>Ga0307979_1000221_pt1 | contig 38460 bp, 32 predicted proteins | sample OrgLakmetage1058_FD_201833 | JGI IMG/M metagenome (GOLD analysis project Ga0307979, IMG submission 201833) | Saline water microbial communities from Organic Lake, Antarctica - #1058 | ecosystem: Environmental > Aquatic > Non-marine Saline and Alkaline > Saline | place: Antarctica: Organic Lake...
GAGAGAAAAACTGTGCTGCTACTAGCTAGCTTTATCCCGGGTTGAATGGGGGTTCCGGTAATTGCACGATCGCCGGTTTAGCTTGGGGTCGTAGTAGTAGAATCGAGGGTAAGGTGACGCCTTGGCATAGAAGGTCTTTCAGATAAGTAGAAGCTACACAGGCTGCAGCGCAAAATAGAGTGCACAAGAGCACTGCCATCAGTTATCTGCCATCAGACCTAGCTAGCGTCGCCTGATCGAGCTGCAGTCTTCTCAATCACTGCTACAACTTAACAGTGGAACCTTTAGAAGTCGTTGTAACTTACGTCTTAGTAGCTTCCAGTTAAGTAGACCGCACTTACATACCGTAAGAGTATTATTGTACTTTGCTACTTACTGTACGTACTTCTTTGGTACGTAACGATTACACTATTGAACGCTAAGGATCAATAGTGAAAGTGAAATAGGCTTTTTATTGATTCTTCCTTGTGTCTTTCGTCCCCAGGCTGATCACTATGCTACTAGGTAGCATTCGACGCACCATTCCACTTTCATCTCGGGGACAAGGTCAATGGCGCAAAAATGGCAGCCAGCCGTATTCAATTGAAAAAGCTCAGGACTTCGACCTCGACACCTTTTCGGGTGGGACTGTTCGAGCGATAAGCGAGCACGAAAAAGAAGTGATTGAGGATCGACAGCTTCGATTCAAATCGAACGCATTTATTGGGGTACCTGCCGTGTCGAAATGCAGGCATGGTTTTCCCCAGGCTGTTTTATCAAATCCTGTTGGGCATAGCACGAGTACCGGCTGGAAACCTGTGTCAGGAATTTGCCGGCTTACTTGCCCCCATCTAGTCAAAGCTCTGGACGAATACGAAGCAGAAGGAGCAGTAGCCGCGTACAACCAACGTCTTCAAAGTGGCGATGCTACCAGCGAAGGCCGCACCTGGCCTGCAGCTGTAGCTGGTTCAAATCAAGCTCATCGAGTATTGCGACGAGCGCTCATGTTGGATTCAGACGTTGGTCGTGTGGAGGAAGTATTTGGGGCGGAAGGCAAAGATGCGTTCTTGCAGTCGGGAGTGGCCGGGATGAGCCCGACCAAGCTTGATGACGTCAAGTGCTTGCACGCTCAACTGGGTGATTACTTGTTGCGCGGTGACAATGTCATAGGCGAAGCTATTGTCAGTGATTTAGCACAGCGAGGTGTAGGTTTAGACGGAATCGACGAATGCTTGCAGCAATGCGATGTCACGAAGCCTGAAATGGAGGGCGGCTGGCGCTACATGTCGGTCAAAAACGGTTCGAAGCTTCGCGTTCGGAACCAGCGCCGCTCCGCAGCAAAAGCGAAAAAGGCTTTTTGAATACTTGCGTGCAATATAAATCTCCCACACAAGACAAAACCACAGCTCGCTCTCATTGAGTGCACTTTGTAAGCGTAGTTTTTATAACTTCAACAGGTGCTGTCGTTTTGGGCACTTGGGGCCGATTCTGGGTTAGAAATTCCGCGCAAATCACGCGCAATTCACGCGGAAAGTGAATTTTCGAGGATACCGAAGTGATTCACGTTCGCACTTTGAAATTCCATAGACGTAAGAATTCGGCGCGTGAATCAGGCGTGAGTGGACGTGAAACGCAACCTTGGGCCGATTTCGATTTCGCATATCGGCCATATCGCATTTTGCCATGCGCAATTCCTACCAGGGCTGAGATTCCCGTTTCCGCGGGTTTTCCGCGGGATTTCCGTGCCAAGGCCATAAAAGCACTGCTAAATTCCCGTCGCGGAAATCACGTCTGATTGGTAAAAAATTCCCTTTCCGCGGGAATTCCGCGGAATTTCCCGCGGGAAACCAAACCTAGATTCCTACTCCAGTCCCTAGATTGCTCTATAGACCTACCGGGCGCTATACGCAAAGGGCCAAGCGAAACGTAAGCCAGGCCCCAAAGATACCTAGATCGAATCAAGGAATCTATAATAGATAACGGGATAGATATGATAGAAAAAATACTGCAACTGAGAACTACTAAAACCAGAACAGTGGGAGGTTCAAAGTAATATAAGAAGGACTGGTGACAAGGCAAGTGCCTATGGAGTTTAGAGTTGATCTTAGGTCAAGACTAAAGTGGAAGTGTATCAATCTCATAGCTTCTTAATTCGTAACCCAGCAGATGGAATTGAAAGCAGATAATTATTCGGCATGGAGCGTACTGTGGTGCTCGAATTGGCTGCCATAATTCAGCGCCTCGCTTAAACCTGAATTGCGCTTCGCAGTTTGAAGTGGGGTGCAGAGAAGTAGCTATGACTGCACTGGTTTGAGCTATGGTGGCAATTTAAGCACTTCGCCGCCATCCATTATATTGCTTCTGCATCGAATCATGCTGCGTGCGTACTTCGAAGGCTTGCTACTGGCTCAGAAAAGTACAAAATGCGTTGGTGCATTTCCTTGGAAGAAGCAATCCGACAATAGTGCATGAGACCAGACGCGCACTAGCGTCTATAGTTCCTCCAAAGGGCAAGTTGATTCTTGTATGTCAAACTGCGAGCATTCTCGGTGAAAACGGGCTTTTGCTGCTTCATAAATCGCCGTGTCTGCAGCGTCGAAATGCTGAGGCCCCAGCAATTTCGGAGAGTACGCTAGGGCTATGGCTGAGGCATTCTTAGCTGTTTCTGGGCCTCTGGCTGCGGTGGTATCGCTTCCATCTATGGCCGAGGCATGTTCGTGCAGTGGCATTCCTGGCCTTAACCTACCCAGCTGCTTCGGTGCTACAAAGCGGCGACCAGTTGAAATATAATTGAAGAGGCAGATTGAGGTACGCCATTCTTCCTGGAGGCCCACAAAACGAAATATTTCCAGCCGCTCTTTAGCCGCATTGACTTCAGCATGCGTGTGTGGCGGCATTCCTGGTCCTCGCGCCATGCATCCTTCACCCAAGATCATGTTGGTCTGGCAGCCCTTAAACTTTGAAATCAAAGCCTCTGGTGCACCTTCGCGAATTTGATTCCGCACAGGGACGTACACATTTGGTAACCATCCCCAGTCCCTAGTGCAGCAAGTCTTTTCTTTCTTGATCCAGTAAAAAGAACTCAGCAGGCGTTGGTCGGGGTTACGAAAGAGCCCTACAACAGCACGTAACTGGCTCTCGTCTTGAACAACGCTTAAAGCCTGGTGTTGCTGGCTCAGATCACGCGTGGGGTGCGTTGGGTAAGATGCAACTGACGTTCCAAACGAAGTGCCGCATTTCGGTATATGTAACCAAAATAACGGCGGAGTATCGGAGGTATTTGCTTCCTTTGCGCGAGCTGCAGCTCCATAAGAAAATTTTCCCACAGTTCGAGAAGATGCGACTCTGCGACTCTGACGCAGCTCATAGGGAGGCGTTGTTGTCTCTGGGTTGCTCTGACTCATAAATGGGCTTTGTCTTGGCCAAGAAAAGTTCATCGTATGGTCATTACTTGAAGTCAACGACGAAGCATAATGCTTTGACGATGCACCCCAATCCAATGGTTTCGAGTGTGTGCTAAGCACAAAACATAGGAATGTGAATGGAAACCTACCTTGATGCATAGCTCATACTGTAGCTCAAAGAATTTGCTCACGCACGCAACTGAAATACAGATAAATCAACGTTCTGTAAATTCGCAGGAGCTTGGCCTAACAAAATGTTAAAACTTAATGTCACCGACTTTTACTCTTCTACAGATCTGCGCGCCTATTTCGCATGACCACTTGCTATTCTGCTCCCCGTTTCCGCTCTACTGAGGCTACGTTCAGAGGTTAAAAGGTAGTGGCTAGTGTCTCAGTACTAAAGCTACCTCTACTGCTGCATTTATGAAGTTCGCGCCTTGTTAGCACCAACTATGGACCTATAGGCCTCTTAAGTGTCTAAGTAATGCAACAGTTGAGCGTAGCGTGCGTGCGTAGTAGGCAGGGCTGGCATAAACAGGAACAGGAGTTTTTTACAAATCGAAAAAAACATGTTCGTAACACCTGTTTTTTACCTGGGTGCTGTAAAAACAGGTAGACTACGGCACAACAGCACAGCAGTTACAGGCTTGTTAACCTCTTCTCAAGAGGGCTATCGGGACCAATTGATCTTATTGACTCCTTGGCGGATGGGGGGTGTTTAAAACACCTGTTTTCTTCCAGATCGTTCCAAACAGTGTTACAAACAGTGTTACAAACACTGTTTTTTATCTGGGTTGAAATGTTTATGCCAGCCCTGGTACTGTAGTAGGGTTCGTAAAAATAAGTAACAGTTTTTACCCAAATAAGTAGATAATTAAGTAAATACGGTATATACGGTGATTTATACCGTATATTAGGGCGAGAAAGTATCATTATTAGAATTCCGTTTTTTAAGTCCCATTTATCGGAAAAAGTGGAAAAATCTCGTACTTATTTACCTATAATATAACCTATTTGGCATAAAAAAATTGCATATGTAAGTAACACTTATTTTTATCAATCTTGGTGCGTAGCGTGCGTAGTGTGCGTAGAGGTGTAGACGCAAAAGTATGGAAAGTATGTGTATTTTTTTTCCGTATTTTTTATTGGAGGATGCAAGGCATGCTGGCATACTAGCTAGTACAAATGGACTGCAGGTAGTTTCGGGTGTTAAGAGGTTGTCACGTTTAGAAAGTAAGGGTTAAATTTAGGTCATTTTCGTTAAGAGAACAAGGGTTTCATCTATATGTAGACACCGTCGCTGCTCATCTCGGTGCATATCCCTCTTGAAATCCAATAAGAAAACGAGGGTTCGAGGCGAAGAAATAAGGGATAAGCTAAGAGAACAAGGGATGAAGCGAAATTCCCCCGCCCTTATTACCCGGAACTACCTTTAGTAGATGGTCTGGCATCTGGCATCTTCTTCCTTCTGGTGTTTCTGGCTTCTGGCATGCTTGCTGTTGTCTGTCTTGTTGTGCTGGCATGAAGAGTTGTTTTCGCGCCTCCCCCGAGGGGAGGACTGGTGTTAGTAGCTATACAGGGGAAGGGCGCCATTTAGGCGGCATCATAGGAATCCCCTGGCCCGGCTCGGAAGCCGGGCTCGGGCATGAGTTGTTTTCGCGCCTCCCCCGAGGGGAGGACTGGTGTTAGTAGCTATACAGGGGAAGGGCGCCATTTAGGCGGCATCATAGGAATTTTAGTTGATGTTGATGGCTGATGGCTGATAGTTGAACGCGACACTTTCATCATTCCAGCACTTCCTATTCTTTTTACACAAGTTGCTCTCTTGCTCTCCTATCTCATCATTTCAAGGAACTACTCGCAGCATTCGTTGCTAGGATTGTCACATTTAAAGTATTTCAAGGATGCAGCTTGGACATCGTAGATATCTCTTGGCGAAAGTCATTTTGCCTGTACTATTCGGAGCTACTTTTGCAGCCAGCGCAGCAGGATCTTCGAGGCAGGCAGTCATTGAAGGTCGCTTGAGTTACCTAAAAGCTAAAAAGGCAGAACTAGAAGCCTGCGCACCTCAGCCTCCAGATTTAGATCGAGCTGCACGAGTAGTCTTGCCGGGAGCTCAAAAGCCAGCAGAGTATGAAGCCCCTGTGGATGAATCAGTGCGATCTGCTCCAGGCACCGATGATATGTCGCCGCCAGAGGTCGAAGCCGCGGTCGATTATAGCAGCAGTATCGAGAGCAGCGGTGAACTTGGCCAAGAGGAACAAGAAAGCTCTGCAGAACTAGAGGACATCGACCTGTTGACACCCGCGGGCGAGCTAGCCCTCGTGATGCGAGTACGAGCAGACCGCGCTGCGCGAGCCGCAGTGACACGACGCTTCAGCAGCCGTGCCGAGCGCGAAGTTCAGAAACTAGCGCGAGAGGTGTGCGTGTGCTTGCCTGAGCAAATCATATTCACTGTAATTAAGTACTTCTGAATTTGTGGTCAATCCCCTTTCGTTGCCTTGCTTGAATTTGCATTTGACGTAAAGCATTTCCGCTTGCATCCATCACACTAAACTTCCTTCTTAATGACTGCTAACCATAATTTTCGTACTCCTTAACAATCAGCGAGTTTACGAGTCGATGCTCGTGTCGGTGCGGTTCCCAGACGGAAGCCGCGTCGAAGGCCGTTTCCACCCAAGCGAAGACGTGTCCGCGCTTTACCTCTTCGTGAAAGACTACCTGTCGCCGGAGATTCTCAAGCACCCTGGCCTTCGCCTCCTCTTTGCTGCGCCGATCAAAAAGGTTTTGGTGGGTGGCAGCACGCTGGCAGCGGCAGGGCTGCAGGCCCCAGGGTCAGTGGTGCATTTGGGCCTCGCTGAGGGCGCGGCCGCGTTTCCACTGGGGGTCTCTTTCTTGAGCGATGCAGCTAGGGAACTCGCCTCTGAAGCGAGTGCAGTGCCGCCTACGCCCAAGGGCACACCACTGGTTTAAAACATGCGCGGCGTCAAAAAGCGATCTCCCCTGTTGCCTCGAACTGCACATGCCTCACGGAATTCATCTGTAACATTTTATTCGAAGCAGCGATTCCCCTCTGTTTTCTGCTTTGGGTCTAAATGGGAACTACGAACGGCCCTAGGATAGAGCTGATAGTGCTTAAGTGGAGCATTATGGCCGATGAATTCCAAAGAGGGCATTGCGGAATCCGATGGTATTTTCGAAAGTCTAAATTTTTGTCCATTGCGTGTTACGTGAAAAAAGAAAATCCTCAGACGAGTGCCTGGTGGCTGAAGGACACCTCGAGAGTAAATGGTTACAATTGCATTACGCAAAAGGACACTCAGACCAATGAGACTTGTTCTGATAGTTAGATTTTTCTGTTGATATATCCCAAGGTGGTGTTTCTTCGTATTTGGGGAGTATTAACAGGACTAGACTAGTAAAGCTCCGAGTGCGAGAAACACAAAGACTTTCAAAGACAGGAATCGGACACGAATGACCACCCCAATTCGTAACATTATTTCTATTGAGATTCAGTTCCTGAAGTGCCAAATGAAAGCCTTATCATGCGCACAAGCCACCACCTTCACCTTCATGCATGGCTGCATGGCTGTATTTCATGATTTCTTGATTTCATGGCTACTCAGCCACTCAAGTGTATGCTGTCTACCCCCTGTAAAAAGATATTGAGAACCCAGACAATGACAATACACTCATTTTCCGTATAGCCTTGTAATCTAAGCGTCCTTCTAGCGTTGTAAAAGCGATGTTGTACAGCACTGCTTCAAGGAAGCTACAGGTATGCTGCACAGCAGCGGCAGTCGGGATAGGTGCTTATAGATTATTCTTACCGAGCCTAGACTGCGGATTTACCTTCGATGATCATCTCGGGGTCGTCAACAATGCTGATGTAGACACCAGTCGGTGCGTCACGGACAGCTCAATTATATTCAATACAAGTATCAGCGTACTTTCGGCGTTGAGCTTAGATGCACTTTTTAAGACTAAAATGTTTTATGAGATAAGCACGTTCGAGGCCGAGATCCAGCAAGATGTAATCTGTAATAGATTGCATGTTTGAGTTTGAATATCAATTTTGGCTTTCCTTGTTGTATTCTGTCAGCACCGCGGCGGCTGATTCGTGGTCCCGTGATATATGGGGCAAATCACTCTTGGCTCACGATTCCCACAAGTCGTGGCGGCCGCTGCTGGTGTTTACGTTTCGCCTGAGCCACGCTGCTGCAGAAGGCTTTGATGCTGCTGCTTTTCACCTACCTAGTAAGACATTTCTAGAGCGAGTGCAAACATTTATAGTTTGTTATTCTCTAGACAAGTCACTCCCTTTCTTTTTTTCTTTGCCCTCTGCCTGCCTTCACGCGTGCTTCCTGCGTGATGCATATATTTCATAGGTTTATGGCTCCATTCATGCGTGAGCGCACTGCTAGTGCCCCTTGCCATGGTTGTCCTCAAGTGCGACCTCGAAACCGCTGCTTTCGTCGCTGCGACTTTTGCTGTGCACCCGGTGGGCTACCACACCTACCGAACTTACATATTCCATGCACCTTCTCTCGCTTAGTGTAATTTCAGCAGGATACTTCTTCTCACTTCTCTCTTTATTTACTACTACTCTACAGTGATACGACAGTGATTCGACTCTATCTTTCAGCCTTCCGCCCTAATGTAGATGCACAATAATGCTTCATTTGAATGTTTGTATACCTCTTTTGTTCGTCATAGGTGCATGTTGAGGGTGTGACGTCAGTGGTAAATCGCGCCGAGCCGCTCGCCACGCTCTTTGCGATTCTCGCTAGATTTGCGTTTGAATTCCTTGTTCAGGGCTTCAACAATTCTTCAGCTTCCTTGGATGTCGATGATGGTGCAGAAAAAGAAGACGAGATTACACAAGAGACCAACGATTTGGTTCAGGAACCCTCGAAGCCGTACGTAGTTGAGACGGACGCAACCGCCAGTGCTGTGAGCTCTGCTCCACAACTGCCGTTGTCAAAGGCGCAGCCTTCCCCGTCACTGCTAAGATCGTCACCGCAACTGCAACCGGCCTCAGATGATGCTTCTCCTCCAGCTATCTTTGTTGCGGGATTATCTTGGGAGACCACAGCAGCAGAACTGGAGGCACTGTGCGTGCAAGTCCTTTCTCGAGAAATAAATAGAAGTAGCGACGACAGTGGCTATGCTAGAAGTCCAAGCAACGATTTGGTAGCTCATGATGGTGTGTCCGTGGATGTGGAATTTCTAACGAATCGTTCCAAAAAGTCTGGAAGCCGAAAACACCGATCGCTGGGCTGTGCCGTGGTGCGACTGCACTTATCCGATACACCTGAGTTGGTATTGGAAGCGATGATGAGGAGGACAACTTCCAAAGAAGCAGCAGCAGATGCTGCTACTGCTGGGTTCGATATGGGGGCAGGTGAGGCGAGTGAAATGGTTCCTTCATTACTTGACGAGCGCAGCTTGACTGCACGCTGGGCTGCTGCGGTCCTTAACGGCTCTTTGCTCAACGGCCGCGAATTGGCGGTCCGCGAAGAGCGAGTCGACCGGCGCACCACGGGCTTTCAGGCCGACCGAGCTACCCGAGCCGCCGACGACGCGTTGCTTGGTTTGTTGGCAAATGACATTGACAATGATAGTACGACGAGCGACAACCTATTGTGGAATGGTGGTGATGTCGATAGCAGCACCTTGGGTGATAAAACTTGTAACGATGCACATGCTGGCCAAAATGAAGGCCCTGGCGATGGTTTAGATGGCAAAAGTATCAGCGACGTGTTCATAGACAAGAATTCTGCGTCATTAGATAATCCTGCATTGATGAGCCCTTTGCTGCATGACGATGCTCCAGTTCCCACTCCCGTTCCGACCCCAGTTCTCGCGATGTTCCGGCGTAGTTCTAGGACGGTGGCACAAATGTGCTTTTTTGTTTGGAACGTCGGTTGCCTCCTGGTTTGCTTAACGCTCTCAGTGCTAAGCAAAGAAACAGGCCTTACCGTGGGCGCCATACTGGTCGTTGTTGATCTGCTCCGCGACCCACTGCCTGTGCCTTCTTCACAAGCGCCTCCTCCATTGTCTGTTTCAAGCACGCATGAAGAACACTCGGGTCAAGTGCGAACAGAACCACAGGGTACCATAGCTGAGAGGGATATAGACAAGGCCACGCATGCTAACGACAACTCTGTAGCAGCTGCTGCTGCGCACAAAGTGGCAGTCGTGCGATGGCACTGGATCTGCGTGGGTCTGCGAGCTAGCTTGCTGGCACTCTTTGTGGCCGTATACCTCTTTACTCGCACTCACGTGATGACTCCAGGAGGCCTTCTGGAATTGCCTAGCCCAGAAGGAGGGCCTCCTGATAGTAGCAGTCGTGGGAGTTATATCAATAGTGGCAATGAGAGCAGCAACCCTGCACCTCAATGGCGTATAGCGTGGGAGCGCGCAGCCTGGGGCTCGATTTCATTGGAAACTTCTGGCCTGATTCGGAAAGCAGAAAACCCGTACAGCTTGCTGCCTCCTCGAAGCCTTGCCAGGTTCCTTGATTTTGTATGCCTGCTTTCCTACACTCTCTTTCATTCTGATTACCATTATGTTTCTGCGAAGTATTCGATTCCATATTTGTATTTAGAACCGTGGATGTTGCATCAATGCCTCAGTCTTCTACTGATTTACGGTCTAATTTTGGTTTTACTTCCACTTTTTTCCCCCTTTTTTGGCCGCCGCTAGCATCTTGTCCCTTGGGCATTTGCATTTTCGCTACGCTTGGCTGCTCGTCTTCCCGCGCACCTTAAGTGCTGAGTACAGCTTCGATTGTATTCCCAAGGTAAGCCCGTCGTTCGTGCATGTGTGCGAACTTCGTTTTGCCCGGTACTTCTCCAAATGTATTTCATTTGTATTGTGCTCGCTAACAAGCATCGCACGAATCTCTGTTCTACACGGACGCACTCGTGTGGCCAACAGGTGTCGAGCATCTGGGACGAGCGCAACTTTGGCACGTTCGCTGCTTACGGCACTCTCGTAGCGCTGTGGCTGTATGCCTTGTGGAAGCCCCGCGCCCGCCGAAGTTTGAGCGAAGCGCTCACCTGGGGCTGCCTGCCCTTTGTGCCTGCGTCGGGGGTGCTCGCGCGCCTCGGCACGCTCCTAGCCGAACGCCTGCTGTACCTTCCCTCCATAGGATACTGCTTGCTGCTCGGATGGCTGATCAACGCGACCGAAGAGATAACTGTTATACCAGAAGACACTAGTGCCACACCAGGCAGTGCTTCTTCAAATGAAAACACGACGGCTGCTTCTCCTACTGGCAATGGTACTCCAGTCAAGCTTTCACCTCCACGAGATACATCACAGAATCGCAGACACAATAGCAACAACACCAGCAGCAAAGATCATGTCAAGAAAAGGCGCCTTGTCGCTGTGCGTGCTCTCGCGTGGGTGGGCGTGGGTTTACTAGCCCAACGCACCCGGCAGCGGATCCCGGATTGGGCCACGGATTGGACGCTGTTTCACGCGGCTCAAGAAGCATGCCCCACCAGTGCCAAGACGAGGCACCAGGTCAGACGATTGGTGTTTTGCATTTGTGTTAAAATGTACTGGAATTTTGATTTATGGTATCTTCTCGCTTCACCAGGCACCTTCTCTTTTGCATTCACAGTTTCGCAGTTCTTCTATGATCTTTCAAAAGATATCGCGCCATCCGTCAGCTTGCGCACATTCTCTCTCCTTTGTCTCTTCCTATTTTTACTTTCCTGCTCGCTCTATTTTATGCTGGCTTTCTTAATTAGATCGGGCAATTGTGGCTCAACCAGCGCAAGGACACTGCCGTAGCGCTGTCGCATTTTGAAGCGGCCTTCGCCCTTGATCCAGACTTTTGTGACTCGGAATACTCGATTAGCCTCGCTCGAATGCAGCTCGGTACGTTGTAAAAGCACTTACAAATCATGCGAAAATTTCGCGTATGTACTTAGTGCACATATCTCGATAAATCTGGAATTTGCTCGCCGACTTATTTTAAGTTGATGTCTTCTGATTTCAGCTCGCTTGTTGGCTGTTTCTCCAGTAATTGTCGTGTACTTTTTAAACGATTCTTTGATGTGTGCAGTTTGCTTCTGTATTTGCGTACTGTACCTCTTTTTGTATATCAGGGGACTTCAGTCCATCAACTATGGCAATGTTGCGGCGCTCGTTGCATTGCGTGTACGTGGCCAGCAGCGCTTTTGTAAACATTCAACACGTGTGGCGATTCCTCCTCAACCAACCAAGCGGCCGAAACAACGGTGATGTGGTTTATACACAGCAAATTGTACTATTATTATAGTGTGGTTTATACATCGCAAATTGTACCATTATTATAGTGTGGTTTATACATTGCAAATTGTACCATTCTTGAAATCGTCCGAACGAAAACCCATCTGTTATGGTCTTCATCTGAACTGCTTTCTCTTCGTGCTTACCATTTCGTTGCTTTTTGCGCGCATTCTTCTTGAATTGTTTGTTCTTGTTGTGGGTTGGTCAGGCACCCTGCTAGAGGAGATTGGGGACACACTTGCTGAAGTTGTCGAAGGCGCAGAAGCACAGTCACAAGATTTTGACCATGATGCCAGTCTTGCTAACCATAATAATGCGACTGCTAGTGCTGCATCTAAAGGATTGTTGTCATCTTGGTGGCAGTTGGCTAGTAAATGGGTGAAGGGTGACAATAACAATGATGGCGCCAAGGCAGGCGGTGTAGACTTTTCAGGCTTCTCAAGCGTTGACTTAGACCAAGTTAGCGATAGCAGTAGCAATGGTGGCGAAAGTAGTAGTAGTGATAGTGATGACAGCAGTGGCGATAGTGGAAGCGCTAACGGTGGAGTGCTGATGTCGGCGTTAGAGAATTTGCAAGCGGCAGGAATCGCGCACTTAAACGCGCAAAAGCCGTTCGATGCCGCGAGAGCTTTAGCACATGGCCTAGTGTTGGCACAAGAGCACGGCGGTGGTGATTTGGCAAAAGTGAAGACCTCTCATCGAGCCCGGAAAGAGGTGCCTACGGCAGACTACCAGTGCCGCTTCCGCTATTGGCTAGCACGGGCGCAGGTAGACTTGGCAGGTGCAGCAGCAGCTTCGAATGGTGCTGCCGCGGCAGTGGGCGGTACGGGTACAGAGTCAAGTGATGGGTCTGAAAAGTCGTCTAAGGGGCAAAATGCTTCAAAGAAAAGGAAGGCGAAGAAGGCGGAAACGGACTCCAAAATGGCTGTTGCTACTGATGCAGCAGGTGCAGCATCCACGCCTCCTCCGATCACAGCAGCGACGCGCGAAGCTGTGAAGCTGGCTTTAGCAGAAGCACTCAAACACTTGAACGTAGCAGCCAACCCAAAGCGTTGTGACGCTGTGAAGATTGCGACGCCCTCAGCAGCAGTGCGTGAACAAGTGCGCAGCCTGGCGCGCAATTTTTCATGAGGTGAACATCTGCACAGCGCGAGATTTCTTTTTCGACGAGGAATTAAAATTAAACTGATTTATTTGCACATGCCCACTTTGTTCTATCCTGCCTTCAAGGCACCTGGTAATGTGTGCTGGGGTTGTATGCCACCGGCCTAAAGTGGCCTATAAAAGAGGGGACAAATATTTTTTTCGTGGCTAGGAACGTGGACAAAATTTGAGGATAAAATATGGGCATGAAAACGTTACAAGTTGCGTTACTGATATCGGATATTGCTACTAGTCTAGTCTAGTCTAGTTAATACTCTCCCAAAAACAAAGAAAGGCAAGTACACGGCAGTCACAGAGGCACATAAAGAATGCACTTGAGCTGCAAATGCGCTAGCGAATTCGCTCCAGAAGACCAATTAAGGCTCCAACTGGCGCCTGGAAATGTAAAATCAATTCTGATTCTATTTCGGTGCTTTATTGCGAGAGATTTCGAGTCGAACTCAAATGAACGCAAATTAATAATGGCCCAATATAATTCTTCTATCTCAGGAACTGCATGGTGGTCGAGTTAGGAATGCGCCATATGGAACGTGCAGTCTAACGGAACCAAGTGGCAAGTGGGATCTACGGGTTTAGCGCTCTCAACTCTTAACACGTGAGATATGCCCCGAGGTGCACGGGACCCTGAGTCCGCGTTTGAGCCCAACGAGCGCGATATAGCGAACATATATATGAGATGCAGCCAAAGTTGTACTAATAATGTGTAATGAGGCATTCAAGCATACTCTAGTAGTGCGTGCCACTGCCGAGGCTCCTGTATCCAACCAACTTACTACCAGAAATCCGAGGGCTCCAAGCCCCATGTTGCAAGAACAAATGCTAATACAATTGCAATGATTTGTATCAATCTTGGCCCAGTGGTCTTGGGGGAAGCAAGAGCGTCGTCTATCGGTCGCTTTCTGTACCGCTTTGAGTTGTGCTCCCAGAGTGAAACAGGTGGCGGCGAAGTTCCATTGCCATAGTCTCTTCGATAATACAAGTGGTCCTCGTCGTTTTTTACCCCTAGACATAGTCGCTGGCGCGCGATTGTTAATCCATGGCGGTGGCGCATCGGTTCTATCAGTTTCGGGGCAACAATCAAAGATTGCACATGGTGAACAGAGAGCAAGATTATCGCTGTTCTAATGGCAAAGCCCATTTAAACTATAGAAATAGATGACGGCTAGAGATCACGGACGCTAAAAGCAATAATACTTCTGATTAATTATACTGTTGCTGCTAATCTTTCAAAATCCTACAAGTGTGTATAGATCTGTGAGGAGCTCATTATGTCATAAGCCACCAGGCATCAGCAAATCCATCAGCACAACATCTGTCACAGTTCGGTCAGTTCAGAAGAAAGTTCTTTTTGTTGCCAGACGACACCAGACGACAACACGACAACTCAACAACGAAGTCTCGTCTTCCTTCTTCAGCAGCAAAAAGATCCCCGTCTACCCGGCCCGTCTGTCTGTAGAGCTCTCGATGCTCTCATCCTATACTTAGCCTGCGGTCACCCTGAACAAGAAGCACGGGAATCATGACTAGGGGCAAGTGAATGTAGATACCTCAAGTAGCGCGGGTTCACTTCTCAGAAGATGCTAGTTCGCAGACTTATCTTGAAACGATTTTGAAGGCATGCGACTAAAACTAGCAGCAGACGGGGACACAATAGTGCTCGAAAGCGAGCTGAAGTCTGTGACGGCAGGCGCTTCTCTAATTTTGCTGAGTGTGGCTGTCTTCCTGGTGCTCGACTGGACTCATCCGTTCTCTAGCCTAGAATGCGTGCGCCACGAATGGAACAGTGGAGGCTATAAGGTCAGCTCGAAAACTCTGCACCCATTATATGAGCTGTATTTACTACGTATTGATTAGCTTGGAAGGTCTGATTGCCCTCATCCTGCTTCTTAGTACGCACATGTATGCCAAGGCAATCACATATCGATGCTATGACTAGTGTTTTTGTTTGGACAGTCACCTCTCTGCTGGCTGCACAGGAAAAATGGGAAGACAACGATTGTGAACTATTGGTGCGACGAAGGTGGAGCACCGGTGATTGGCGCGGTAGTAACAGCGAAGCTTCATCACCTCGCAGTCGAGCAGTTGACACAGGAGCGGCAGTTCTGCCTACGGATGCTTTGACCGCAACCGCAGTGGCCACCCCGAGGGCTACGCTGCGCGCCGCTGCCCTGAGGGTTCTGGGTGTGCAGGAGCACTTATACTCGTTTGAAATCAAGAGTGTGAGCAGCCTTACTCCAAGGAAGCTTTCGGCACCAGCTGCCATGACGACAATGACGACGATGCCGACGTCTGGAGGTGGGCCATCGGAGTCGATTCCCTCGGCGCTTCGAGCGGGAGGCACTACAACCAGTGCAGTGCCCGAGCCGCGCCATTCTCACAGCAGCGCGCTAATTCGGCAGCGCCAACACCATGAGAGGATGCAGCAACATCCACCGTCAGCACCTGAAGTGTGGGTGCCTATGGTGCTGCGCGATCAGGTCCGAGTGCGCCGACTGATTGCTTTTGATAAATACGCTGGGGCTCTGTTTTTAGTCAGATCAATTCGCTAGGTTCGCTACCCTATCTTTCACTCTTTTCCATTCCTATGCCTGCCTGATATTGACTTGGTAGCCTCATGTGTGAGCCGGTCTTAATTTTCATTCTTGTCCTGCTTCCACCTTCAATCATCTCCATAGCTCGGGCGCAACTACACGTTCTTCACTTTTGGCGACGGGGAGCAAGCCGTGGCATCTCAGTTGCACCGCGCCGTCACCACCTACTTGGCCGCCGCGGCCGACCATTCCGGCGGCAATGACGCGCTCGCGGTGCACCTGAGCTTGGCGTATCCCGATGGGTGGAGCTGGGAAGAAGCGGCGGCGCTGATTGGCTGCTTGCTTTTCGTGCTGCTGGCCTGGTTCGTGTTTGCTTTGTTTTCTTCGGGAGCTTATTTTATTTTTTTATTGCCAAACCGGTGTGTAAATCTTCTCCTTTGAAGGAGGCAATATTAAGTTGTTGTTGTTTATTCACTGGTGCTGCGCGCTATTATTATTTTTTCTTTTTTTCCCCTCTATTCTACGCCCTCTCGCTTCTTTGTCAGGTACCCCAGCCGTGAGACGGTGCGGTTTTCGGGCCGCGGGAATGTTGTGGAAATCAAGCACGCTACATGTATTTGGCTGCCGTGGCTGCACCTTGCTGTGACTCTAGATGCGGTGAATATCAAGGCACAGTCGTGCGTGCAATGGTTTGCTTATCTTGCCACTTGTTGGATTCAAGTGGCTCCCTTGGTACTCGTGTGGCTTGAGTCTTGTGTTCCCCTATTTGTCCTACATGCCAGGTCTCTCACCTGGAACTCGTCCAAGAGTTGTCGTTTGCCCTAGCCCCTAGCACGAGCCGCGGTCTCGTACAACATACGGTTTCCACCCTCAAACTGTACCTGCGGGCGTCCGCCTTACCGCAGCTCACTTTAGCAAAGCTTCGAGCTCGCAGCCGCCACGGACGGCCATTGTTGCCGTCGCTGCGCCGCTGCTGCTCTGCGGTGTCCTCGTGGGGCAGGGGTTGGCGATCGGCGGATCTAGGCACAGGCATCGATAGAAGAGCTAGCTACAGTGACGATGGAGAAGATAGTCGAAAAGGTGGAGGAGGGGGGCGGTTAGTCGATGTTACCCTGGGTCTTGGATTGCGAGATGCAGACCCAGCTCTGTTCAAACGCGCCGTGGAAGCAGTGTCCGCGCTCCTCTTAGATCAGGTGAGGCAAAGTCAAAAAGGAGCGTTTGATTTTATTTTTTTGTGTTGTGTAGAGGCTTCAATTGTGCTTTGGAAATTTGTATCTATATAACTTTGTCTCCGTTGCTTTTTCTGTTGCTATTTGATACTTGATCATGTTAGCGAAGCGACCGGCTCCCATCGATTGGCAGTAGTAGCAGCAGCAGCCGAAGCAGCACTGGCAACGATGTCAACGATGCTTGTCACCAAAGCAGCAGCAGCAGCAGCGGTGTTGGGAAGCGAAGTATTAACCACGGCAGCAGCGACTTTCTCTTTGGAGCAGCTGCAGCACCCTTTGGTCTGACTAGTCGTAACAACAGCGGCATTCTCAGCAGTGGCAGTGAGAGTGGCCACGGTTGCAGCAGCAGCAGCGGCAGCAGTGAGAGTAACCTTGCCAGTACAAATGGTTCCTTCAGTGTCAGCGAGGCCACTGGCGAGGGTTTTCAGGACCCTCAACACCAATGTAGTACTCCTGGAAGCAACGAAATGGATGGGCGGTGCGTTGTGTGCCTACAGGCCCGCGCGCGAGTTGCTTTTTTCCCTTGCCGCCACATGAAAGTGTGCAAAGTATGCGCAGACGAGTGTGACACGTGCCCTATCTGCAGAGCTGAGATCAAGGAAAGGCACGTGATTTTCTTATGATTTCTCTTGAGCTAGCAAAAAGTCTTTTAGTCCTCGTGTGCTCTTTTTTGTGTAGATTTGTGATAACGCAAAACGCAAATGAATATGGTTTATTGCTATATAGCGCGCTGTTGTACTTCATTGAAATTAAAATTTACCATTGTGAAATAACGTGTACTTTTCTGAGCCCCCGGGGAAACCCGGAAGATTATCCGTGCTTTTTACTGCGTTGCGAGCCCGCCCTTGAGGGAGGTGAGTTGGGACGAATGGTAAGATTGTGAGGACCTGGCGCCATCTGCATAAACAGTAGGACTAGGTGCCATAAAGGCGCCATGAGGTAGAGGCCAGGCGAAATCATCAGCTTTTATTTTCCCATTTGCACAAGTGCATTCAAGTCACAAGAGAAAGAGAAGAGAGAAGTTACGAGCTGACGATTCAAAGCGGAGAATATATCCTTCGTTACTATACAACGATTCATCAGTTCATCGCTTCACACTTCATCACTATATACTTCAATCCTCTAGGTACTGCGACAAAAAAAACGGGCGCATTGTCCTTAGATACTTAGGCAAAAATGCTGCGATGTAAAGGCTTTTCTGTTGGCGTTGCCATAAATACATCACCAAATGTGCGCTTATGTACAGCAAATGCCATATACGTTTTCGGGTGATTGGGGTTCGTGATGATTTGAAAATGAGAGCTCAAATTGGGTAATTTCTCTAAGTGCACGGTGCTCGCCTCAGTGTAATTATACGTTGGATTCCAATAAGAAACCAAGGGCTCAATGCATATTTCTGTCCTCATTGACGTAATCATTGACATATTTGGGTCATTGAACTTTCGTATTGCTGATATCCTGCTTCCTTCATCCTTCATCTCTTTATCCGCTCCTACTGTACCGTTTCTGCTTGCTCAATGCTCGATATCCTGCGTGCTGCCTCCTGCTGCGTCTTAGTCACCAACCTCTAAAATGTCTTCTATCCTGCGTGCTGCCTCCTGCTGCGTCTTAGTCACCCACCTCTAAAATGTCTTCGAAGAAATCCAAAGCGGCGAACAAGAAGAAAAACTCCTCTGCAGACACCAAGGTCTGCTCGAACTGTTTTGAGACAGGCCCCGAAGGGCCGGAATTAGAAAACTAACAGGTAGAGAAGAAAAGCAAAGCAGCGAACTGTTTTGTACCCGAAGGCAGTGCCCCCTGTTTACTACATAATACTGCTGACTGCATTGAAGGCTGATTTGTTGAGGTGATTGCCTTTGTGGTGGTTCTTATCTTTCCCTCAAATTTTACTGCCAACGTAATGTATACGATTAAGAGAGCAGGCAGTAAGTTCTTTCGACGCGGGCCCCGATGGGCCGGAATTAAAGGCTTAACATGCAGAAAAGGAATATGTTTTCTTTCCGCACAAACGACACGGCTGGTGTGGCACTCGGCATGCACCTACTTGCAGTAAGTTGCTTCCAAATGAGATCCTTTCTGTGGTATAAGCAATGCGTGAGTATGATACAATGCGCTTACTCCGCGTTAACTACCTTACTTTCTGAGGAGTACTGTACTCCGTACGTACTCCATACTTTGGCCTTGGCCTGTATTTCGTTTGAAATGGACCAAATTTCGATTCGTATTTCGCTCCAAAAAGACCCAAATTTTGTTATTAATTTCGTAAATTTTGCGGCATCTAGAAACGTAGAGCTGTGTATGGCAAATAGAAAAATGGCTTCCATATAGAGAATTTGTATGAGTTAGGGCGCTAAATGGGTGGCTGTGGAGTAGAACCGGAACGGCCAGTGGCACGTGACCAACCCCCCGTAAGAAAATTTCGACCCCCCCGTAAGAAAATTTCGCGCGGTGAAGCCACATTTCGCGTGAATTTCTTTCGGGTGCCCAGAACGAAATAAATTTCGCTCGATTAGGCACTATATTTCGCATATTTCGTAAAACATTCTTTTCCTCGAAATACCCCCCAAATTTATTCGCGAAACAATTCGCGAAATACAGGCCAAGGCCAATCCATACTTCGTGAAAATTATTGACGAATTCATCAATGTATTGTTGAATCATTTGAGTGGCGTATATTCTTAAGTATACAGTATAGAGCGCCGCACGAGCTCGAGCTTGGTTGAGCTGCCTAGCTAGCTAGCTGTCTATCAAGTAATCGAGCTGCTTGGCGGCTACTTCACCGTTTAGCGTTTCTTGTCCTTATTAGCTGCTTATAGCTTAATATTTACAGTGCACAACACGTTACAGAAGCTCATCATTAGTTTCTGCCCCGATTGCTTCTTGCGAGAGTTCGTCTACCGGAGCTTGCGAAGTACTGTCGTGGCTTCTTAGCTACTTGCCGCTATACATCCGGCTGTATAGATCGTGCTGCAGCGTGCGAATCCAGTGTAGCTGACCTGTTTTAATTGTTGAGCTAATAATTTAATACAGATCTTTCGGATCTTTAAATCTGTACCTACGCTGTCATAGTGGCTAGGAATCTGCCGATAACGCGCTTTCCAAAGGGAGTGAATACATACTGGCAATGCGCATTTAGCTCGATGAGCTCCTTCTTATAATTGTGTACTGGAGGCTTGCTTCTGTTGATATTTGGAGATGGCCGAAAGCTTTGGGGTCCCCGTGGTGGGCATCGGTGACGAGCTCCCAAACTATGCTGGGGACACCCTTTCTGGCAAAGTGGAAATGCACGACTGGATTGACGAGGGCCAAACTTTCCAGCCCGGTGAAGAAATCTTCAGCGTCATCTTGACCTTTCCCTCGCTCAAAAACCCAGTGGTGCTCTCGGAGTTGGCGTGGCTAGGCTCCCCCGAGACGCAGCGAGAGCTGGCGGGCCGAAAAATGCGCGTGCTGTGCGTGGTGTCCGCGTCCAAGCTTGACCTCAAGAGCTTCATGGGAGACTGCGCCACGCTGGTGGAAGTCGAAGGCTGGAATTTGGACAGCAAAATACCGCTACTAATCGACGACGCCGGCGATTTCCAGCGCATGTTGGGCTGTGTGCGGCCCGGAGCAGCCGACGGACTGCGCGGCCGGGTGCCCAGCAGTTTAACCTTGGTGGTGTGCCCAAAACACGAAGTTATTTTTCGCTCTGAGTATCCCATTACGACGGGCCGCAATTTCGTGGAAATGTTCCGCATGCTCGATTCGGTGCGATCATGTGCATAGTGCCCTTTCTTTTCGATCATACTTTCTTCTTCATAACTTGCTATCCTTTCTCTCGAGTGTTCGTTGTCTTCGCTTTCTGAATGAAAGTTGTCTCTCGTATTTTTGACTACGGGACTCTATTCTGCCATGAGATCAATACACACCCACTTCTTTTGTTTCCGCGGGTGCACGTGCAACATTCACTTGCAGGTTCGCTTCACTTACGCGCACCCGCGGCTCGGGACTTGGGCAAACTGGCAACCGGGCGGTGCGGAAGGCATGCTCATCATGCCCTCGCGCGACGACGGGTCGCTGCTGTCCGATGAAGAGGCCACCGACTTGTTTCCCAAGGGCATGTTTGAGTGCTTGTTCCCGTGGTTTCGGATCACTCCTGTACCTGACATGCCTGGCGACGACGACGACGTCGAAGAAGCTTTGGCGGAGTAAAACACGGAGTGCTTGGGATGAAGCCAAGTCGCTTTACGCTTAACGAAATTTAATGTTTTGTAGCCTACTTGTCACCAACATAAAGTGCGCGCCGAGTTCACATTACCGAACTCATGATTTATGGTTATACGATTTCTGTGTTGTGCCTTCAGCGCTGATTTTGGAATTCTAAGATAGTGATGGATTTTGGAGTATCTAGATTAGGTGGCTAATTTGACACATCTATATACGTAGCACATAGTTTTCCTTAGTTCTTAGCTCCCCATAGCTCATGGCCCTCAGTCTTAATTACTTATTTCCCGTTTCCCGGTTTCCCTTCGTGGCATTTGCATACGGATTGCTCTTACTGCGATAACAAACGGCATGGGGAAATGCGCTCAAGACAGTCAGCTATCGGCTTCGATAATCCGATTAAGAGCAGTTCTACTTAGGAATTTTCTTATGCGCCATCTGAAGTCTAGTCTAGTTGGTATTCTCCCAAAAACAAAGAAAGACAAGTACACGGCATTCACAGAGGCACATAAAGAATGCCCTTGAGCTGCATGTGCGCTAGCGAATTAGCTCCAGAAGGCCAATGAAGGCTCCAGCTGGCGCCTTTCCTCCGAACAAGTCGGCGGGACTACATCGAATTTGAGTACTATAACGCATAATTCTCAGTACAATTATACTATTTACCCTTTTCTCTTTGCCCTGTGTTCTGCTTTAGCCTGAGGTTTGCCTACTAGTCTGATGGATGGCCTGCCGCACTCGTGCTCGAATTCTACACAAACCCCGAACAGGCGGAAATAGTGGGTCAGTTGGCAGAAATACAAAGCGAAGCATATCATACTAGAAGAGCAGCCAAGCATGCGCACACGCGCACATGCCCATACACCCCAAGAGTTATGTGTGTCATATTATCATATTAGAGCATCTTAAAGAATCTTCCTTCTTCCGTTCCGTCTCCGTCCGCGAATTTTTTACTACTGTAGACAACTAAGTACTGTGGCTAGCTGGGACTGGGACTAGCCTTAGCTTGGACGGAAACTAGCGGAACTGTAAGCTCGTTGTTATCACAATTGTCGTCCCTAGTCATTCATTTTTTTCAATTTTGAGGCCTCGATGGGAGCAGCTACGTCATCCAGAGTAACCGTCGATGGCTTTCCGATGGGCCCAGTAGTGCGGCGCTGGGGTCGTGCGGTACGAACGTGGGCTAGAGTATTGCTGTGGCCGCTAGACAATGTCATAGCTATAGTAGCGCCAACAAGAAGCACACTCGTAGCGCAAGCTTTAGCAGCCCCCGAGCTGCCTGCTACAGAACGGCTCGAAGTCCTAAGTGCGGTGAAAGAGGACCGTGCTGCTTTATCAAATCAGGTAAATCCAAAATGTGCAGCTCTGTAGATGTTGTTGTTGTTGTGCAACAACGAATAAATCGTCTCGGAACTCTGATCTTTCCCATGATTGCCTATTATTACCACATTGTGCTCAGCTAAGCGATTTGGCGAGCCGGCTGGCGGAGCTCAAGCGTCGTGAAGCAAAGCTTGAAGCCCACTTATCGGAAGTCACACACGTTAAGATCTCGTGCAATGGTGCACTCAACGAACTCAGCCGCCGACAGGAAGAAGCCGGTGCAGCCACCGCAGCTTCGGTAGAAGATGATGAAGCTGCAAGCAGTGCTTCGACGACTTTGGACTGCGCAAAGCTCGAGAGCGCGCGCGAGGCAGTTGCTCGGGCTACCGAAATGCAGGACCGCGTTGCCGCACAGTTGATTCAGCTGCGCGAAGAACGAAGGCGCCTCGGGGATAAACTCTGGGACCTCGATAATGAGGTCAGCTTCTAAGTTGCATTGCAATAGGTCTGTGTATGCATTCAACGGAACCTTTGGCTCAAGTTGATGTCCCTGATATAGAATCCCAACTTACGTTTGACTTTACCCGTCGCTTACATTACAATAACTATTACCCTGCACTCTCCCGCACAATGCATAACCTTAGCGAGCGGGCCTCGAAGCGAGCTTAGCACCAGCGCAGGAAGCCGAGGACGAAGCTTTGACGCAGGCCGCCCTTGAGGCAGAAAGCGGAGGAGCCGAGGATGTTAATGGCGACGCAGAAGTGCTGACCCAAACTTAATAAAATGGTGTGAAATTGGAACTCACGGAGATCTTTTTCTCCTTGGCTTCAACCATGCCTGGATCTGGGCTGACCTTACGTAATATCTATTCGGCTTTCACTTGAATTATGAAATCGGTGGACAACAACTTTAAATGTGCAAAGATGAGTTCTGAAGTTCTATACTATTAAGAGAGGACTGGTCAGTGGTCAGTGATCAGTGACAGTGATCAATAATGAACTGCTAATACTACTGCCAGCTCGCGAACTAAAAACTACGCCCTGGGCCCTAGGAAGCCCAGCTAACAGCTAACAACCAGCCCTGCCTAAGAAGGCCCCTCTTTCTCTCACCCTCCTGTGGTCCTGTGGTTAGCCAGGGATCAGTATATCTGGCCATGCGAGAGGGGAATAATTCATATGAGATAGGATAATATATAATTATATAATACGTTTCACTAAGTTCAAGTTCTTAGGTAATAAATTAACAATATTGAAAGTTTGAATTTGGAAGTTTGAACTGAGAACTAAGTGAAGATCCGGGGTTTAGTGCTACCTTATATGGTCACTTATGCGAAGTCAGATGCAGGTAGCAAGTATAAAGCGAATAGCGCACTGCGTGCTCTGTACGGTGCTGGCAAAGGCACTGACAGTGCCTTGTTCCTTGTTGGACTGATGGTCGATGTGCTTGTGCTTGTGTTAAGCCCAGCACATCTACATACACCAGTTCCAGTGCCAATTTCATCTTGCTTCTTCTCCTTAATTTGTCAGCGCCCTTCTCTCTAGCACTTCAATTCCTACAACGCACCGCGAAGAGTACAGTGCTTTGCTTCTCATCTCTCATCTCAAGTCCACCGAGAGGCAGCTGCCGCTAGCTCCCGCGTGTGTCAACGAGTCCACACCACAGTTTGACCACAGCTTCGTACTCCTCCCTTCCAATTCACTCCACACCAACCCCCCTCCCCGCTGTCGCCTCAGCGCGGCAGCCGCAAAGCTTTGTCCCTGGCAAAGCTTGGGCCGAGGCGCCGCGGGTCCGCCGCCAGGCGGAGGTACAGCGCCATGGCCACCACGTTGAGCTCCCCCAGGAGCACCAGGGTGATGGTGCGGGCAGCAGGCGGAACCCCGGTGCCCATGTCGTACCACGGGTGGTAGCCCATCCCCATGTAGAAGCAGGCCAGGGCAATGGTAGGCCCCACGCACAGCCCGGGTGGGGGCAGCAGCAGTGGGGAAACCTGGCCGTGGACCATCGACATCACTTTGCCGCACGCCAGCCCCGCCAAGTGCACCGCCAAGGGGTAAGCACCGAAACCCAAGGCATACGCGTCACGAGGCGGCATGAGGCCGGGCGCAAGGGAGGGCAAGAGCGCACAATAGGTTAGCAGGAAGGCCGCTGCAACACACCCATAGCCGAAAGCTTCCATTGCGCTTGCCATGAAAGACTTCTCGCCGCTGCTACTGCCGCTGCCGCCACTGCTACCACCACTGCTACTACTGCCCGATGCTAAGAGAGCACTGCTACTGCCACTGCCACTACTGCTGCTGCTACTGGTACTACTGCTGAGTTTCACGGCGCCGCGCCATCTCCGGTCCAGAGCCCAAAGGAGCGCGTAGAACACTGCTAGCAGGACGAAACGGCGCCCCGCCGCCCAGTGCCACGTAGACGCTTCGCCTGGCAGCTGCATGCGCACGCCCAGCCACAGCGAGTTCATTTCCAGCAGGGGGTACGCGTACCAATACCACGGCTTCAGCAGCTCGCCCATGGAGTAGGTGACCGCGTACGCTGGCACGTCCATGCTCACGAACGCCGGGTGCACGGCGCGTAAGGTCGCCCACGAAAAGCGCTCGTACCAGTAAATGGCCGGCAAGTCGAAGTTGACTTTGATGCGGTTGAACGGCAAGTTTGCAAAGTCCCGGTCCGCGGCTTCCACGCTCATGGGGTTGAAGTTGGGCGCGTCTTCGATGTTGTCGTTGAACATGCTGATCAGGAAGCCCTGGTCCGCGCCGTCGCGAGACCACGTGGAGGACACGGCCGCCAGCAGCTTCGCGTGCATGGCCATGTCGGGCTTGATGACCAGCAAACCCGTGTGAATGAAGCCGTTCATGTTCATGACGGCGCCAAAGGCGGCCGAGTGGAACAAAATGGACATGCTTCGAACCACGACGCAGTCGGCGTCGAGGTAGATGATGCGCTCGTATTGGGTCAAGGACCAAAGCTGCAGCTTGTTCATGGCGTGCACGAACCGAGGCTTGTAGGTTTCGTGCAGCCCGGACTCGTAAGCGTGAGCCACGTGCTCCACAGGCAAGGTCTTGGCGCCGAGGGCGGTGAAAGCATCCTTCGACTCTTGTCGCACCTCGGTCGAGCACAGAACCAGGACGTCTACGTCGGCGCCAGGCTCTGCGTTCAGCATGATGGACTGCACTAGCACTCGGACGCCTAGCACGTATTCGTCATCCGAAGGCGTACCTTCATAGTGTACGGTTACGTAAGCATACCGCGGATGGAAAGCTGCCGCACCCGCATCGGCCACAACTACACTCGCAAACGTGAAGGGTAGCATTAGGGATCCCAGCAGCAACGCCAGGAGTGGCGTTACAGCTCGAAGATGCATCAGAATTCGGCACATATCTCTGTTACGCCCTTGGTCAATAGTATAGAACAATGACCAAAACTTTGATGTTGATGGGTGACCGGTTGTGAAATGTTTTTTTACGCCATTTTCCAACAAACAAAGCAAACAAACTGACTTCCTCAAAAATCCCGGATTCCTTCTTCCTTCCTTTTTCCTTTTTGTCCCTTTCGCAGCTTTCCCACGTGTCCCACGTCCCGCCCCCCTATCCCACGTCCCACGTCGTAAACACAACATAAGCTTACAACAACGAAGGAAATTCAAGGGAAGGAGAACGGAGCACGCAGCACGCAGCAGGATCGCTTTCGTCATAAAAACAATAATCCATATAAATCGCAATCGTCCAGAAACTTTGCATTGGCTAGCTTACCAACAGCATGCCAATGCGAACCGGGCGAGTGGCGGTGGTAGCTAAGACGGTATCCTCCGTGTGGAACGCCATTCCCTCACCAATTCGCCCCATCATTGAACTCGCGGCAGAGTCTTTGCTCATTTTATTGTTTCTGAAGCTTTACAATTTGACGCGGAATCAGTTTGGCAGCTCTCAGGACGGTAGCACGGCCGTAGCTCTGAATCACGCCAAGGACGTAATCGCTTTTGAAAAAGCACTGGGTTTCTTTTGGGAAGAGGGAATTCAAGCGGCCTTTTTGAGCTACCATGGTTGGATCAGATTGTGGAATATTTTCTATGGAACGATGCACAATGTAGTCACAATTTCTACGATCTTATTTCTGTTTTTCATGAAGCCAGTGGCTTATCAGCGCTGTCGCACTGAGTTCGTTATAATGAATTTGGTTGCTATCATTGGCTTCGTGGCTTACCCGCTGATGCCGCCGCGGCTAGTGCCCGCATGCGACGAGTACGGCGGCTGCTTGAACAGCCAGTATAGTTTCGTGGACACAATGGAGGTCTACGGCGGGCTCTGGTCGTGGAAAGACGAGGGAGTCGCAAGCTTGTCGAACCACTACGCGGCCATGCCCTCCATGCACACGGGCTACGCGACGTGGTGCGCGGTGTCCATCTTTTCGCACACGCCGCACAAATGGTTGCAAGTCCTCGCCGTCTTGCACCCAGTCTTCACCGTGTACTGCATCGTGGTCACCGCCAACCACTACTTGTTGGACGCCATCGTGGGCGCGGCGTGCTACTTTCTGGGCCACGTGCTCGCGGCGTACGCGCCGAAGTACGGCCGAGGCGCGTCTTGGACCCAGCTGACGTGGCCACGCGTGCTGCTGCCGCTCGGTGGTGGACGCGTGCTTTACGAGCGCGTGTCCACGGACGACGACGACCAAGCAGGGAACAAGAAGGACACTTCCGATGTGGAAGTGGGCATGCCCTAAGAGCTAAGATAGAGAGAGAGAGAGCAGAAGTGCCGATTCATGCACTATTGTGATATGGGCAAGAGAAGAGCGATCAGAATTCAGTCAGCTAGCTTTCTCCTTATTTCTGTTATGTAATGTCCCAATGCACGCACATTGGATTTACTGAATTCACCCGGGGATTCTCGAATCTCGCCCTAGGCCCTGTTTTGGGTTGGGATTATGCATTATGGGATATCCGAGATGACCTCGACTTTTGACGCGGGCCTCGAAGGGCCGAACCCGAATGGCCGAAGTTTACTGTTCTGGGGTGACCACCAAAATATTTCATAGCCATAGCACTAAGGACTAATGAAACGAAAAACGGATCCTTCCATCCTTCCTGTAAAGGGCGATCTGTGATCTGTGATCCATGATTGGTTGTAGTGGCTGGTGATTTGGTGACTTGTTGACTTCTTGCCCTCTGCACACTGTCCTCTTTGCGAATTTGACTTGCACGCAACGCACGCGCGTACACTTCTACCCGCAGCATTGGCTTCTGTGCCATTTGGGTTTGTATTAATTCGGGTTCGAGTTCGACTTCGAGTTCGACTTCTTCCTATACCCGTTACTTTGATTATAAATGGTTCCATGCACAGCTTCAGAAAGCTACTTGTGTTGATGTATGCGGGAGTTGCTGAGTTATGGAAGAACAGTCCCTTTGTGGGGGAGGATCGACTTACCGTATTAACGAGATTTAAGACTAAGATTTTTTTAGAAAGAAAGCGGGCGACATGTTCTTTCCATACAACCGGGAGCTTTGAGTAAGCTGGATTCCCCTGCTCTTCTCTGCTGCTGTTCCTCGATCCTTATCACGTCGCCTGTCTAAAAGAGTTCAGAGAGCGCCTGAGGGACTTCGTTGTAGTCCCCTCCTCTGCGGGCGGAAACTCTTCTTTTGAGCTGCGCTCTCAGAGCATGGAGGAGCGTGCCACTTTGGACCGCTACAATCACTTCCATGGCCACTCGGGCATGTGCGCCTGATTAGCTTCTTAGGTCTAGTTTGCGCTGCTTAGCTTTTCTTCTCCGATTCTTCGATTCTCAGATGCCTCAGATCGCATTTTCGCTCTAATATAAGAACATGTAGCACTAATTAGGCCGTAAAGAATGACAGCTCCTTGTTGTCTCTTGTAAGACTTGAGAGTCGAGACATCCAAGCAAGACCGAAAGACCGGGCAAATAGTCCTCAAGAGCCAGTTTGATTGTAAGAGGTTTAGACAGTACTTAACACCTGGTGCTGCGTGTAGTGCTCTAAGAGCCCTTCAATTCGTTCACTGTGGCTATCTCGGTTGCCCGAAGTGCGGAGTGGGTTTACACGGCACAGACGTGCCGTAGTAGAGGCTGGTTAGACCGGCAACGTTCCTTCTGGACTTACAAGACTTGGAAGAAGAGACCTCAAAGCCCTCAGAGCCCTCTCATCTCGCTAATGGATGGAAGCGCCGTTGGGAAAGGCCCTCGCTTAACACCAGCTGCCTTGCGTTCGAGCAAGGGCGTTGATGAGGGCAGCGCCGACAGCACTACGGTAGATGTCGATTTGAAGCCGCGACCGACGGCTCTTAAAGCCTCCGTTAGGCGAGGGGGTACTCGGCGGCCTTCTGAAGATTATATTGATAGGTACTATCCAAATTTCGAAGAATGCCTCTCTAATGGTGCTTAGCCATTTTCTTTATCTCTTGGATTAAGTATTAAGTTCTCGCAACTGTTGTCTCCATTATGATATGTCGACACTGTGTCTTAGGGCCGCGAAACAAGTTGAAATTATCCGCACATTAGCTAGCTTAATACTTCTCGTCATCATTCCATTCGTCCGTTTCCAATCACGTTTTCATCTTTGCTTTTACGTTGGATGTTTTGCCAGTAGCTTACACGGTGACACTTCGAAGGCGGCGGTTGCCGGCGAAAAACTGTCACGCTTTGCCACGCACGTGAACGAGCGGGCCTCAGGTTGGCTAGAAGCGTTTGTGGGGCCGGTGCGCGCTCTGCCGCATGCTTGGACCCACTTGGTCATCAACTTGACGATCTTAGCCGTGGAGTGGAGGCTGCTCCTTCTAGGCGTGTGCTGGCAGCTGGTGCACTCCACCGCCACGAACGTAGTGTACTACCTGGAAGCCACCCGCATGACGGGGGCGCAGCGCTTGCCGTTGCACGACTTGAGCTTCGAAGTGCTGCCCTTGCTGAGCGGCTACATGTGGGGCTTAAGCGACTTGCTGCTCCTGGGGATCATCGCCTTCGTGGTGGGCATGGTGCCCCTGTCTCTGGTTGCGGCCTTTCGCAAACCCGACCGCAAACCGCTGTACATTGCGTTCGCGGCGCGCCGTTTCTTCCTGTCGCTTGTATTGTTGCAGACGCTGCGGATAATCTCATTCACGGTGACCCTCTTGCCGGGCTCGTCGTACCAGTGTCTGTACACGCTCACCGACGCGCAAAAGGCGAGCGCTGCGGGCGACCTGGCCGAAGGCTTGGCGGCGCCCGAAGGCAACTCGGACGCCTGGAACCCGCCGCGCACGCTGCCCGAAGTGTTCTTGACTATGGACGCGTGGACCGGCTGCGGGGACCTCATGTTTTCCAGCCACATGATATTCGCCATGCTGTGCTGCATGACGGTGGCCCGCTACTTCCCGTGGCGCGCGGCCAAGCTGCTGGTCCTCGGGGCCGTGCTGGTGATGGTGCCCCTGACTCTGGCGGCGCGCAAGCATTACACCTTGGACGTTTTCACGAGCTTGTACGTGGTGCCCTGCGTGTACGAGCTCCTTTACCTCAAGTTTCCAGACAAGGTAAATAGAATTTCGGTATGATGAAAGAACACGGCATTGATCATCGACCAAATTTGAGTGTCTAGAACGAGAAGACCTGCGTTTCTTTTTTCCTGTTTTTCATGTTTCCCTTCTAGATGTTTTCTCGTGCTTGCTCCCATACGAGCGCTGTCTTGTGACAGTAGTCTACCTCTACATCCTTTCAACTCAATCCTCCTTATCCCCCCATCCAACCCCATCCCATCATGTGAACATGAAATATGTGCAGGACGACCGCGAGTCGATGAAGCACCGCTACGGGATCGTGTTTCAGCACGCAGACTTCGACGGCTCCTCCAGCTCTGTTAGTGCGGGACACGCGTACGTGGCCATCGTGGCGAAGAAAGCGTACCCTTTGGCCGCGGAGCAGTTGCCGTGGGACATGGCGCCCAACTCCAGCAGTAGTTCTTCGTCGTCGTCGTCGTTGACTTCGCCGGATGGCCTGGCGGACGACCAAGGCGACTTGGAAGCAGGCGAAGACAATGGCGGCAGTTTGTTTGCTGCTGTGGTGGCGTCGTCGAGTGCAGGGAAACCAGCACAATTCGTGGTATAAGGCCATGTGAAAAGGGGGAAAAAGCTGGAGGACAAACTTTCACCTGTCCGTGCCATTCACATGGCTGCTCTTTTATAGCCGCTTGTCCGACGTGCTAGTGACTCCCCTGTATTGTTGATATTTACAAAACCCATTGTGAAAACTATAATAGAAGGTACTTGGTTAATCCATTTTATGATTTTTGTTTAATCGGAATCTGTAATACGTATCTATCCATATTTGTACTTATTATACTTGATGAACCAGATTTAGAGGGCTAACAACATAAAGATCTATACGGGCAGGAAGTGGATGTTCTCAAGTAGAGGAATTCCCAACCGCAGAGGTGGGGATCACCATACACCATGGACATTTTTTTCTTCAAGTCCTTAGGCACTTGGCAGGGTTCCATTAAAGATCGGGTCTTCGCTGTGGTTTTTGAATGCGCGCCTTGCCATAGATCGCATGCGAAGGAAGCGAACGATTTCGGAACGAAAGTGATCGCACGCTTCATTTGCCGTGTGTGCAAACTCACTGATGTGGGTAAGCTCATGGCGGATTTATCTATTAATTCCCTGTTTCTGTTTATCTATTTACCTTTCAGATTTCAGTCCCATTTGCAATTGCGATGGCATCATAGGCAATTCTCTCGTTTTACTTGCTTGAAATATGAAGGACATGTGTATTGTGTTTTTTAGGAGTAGGCGGATAGCAACCAGCAACGCACAACGCATTCATTATACATAACAATGAACCAGGCACTGGAGACAGGTATTGACGTATTCAACTATTTGTTTGACGTATTTTCTTTACAGTAGCTGTAAGCTGTAAGCCTGCTGTAAGTACATGAATGTGTGTACTGTGCACTGCTCTCGTTCTATCGAGCTAACGAGTGCGAGCGAGTGCTCCTGTTCCTGCCCCCTTCTTACGCCCTTCAGCTCTTCAGCTCATCAAACAAGTTCGTCATGAAGAGACGTGGTACTGAAATGTCTGCAACACAAATTACTGCACCCTCCAGGCGGTAGGTGTAGCTTTTGACTTTCACAAAAGTTCTTGAAAGCAGCTACAAACTTTTCCTTAGGGTGTCGCAAGACCCGACCGCTGTAGTGGAGAACTTCTGAATGGCGTCAACTCCACCGCTAGAAATACCGCAACACTCCGGTATTGTGCGTTTAAAGCGCGCTAGAGAATATCGAACAGATGCGGAGGAAGCCGAGGGTCGCGAGAGAAAAAGCACACGCAAGGAAATCTTTCGAAGCGCTCATAACGTATTAGGTGGTGCGTTGAATCAGCGTGCCTATTGCCTCGAACCGACTTGCGACGAGGTGCGCCAGAATTGCGACGAATTAGGCTACAGTAAAACGAGCTATGGCGCTGGCAGTAAAAGGCATCGACTCATCGCTGATTGGCGCTGCGACGAGCCGAGTCGTGAGAAGATAAGCAAGGGTGCAGAGGACAGGTGTGTAGTTCACGGAGACGCCCGGCGCTGCGATGAAGCGGGCTGCGATAAGTCGGGCCTCAATGTAAGTGGCAAACGAAAAATTCGCGTAGGCGGCCGCCGCTGTGACATGCCTGGCTGTGAGAAGTTGAGCCTAGGTGCAAGTGGCAAATGCTGTGCTCATGGAGGTGGGCGGCGCTGCGATGAGCCAGACTGTAATAAGTTGGGTCTTGGTGCTATTGGCAAACGCATAGCACATGGTGGCGGCCGGCGCTGCAATGAGCCTGGCTGTGGTAAAGTGAGCCAGGGCCCAAGTGGTAATTGTATTGCCCACGGAGGCAGCCGACGCTGCGACGAGAAGGGTTGCGAAAAGTTGAGCGATTCAAGTGGGAAATGTATTGCCCATGGTGGAGCCCGGCGCTGCGATGAGCCTGGCTGCGATAAAACTTGCGAAGGCAAAAGCAACAAGTGTGTAGATCACGGCGTGCGTCGCTGTGACGAGCTTGGCTGCGATAAAACTTGCAAAGGTAAAAGCAGCAAGTGTGTAGATCACGGCGGCGTGCGTCGCTGTGACGAGCTTGGCTGCGATAAAACTTGCAAAGGCAAAAGCAGCAAGTGTGTAGATCACGGCGGCGTGCGACGCTGTGACGAGCCTGGCTGCGATAAAACTTGCAAAGGCAAAAGCAACAAGTGTGTAGATCACGGCGTGCGTCGCTGTGACGAGCCTGGCTGCGATAAAACTTGCGAAGGTAAAAGCAGCAAGTGTGTAGATCACGGCGGCGTGCGTCGCTGTGACGAGCCTGGCTGCGATAAAACTTGCGAAGGTAAAAGCAGCAAGTGTGTAGATCACGGCGGCGTGCGACGCTGTGACGAGCTTGGCTGCAATAAAACTTGCGAAGGCAGGAGCAGCAAGTGCTGTGAACACCGAGGAAATCGTGGCTGCAATGAGCCGGGCTGCGAGAAGTTAAGCAAAGGTGCTATTGGCAAATGCATAGCCCATGGAGGCGGCCGGCGGTGCGATGATGTAAACTGCCAGAAGCTGAGTCTTGGCGCAAGCGGTAAATGCAAAGCTCATGGAGGCGGCCAACGCTGCACTGAACTGCACTGTGAGAAGCTGAGTCTTGGCGCAAGTGGTAAATGCTGCGCCCACGGTGGTGGGCGGCGCTGCAACGAGCCGGACTGCGATAAGTTGGGTCTTGGTGCAAGTGGTAAATGCATAGCCCACGGAGGTGGGCGGCGCTGCAATGAGCCTGACTGCGATAAGTTGGGTTTGGGTGTCCTTGGCAAATGCATTGCTCATGGAGGTGGTCGGCGCTGCAACGAGCCAGGATGCGAGAAGACGAAGAAAGGTGCAAGCGGGAAGTGCTATGCCCACGGAGGTGGTCAGCGCTGCAACGAGGACGGGTGCAATAACTTATTTTCAGGTAAAGGCGGAAACTGCTGCGCCCACAGAGGTGGCCGGCGTTGCGATGAGCCGGACTGCATTAAGATGAGCCTTGGTACCACTGACAAATGCATAGCTCATGGTGGTGGCCGGCGCTGCAGTGAGCCAGACTGTAATAAGACAAGCAAGGGGGCTGGTGGCAAATGCATGGACCACGGTGGTGGTCGCTGCAGTGAGCTAGGGTGCGATAAATTGGGTTTAGGTGCTCTTGGCAAATGCTGTGCCCATGGCGGCGGCCGGCGTTGTGATGTGTCGGGCTGCGAGAAGCTGGTCAAGGGCGCAGGCGGCAAATGCATAGCTCATGCAGGTGGTCAGCGCTGCAATGAGCCGGAGTGTAATAAGCTGAGCCAGGGTGCAGGCGGCAAATGCATAGCTCACGGAGGTGGCCGGCGCTGCAATGAGCCGGACTGTAGTAAGCATAGCGTGGGTCGAAGTGCCAAATGCTATGCTCATGGCGGGGGTCGGCGCTGCAACGAGCAAGGCTGCGAGAAGTTGAGCCAGGGTGCGAGCCTTCAATGCATCGCACATGGTGGCGGCCGTCGCTGCAATGAGCCGGATTGTTGTAAGCCTAGCACGGGTCAGAGTGGCAAATGCTATGCTCATGGCGGGGGTCGGCGCTGCGACGAGGAGGGCTGCGAGAAGCTGAGTCAGGGTCCAAGTGGAAAATGTATAGCCCACGGAGGTGGGCGGCGCTGCAATGAGCCAGGCTGCGATAAATTGAGCAAAGGTAAAAGCAGCAAATGTGTAGACCATGGTGGCGGCCAGCGCTGTGATGAGCCAGGCTGCGAACTACTGAGCCAAGCTGCAGACAGCAAATGTTTTGCTCACGGAGGAGGTAAACGTTGCAGTGAGCTAGGATGCGAGAAGTTGTGCCGGGGTGCAACTGGCAAATGTAACGCCCATGGAAACGGTCGGCGCTGCAATGAGCCAGGATGTGATAAGTCAAGCGCAGGTCAGAGTGGCAAATGTTACGCTCACGGGGGTGGTCGGCGCTGCGACGAGGAGGGTTGCGAAAAGCTGAGTAAAAGTCCAAGTGGAAAATGTATAGCCCACGGAGGCGGCCGGCGCTGTGATGAGCCTGACTGTAATAAGACATGCGCAGGTCAGAGTGGCAAATGTTACGCTCACGGGGGTGGTCGGCGCTGCGACGAGGAGGGCTGTGAGAAGCTGAGTCAGGGTCCAAGCGGAAAATGTATAGCCCACGGAGGCGGCCGGCGCTGCGATGAGCCAGGCTGTGAGAAGCTGAGCCTAGGTGCAAGCCGTAAGTGCGTTGCTCACGGTGGCGGCCGGTACTGCGATGAGCTCGGCTGTGAAAAGTTGAGTGATTCAAGTGGTAGATGCGTGGCTCACGGTGGTGGCCGGCGCTGCGATGAGCCGGACTGCGAAAGGTTGAGCAATACAGGTGGCAAATGTATACCCCACGGCGGCGGTCGACGCTGCAATGAGCTAGGTTGCGGTAAGCTGAGTCAGGGTGCAAGTGGCAAATGCATAGCCCACGGAGGTGGGCGGCGCTGCACTGAACTGGACTGTAATAAGACAAGCGCAGGCCAGAGTGGCAAATGCGTAGCCCACGGCGGTGGTCGACGCTGCGATGAGCCTGACTGCGATAAGACAAGCAAGGGTTTCAGCGGCAAATGCTACGCTCACGGCGGTGGCCGGCGCTGCGATGAGCCGGATTGTGAGAAATTGAGCCTTGGTGCAAGTGGCAAATGTTCTGCTCACGGCGGTGGCCGGCGCTGCGATGAGCCTGACTGCGATAAACTAAGACTGGGTGCGAACGGAAAATGCTACGCCCATGGCGGTGGTCGGCGCTGCGATGAGCCAGGATGCGAGAAGCTGAGCCAGGGTAATTTGAGCCAGAGCGGAAGTGCTAAATGTGCAGCCCACGGCGGCCGCCGCTGCATTGAGCTAGGTTGTGAGAAGTCGAGCCAAGGATTAAACGGCAAATGCTGCGTCCACGGTGGAGTCCGGCGCTGCAACGAGCCAGACTGCAAGAAGGTGGGGCTTGGTGCTATTGGCAAGTGCATCGCCCACGGCGGTGGTCGACGCTGCAACGAGCCAGGCTGTGATAAGACGAGCAAGGGCGCAGGTGGCAAATGCGTGGCTCACGGAGGTGGCCGGCGCTGCAACGAGCTGGGTTGTGAAAAGTTGAGCTATTCGGGCGGGAAATGTATACCTCATGGAGGCGGCCGGCGTTGCGATGAGCCAGACTGCGTGAAGTTGATCCAAGGTGCAAGTCGTAAATGCATAGCTCACGGAGGTGGCCGGCGCTGCAATGAGCCGGACTGCGAGAAGCTGAGCCAGGGTCCGAGTGGTAGATGCTGCGCTCATGGAGGTGGCCGGCATTCAAAAGGTGGGTTATCATAAGTTGAGCCGAAGTGAAGGCGACATATTATGGTACACGAGTGTTGGCGGCTCTAGCTAGTGTATTCGCCTATTGTGAGCCCGTGAGATGGCGGATATGGTAACCTGCTTAACATCTGGACCACATCTTTTCATCGGAAACATTGGGGATTGTGTTGTTGTGATGGGTGGTATGCTTGATAGTGCCGCTATGACAGCCCGGCTGCGATTTCATCTCTGCTTTCGGTCCTAATGCCAGTGTTATACGTTATACTTACAAGTACCAAGTGAACAAAAAAAATTGTGGAAAGCAAAGTGATGAAGGTAGATCACAGAAGGGTTGCTGTGTGTTAAACAGAAAACAGTACTTAATATTTGAAGGGGTTTTGAAGGCCTAGCTCGACGCGGACACGCCGCAATTCCAATACCCCATTTAAAATTTTTAGTGAGTTGTAAATTGGCCAAAAAGGGCGCATTTCAGGGGGGGGAGGGGGGGGCTAGGGTCATCAAAAGAACGGTTTAGATATACGCATACGCCTGTCTTTTGCGCTTGATTGTTCTTTAAGCTTTTTCTGGTCGTGTGTCGTGCTTGTATTGCGTGCACAATGCTTCCTTCTAATTCACCCCTAGCCCGCTCTCTGTGCGCCTTAATTAGACTGTGATGTCCATAACTTTTTTATTCCTTACTCATTGCTCTACACTTGAGTCGCCTGCGGGTGCCTTCTTTATCGAAGGGCGGGTTTCGGTATTTGTTATTGCCCGCGGCGATAATGTTGCTGATGAGGTAGAATATAGAATACCTCATGGAAAGCTGTGTAGTCCTCTTTGCTGACGTCACGTGGCATCATGACATGTGTCAGTTCGTATCACTTGAATAAGAACTAATTTCTAAATGGTGCATAATTGCCACACGAGATTTATGGCGTAAATCGTGACCTGGATTACAGATGACCAACAGCCCAGACACAGCCAAGCCCACGAGCGGCGTGTGGTCGATGTTCTAGGCACCAGGCATGATCCCAGTATCCAAATTAGCATTCATTTATTCTTATTCCTTGGTACTTGGCAGAAAGTAGTCATACATGGACTTCAAAAGTAGAGCCCTCACTCCACTTAACAGAAGTATTAGTATATGTGTAAGTGCCAGTATCATTATCAGCCCAGGACCCAGGACCCAGAAGCCCAGGTTCCATGTCCGATCATGTCTTTGCCAAAAGCAAGGGCATTTCGAAGGATTTCGATGAGTGGATCGCCATTGCCAAGGACAGGTCGAAGTGGAGACAGCTGACTCACTCCATTCCCAAACCTCCTGATGCCTGACGGCTGAAGGACACCTCGAGAGAAAATGATTACAATTTCATTACGCAAAAGGACACTCAGCCCAGTCAGACTTGTTCTGAAGGTTACATTTTTCTGTTGCTATATGCCACAGTGGTGTTTCTTTGTATCTTGGGGAGTATTAACTAGACTAGACTAGACCATTTACCATGTACACATGCACTTATTGCGGGTATTCTTCAGCCACATCGTTCTGATAGGCGCCATTAAGATACAAGCAGAGGTGGAATTATTTGTGTTTAATGCCTGCGGTAGCCTTTTTTTGATATTTGTATTAAATGGGAATGAGAAGTGTGCATATTTTTTTGTCCTTCGAGTTCGAGTTGAACAAAATACAGTATGTCAACCAGAATAGCGCTAAGCAGGAAAGCGGAAAGCGCCCACTTCGAATTGTATTACTATATGCACTTCCCCGCAGCTCATCACTCCGATGACTAATTCGCCTTCATTTTATTCGTATTCGATTTGTTGCTGCGCCGCGGCGCCGCCCGTCCTCGTGCCCGCCTGCGTGCGCTGCACTTCGCCCTCCGCTGAAAGGGGCCCAATCACCAGCGGCAGCTCGCACATGTTCTTTAGGTAGCCTTCGTGCCGCCGGGCGTCCTCGAGCCACGCTACGTGGTCGTAGGTAGGCTCTGCGTGCTGAATCCGCCGCAGAATGTCCTGTACATTGAAATCAAAAAAAGGGGTGGGGGAATTTAAAAAATAACACAAAAGAAAGAAAAATTGTAAGAAGGAATAGAAATAGAAAAGAGGCAATGTGACTGATGGCTTCGAAAGCATATACCAGCATTGTAAGAAGGAGGCAACAGATAGTACGTGCAACGGGCTGGATTCTTTCTTTCCCGTAGGAATCCAGCGCTATCTAAACACTGCACCGTACCTGGTTCTCAGCAGTGATCTTGTGCATTTCACGCTTTCGCGCCTCCTTGGTCAGTGACTTCGAGTACTTCATCGATTCGTTCTGCGTGTCCATGCTACTTTGCTGCAAGCACGAGCACCACACAAACGACACAAGTTTAGGCACCATCCAGAAAATCGAGAAGGTCGCTTGTACAGAACAGACAAAGGGGAAGTTGATATGCCTACTAGTGATACAATCCCCGCAGAACTTAAAGAGGCTACAGCGTTACTCACTCGCATGATATGAGACATCTTCTCCAATAGATAGCGATTATCACGCTCAATTTCCGCGTATCGCTCCTCCTGTCCCAAGAACGAAGAATAGGATGAGGGAGCAAGTGGAGAGAACCCAGTTATACTCCTCAAATGATGGTGCCCTATGAGGCCTATTCTGAACGAGTATCGTTTGAGCTTTCTTAAAGTCTATCATAATACATCGTTTTAGTACCATCATTTGCTCCTTCTTCTGATTCTTCTGCAGGTGCGCGAAGCGCTGAGGCGGTCTGTTGTCGACAGAGCATTTAACGGTGGCAAGGTTCATCCGGTGCTTGTCTTGGTTCGCCTTCACAGTTTTTGCGTAACACTGCTTGTTGCCGATTGGCATAGCGCGGCGCGCGCGATCCATATTTTATCTATTGCGATAATGTGCAAGCGAAGGGCGCTGTCTATCTAAAGTTCTAGCGTTGTCGCAAAGGGCTGTTCACCGTTCAGCGCACGAGAAGCAGTCGTTAGGGAAGAAGTTGAAACACGAAAAATTGGAAGAAACGAAACACGTACTTTTCAGGGATTGTTTCCTGGGTGCACCCGAGTGAACAAGAAACCAGGA
>Ga0307979_1000223_pt1 | contig 38280 bp, 38 predicted proteins | sample OrgLakmetage1058_FD_201833 | JGI IMG/M metagenome (GOLD analysis project Ga0307979, IMG submission 201833) | Saline water microbial communities from Organic Lake, Antarctica - #1058 | ecosystem: Environmental > Aquatic > Non-marine Saline and Alkaline > Saline | place: Antarctica: Organic Lake...
GATATTTTTTCACAGGATTGCGCCTTGTATCCTCGGTTAGGCGTGAAGAACGTTGGTGGTGCTGAAGCGTGGCGCATTTGTGCAGTATGCTGCCGAGCTGGAGACGCATGCGAGTTCAAGAATCTGAAGGTTATATCGCAACTGTGCATCCTTCGAGCTGGCCGCATCGATAAAGCCATCTTTCTACCTTTCGCTGACCCACGTTTTGAGTACTGCCGGACACAGACGACAGTCAATGGTAATGAATATGCGCTTGATCCTGAACGTGCGCCGAACGAACCTATGGCATCTGTTTGTGAGACTTGTTCTGTACCGATTTTAGCGCGGGGTCATAAGATTCCACAGTATTCCATTGGAGATCATTTTCATTTAATGATCTTAGAATATTTGGTCTCGAGCCGCCGGATCTTGGTGAACAAGTCCTCATGGCAGCTACGCATTTGCTTGGATCCACCATGAAGTTTACGCCTTCTGGAAAATCGCAGGATTCAGTTAGGCCATTTCGTTAGTTCTGTACACATTACTCAAACGAGTGCTGCACGTTAAGATGTTCACGTGCTTTCGACGAGGCATGCAGCTCTTCCTGGTCGCAGCTTCAAAGAAAATCATTGGCACGTGACAACTACATCCTGCAGCACATATACCAAGGCACTAATTTGTTTCTTGTTTCATACTCGTAACTTAGAAGGCCTGAAGAGTAGCACTCCGTGTGTGCCTCTAATTTTACCACGCAGTCCAATTCCTTACTTGAGTTCAATAAGCCGCACTACTTTCACTTAAGGGGTGTCTGTTCGAGTTTCTTTTCTTTTTTTTAAATTAAGAACAGCACCGATATAAATCGCGTATAATTAAAACAAATCCCCCTGTAGAGGAGCTTACGGGCTTCATGTGATCACCGGAACACCCATTCAACCCGGGATAAAACTAGCTAGTAGCAGCACAGTTTTTCTCTCGGATTTACTGAGTGTGTTTTTCCCCTCTTTTTTCTTTTTATACCATACTAGCTAGTCAAAAGGCTTCATGTTCTTTCGATGCGTTGTCGAGCTGCGCCTGGCGGACTGTCTTACGTGCTCAAACTCGTTGTGACACAGCCACACATTTTGCTTGCTCAATTTTTCCGATATTTCGTGAATCGTAGTCAACTCACTCTCCTCTTCTTAGCTAGCCAAAGTACTGTAGCTTCTGGAGAACCTAGCATGGTGCAGCGCGTGCCGTGTACACACCCGACTTTTATCAGTGCACCAAGAGTACCTGCAAGATACCCTGGAGTATACAGTATGCAGTAGATAATATACAACAAGGGATTACCCCTGGATTTTTAAGTACTTCGGTGCGCGATTACACATACCTCATCAGTCGTTCGCTCTGATCACCGCAGAGGACGAAAAAATTGACTACGGCCGCACGAAATGGTGCACAGACTTTTCCTTCTCTCAGGGTTTATACCAGTCGCAGCTGCAATAAATCGATGGAACAACAGTGTACCCCAGGAGTATGTTATGGGGAGGAGGCGGATGCATACTGTCCCTGAAGCGCTGTATCATCGGAAGCTGCATCGACAAGGGGAGCAATCAGCCGATGTCCAGGCCACTGTATTGGAATTGGTGCTCCCACCAAGCATGCATTCAGGCTCTGTTTCTCTCTTTTCCTCAGCTCTTTCTAATGATAATATGCCGCTACCTATCCCCGATGAGGAGCTCGATACGCTAACATCCCTTTACCAAAGCCTGGGTGGGCCTGAGTGGCACGTCAAGGACGCTTGGATGAGTAACTTGAATCCATGCGGCAACGGTACTATCAATACCACATGGTATGGGGTGAAGTGTGCTACTTTTGCGGCGGCACTCTCGAACGAGTCTTCATCGCATGTGACTGGGCTAGTCCTGCCCCAGAACAACCTCGTTGGCAAATTGCCACCGCTTCTTAGCCTTCAGCACTTGGTACACGTGGACTTTTCCAATTCAGCCTCATCCGAAGGCAATACAGTAGGTGGGACCCTCGATGCGCTCTGTGGCCTGGGTAACCTTTCTACCGTGCTGCTTGCTTACAATAATATCACGGGCGTTATCCCAAATTGTATCCAGAGTTTGGCCAATGCTACAGTACTAAATTTTGACCACAACGCCATACAGGGTACTATACCCGATGAAATCTGCCGCCTGCGCAATATAGAGGAGCTGCTCTTGCGCGGGAACCATTTACGGGGCACCGTGCCAGAATGCATTGGCGAAGATCTGACGGCACTTCGTATCCTGGACTGCAGCAATTATAACGCAGACAGAACTGATGGAAAGCAGTCACTTTCTGGTACTCTGCCGACTTCTTTTTGCAAGTTGAAGCACCTCAAAAGCTTGTTGTTTCAACAGACTCAAGGAATCCACGGTACGATCCCTGACTGCCTCGGCGTCAAGCAGCCTCAATTGCAAGAATTAGACTTGCAAGACAACCAGTTCAGTGGAACGCTACCGCCATCAGTCTGCCAAGCGAGCGCGCTCCAACATCTGTACCTGTCCGAGAATGCCCTGACGGGGACCGTTCCAAGTTGCTTGGGGAGCCTCAGCCAGCTCGCCGAATTGGAGTTGGCTATCAACCAGTTCCACGGCCCAATACACGAGGAGCTCTGCCAATTGAGCTCGCTCGAGATCTTGTATTTGTTCGAGAATGCCCTGACAGGCACACTCCCGAGTTGCCTGGGGAGCCTCAGTCAGCTCACTGATTTGGATCTGAGCATCAACCAATTCCACGGCGCGCTGCCCGAAGAGCTCAGTCATTCAAGCGCGCTCGAGATTCTATACTTGTACGAGAACTCTCTGACAGGTACGCTTCCAAACTTTTTAGGAAGCCTTCGCCAACTCGCTGAGCTAGGTCTCTACGCAAACTACTTCCACGGCACAATACCTGAGAAGCTCTGCCAATCAACTGCGCTCGATTATTTACTCCTTGAGGTGAATGCCCTGACTGGAACCATTCCAAGTTGCTTGGGCAGCCTCAGCCAACTCAAGTGGTTGACTTTGAGTTTCAACCAGTTCCACGGCCCAATACCCGAGGAGCTCTGCGAAGCGAGCGCGCTCGAGATTCTACAATTGAATGACAATGCGGTGACGGGATTCATTCCGAACTGCCTAGCCACGAGCTTTCCTTTTCTCGAAGCTATATTGTTGCACAACAATGAACTAACCGGTACTTTACCGTCGATGTGGGCGTTGCCATCCCTCATTAGCTTCATGCTCTCGAACAACCCAAAGCTCAGCGGATCGCTGCCACCCAGCCTGTTTCACCAGCAATACGTGTCCAATGTAACAGTGATCAGTAGAAGCCCTAATGACGTGCTGCGTTCAGTAATTCTTGAGGGCACGTCAATCGGAGGAACCTTGCCGGCGGCTTTGTGTTTGGCACCACAGCTGGCCACCCTTGCCTTCAGTGGCAACGAACTCACTGGCAGCCTGCCTGGTTGCGTAACGTCCTTGCTGTACCTTGAGACACTGTGCATCTCTAACAACCACCTTACTAGTACTATTCCGGTAGCCATTGACAATATGACGTCGCTCACTGTGCTAGACCTGAGCACAAACAAGATCCAAGGCCGTGTGCCAGATGCGTTGGGCGACATCTCGCACAATTTGGACACAATGCATTTGCAGCTCAACCGCCTTTCGTGCGACTTGCCAGCCTCAGTGCTTAACTGGCAAGCGTCGAATGCAAACGTATCTTTCAACTTGCTCGACGGCAACCTCTTCGGATGCGACACGGGCTCTTCAAGCGGAATATTCTCCCTTTCGATCGAAGGCGCAGCGGGACTCCGTAACGCAAACGAGCAAGCTTTCGATGCTTACAGCTGCGGCAATTCGAACTACGTGCTCCCTGCGACCACAATCGTCATTTTGGCAGTGCCATTTATCGCCTGGCTCGCCGTCTTGCATTGCAGCGATTGCTTTGCACTGCAATGGCGTACTGCTCTCGGATGGAGAGTCAATCCATCAACGCTCATCAATGAGCTCGACCATGCTGACAAGCAACTTAGGGTGCTGGCGCTTGGAGTCATGGCGGCTGCCACTGTAGCAGGCAGCGTGGCGCTTGTATTGAGCTTGCGTGTGGCCAGATCTGCCTTTGAGTGCGAGTTCATGGCCGCGCCCACCTTGGCCAACAAGCATGAAAGCGACATGCGCGTGCTGAGCATTGGTGTAGGTGTTGCAGTATCCGTTGGGCTAGTCTTGAGCCTTGCTCCATGGTGGCGCCGGCTCGTGTCAGAATACGATGGTAGTAACAATGACTACGGTGGTATCGTTGCTGAAAAGATTGGGCCCCCGAATCTGGTCGAGGAAGACGCTGAAGCATGGGACTTTGACGCAGAGCGTATGGCTGAAGCAGCACCCCAGAAGCCGACTTCATCTCTCTTCGATGGAATTGCTCAGTTGCAGAAAGTTGTGATGCTACTTCTGATGCTTGTAATCTTGACAATCGGCCCCAATGTTGGTTATGTTTTGGTCGTGCTTAGTACCAAGCTAACTCAACAACAAAAGCTTGCAAGTGAAATGGCCATCACCTTAGCTAAGACCGCTATTGGAACGTTGTTGGTCCCGACGGTGGCAAGAAAAGCTGTAGATTTGCTTGTGCTGAATGGCGCGCTCACGTTTGTTCGGTTCCGCTTACGCCTGGTTATTGCTACTGCGCTTTCTGCCATGACAATGGTTGTGCTCCCAGTGTTAATTGTGCTCGCTACAGACGATCGTTGCCTCTACTATAAATTGAAGCCAAAGACAGCTCTTGATACGGACTTACCAATTTCGTACTGCTCAGCTACCGATCCCTTGACCAACTTTTGTGTTGAATACGCCACACTCATAGTCACGAGCACCTACAAGCCTAGTTTTTACTACGACGGAGAGGTCTGCATTTCCGCTGTTCTTTCAGTCTATGCGCCCGTATTTCTTGGAGTTGTGCTTCTTGTAGCTACTCTTCCGGCTGGTATGGAAACAATCATCATCCCTTGGCTTGCGCCGTGGTGCTATCGGAATGCTGAATCATCCACAGTGGCGCGCACGGGCTTGGCTTTTCTCCGAGCGGTGACGTGGAACGTGTGGCCTGCGCTTGCAAATGCCGGTGTGCTGCCTCCCAACTTTTCCCTCGGTGCAGCCAAACTAGACTACTTGGCTCAGCGCGTCGTGGAGCGGGCCTTCGTACAGGTGATGACTACACTGCTCGTGGCGCTGACCTTTGGTATAGCGGTACCCGTAGTAGGTGGTGCCTGCGCTGTGGCTGCCTTCGTGCAGCTCCTCCACCACCGACATGTGCTTGGTCAGATTGTGGGACTCGGGCGCCTAGAGCAGCCAGCTGTGGTGCCTAACCTAATGGGGTGCACGGACATTCCCGCTAGTAGCGCAGTTGTGATAGTGGTGACGGTAACATTGGTGTGGGTGTGTGGCATTGTGGGCTACCTGGAACCAGCTGTGATTGGGTGCATGCTTTTGATTGACCTGTGTGTGGCATTGGGAGCTTGCGGTATTGCAGCATGGCGTGAAAGATCTTACAGTAAAGCACCTGTACAACACCAAGACCGAGCGCAAAGCACTGCGTCTTCGGATACGTCTCGGGGCATGCTGATGGAGTCATTGCTTGCTGAAGATGAAGTCACGGAGTTGAGCGAAAGCGATTGAATGACCAATTTTATTGGAACATAGTACAGCTAGCCGCCTGATGAGTGATGATTTCCTATAGGAGTATACTATAGGCCTGCTCCCCGTCTGTGTCTGAGACTCCTTTTGTCTGGCCTGACAGTGATACATATATGAGCGATTCGCCTGTTTATTCCGATTTATGTTGCACCTAAATATAAGTCCCGCCAGAGACTAAAAAGTTACGTTATCGCTCAGAGCAAGCAATGACTTATTTACATTCAATGTATGTGCATTGGCAAAGAGCAAAGAAGTGGACATATTTACATCACACCAACACAACAGTTGACAACACACTCCACACACCTAACACCGCCATATATGGGTGGAAGAAGAGCTTCGCCTTGGAACTGGGAACTGGAAATTGGCCTCTCTAACCACCAGCTCTGGTGCCCCCAAGAGACCAGAGAAAACCCGGCTCGTACTCGTAACGGCCCTCGGCCCTTTTATTCCTTTCCTGTTTCTTCGGCGCTACTCCAAACCCGTAACCTCAACCCATCTCTGGGATTTCGAATTTGGGGAAGTGCCATCCGCACTAAACCAGCCTCCGACCTGGTTCTGGATATAAAGCGAGGTACTTCGGAATACAAAAGCGCAAACCAATACCGCGTCGCAATTCGGCACGAGAGTTATTTTACGGCGAACCTCTTTTAGAAAGGAGAACGATGAGGCTAGTCCGTGCTTGGAGGCGGGAAAAGAAGGGCCTTAGGGACTTGGTCGTTGGGAAGTCGCTCGTACACGACCCAATACTTGGCATTGCCCGCGCGGGCCACCTTCTTGCCTTCTTCTGTTTCGTCGATCATGCACGCCACTGCAGGGTCTTCCATGGGGCCTCCCGGTTCAATAAGCCCGCCGTGGCTGTCCGGCTCATCGGAAGAGCCCAGTTTACGGAACGCAGGGTGGGCGTCGCAGTGCTTGACGTGCCATTGGTGCAAGTCTTCCACGTCGGTGATGCAGTACAGGCGGCCTTTTTCCTCCAGCGCGTACGCGTATCTAGTGAATAGGTCAAAGCGTAATTTTTTATCATAGGCAATGAAGTGAACAGGAGTATCCGGGCAGGTGGGTAAGTAGCAATTATGATTTGTTATCAGTAGGTCTCTCAAATCGCGTTGAGATGTAGAAATAAAACAAAAAGCGAAGAATTGGATGTTCACGACTGCCCGCTTCACAAATAATAATCCGCGAATATTGTAAAAGAATGTTGGCTGTGCACTCACTCTGCGAGAAGAGGAGTTGTAACGATGCGCCGGCGATGGTTCTTGGCCTTGAAATGAGGGTCGGGGAAACAAAAAAAAAGCTTTTTTAAGCTCCCTTTCGCGAAGTAGTTCGGCACGTACCTGATAACAAGATTGAAATGAAGGCACAACTAAGACATAAGAAAGTGCGAGGAGCTCTTTAAAATGGTTTGACTAATCTTTTCGGTGCATGTTCGTGGTATTAAGTCGTGCCTTGAACAACAATAGGAGGGAGAATTACGATATGAGAAAGCCTTGTAAAATAATTCCCGCTCATCTCACCGCATGGAATTCGTGCGAAGAACAGCCGCGTTGAGGTACAGGCCAGGGTGGCTCACACGCAACGCTTCAATGCGCAAGCGCACGTACTCGCACACCTGTTGGGATGTAAGTATTATAAAGGTGATTTGCGCACAAGACAAAAGCGCACACGCACGCCCGAACACTTTTAAACGCACGCGTATGTGCGCGATAGTTATTGCCTAGACATCTTTAACAGGTAGTATCGATCATGTGCGCTCACTTTGGCACGAATTTCCATTCCTAGGCTCCGCTCCTGAGGATACAACTGCGCCAATGCCACCGTAAGACCGCCAAAGCCACACCCGACGTCCACAATCGTAGGGTGGTCTGGGATCTTTGCAGCTGCCGATTCAGCAGCTGCGCCCTTCTCGCTCGCTTCACCGGTGCGCTTCTCGCCACCGTTAGCTTCAGTGCTCGGAGGGAAAAATGCTGCCCACTCCACGTCGTTTGGTGTAGCCGGATACACGAAGGCATTGTTGTGGCTCAAAGGATTTACATGTGCTCGCGCACGGTAATAAGCCTTCTTTGGCATAGCTCCTTCCTAGAGTGACAAAAATAGGCATTAGGAAACCACAACATCATCACATGACTTGACTAAATTTCAGCGAGGGCACTGTGGCCACCTCGGTTATTGGGCCTTCTTTGCCAGTCAAGTCGGGGCGGCGCCGGCGTTTCTTAGCCGTCGCCGACATTGCTGTGGAGTTTTCTTCGTCTGACATCGGATAGCTTCTTGGAGGAGATGCGAACGCTAGTGGAAGAAGTTAGCGTAGATGCCCAGTCGCCTCGTCGCCTTGATGATACGATACGTGCGGTGCCTGCGTGCCTGCACGTCGTCGAACAACTTTTCTTCTTCTTTCTTGTTCGAGCCGCTTGTTTGCTTGTTGTATACGTATTTCCTCCAATCGACAGACCGCTCTCGACCCACAATATCCTCCCATGTAACGCCAAGAATTTTGATGGCACCTTCATTTCATCAGTAACCGTTGCTATACTTTACAGCTTCCATTTTTTAACTTCCTTCACACCTATAGGACCACGGGACCTCGGGAGCGCATTCTGAGCAATCTATCATCCACCATGGTGACTAGAATCTCCCAATAGAATGTCACAGCGATCGAGAAACTACTGTGCTCATTGCTCCAATTCCCTCTTCTTTATTTAATTTCTGTTGTATGCATGCTTGGACAAATCATAGGCTAATACGGACCACACGATTGGAATGATGGACGGGGCCTACTTCACGGGGCGCAAAGAGATCCTGGAGTGGATTAACGACACCCTCGAAATCGGCATTACCAAGATTGAGCAAACGTGCACAGGGGCGATTGCGTGCCAGTTGCTCGATGCACACTTTCCTGGCAATGTCCAAATGAATAAGCTCAACTGGGAGGCCAAGAGCGATCACGAGGTCCTGCCACTCATAAATAGCTCGAGTCTACGCGTGCTGAAAGGAAACCTAGTCGAATTAATTCCGATTTCTTACGCTCGTAAATACAGCTTCAAGTTCAACTGATTGAACAAAACTTCGTTTCTCTTGAAATATCGTGCCTGCCTAACATCCCCGAACGCACTTTCTTTACTTCTTGTCTCGATTGGATGTCAGTACACTACCAACTACAAAATTTTGCAGACGGCTTTCAACAAACTGAACATTGCGAAGACGATGGAACTGGAGCGCTTGACCCGAGGCAAATACCAGGACAACCTTGAGTTCATGCAGTGGTTCAAAGGCTTCTGCACCAAGCACAGGTGTGAGGGTGTGGCAACTGATGAATTCTGTAGAACACCATCACAAAGGACTTGATTGATACAATGTGCTGTACTGTCCAGGAAACCTTAGAGTATGCGTTCCTTTTCCTTGTCCACTTACTTCGATTTCATCTACCCCAGCCTCATATGCCACACGCTTTTGCTACCTGTGCTTAGCAGCTTTCTTCTCATTTCTTACCTTGGTACCTCCTTGCCTACCTCTTTGTCAACATCTGCTGAAAGGAGCAAAGGGATCCCTGTCCATTGCTCACTCAAAGTCCTGTATCGCACATTGTTCTAGCATTACTGTGTCCTTCTTCTTCTTCTTCGTCGTCGTTTTTCCCATTTGTCGAAACCACAGCGTGGAAGAAGGCTACGACCCCTCCAAGGCCCGAAGCAAGGGCAAAGGAGCCAAGAAAGTGCCGGACCTGTTTGGCAAGCCGGGCGTGGACATCACCACCACCAAGGTGAGGAAACAGTGGGATTAGGGAGGGGTAGGGTGAAGTTGGATGCTTTACACTACAGTAGGATGCCTGCAGCAGAGAGAAGTGTTGTATTCAGGTTCCAAGCAGTGATCCTCCGCTCACCAATATTGGTGCATACGCGCTGTCATCGAAAGAGATGCTACATCTGTCTTTACAAAGCATTATCACCCGCCTATCACCGAAGAATGAAACCGATTGTCTCTCTTTGGCTTAGTTGTACATATTATTGTCTTTGTTTACTTTTTCGTTCTTGCGCATGTACTCCACGGCGGCATCCGGTGTATGTGTGTGCTCATGACTCCAGGCGCGGCGGCATGCGAGTTCCGGCGCACTCGGCGACTCTCAGCGCGAGAAAAGGGCATCTTCAGTGGCCTCGCGGGCGTCCACTGATTCGGTGATTCACGAAGACAAGGAAAACGGCGAAACTTCTTCTGCTTCGGCGGCGGCTTCATCTGCTGCTCCTCTGGCGTCAAACACTCGCTCAAACACCACAGCGCAGAGTGCTTCCAGCGGCGGTGTTTCAGCCTCCCTCAAGGCTGGGAACAACACGACGACAGCAGCGGTGACGGAGGCCCTCAAGTTGAAGTTGAAGGAAGCGGAGTTGAAGCAGAGCGGCCTGTCTTTGCACATCGAAGGCGTGGAAAAGGAGCGCACTTTTTACTTCTCGAAACTGCAGGTCTGAAGAAAATGAATGTCTAGGTTTTGATAGGCTTGCGTGTGATACAACTAGGTGAGTGAGAGCAATCATGTCTAAGTATAATCACTCTTGAAGGGCCCCATTGTTATTTTTGCCGGAAATATAAAAATGCCATGAAGACAAACACAAAAAAATAGGCCATGAATGTGTATATTGTATTTCACTCTCAAGAATATGTTTGTCATTCGTCACTTATGCTTTTGCACATGTGCTGCAGGAAATTGAGGCGCTCTTGCAGACCAAGGAAGAAGAAGGAGCTTTCAGCGACAAGGCGCAGCCACAGAGCCAACTGGCCCAGCAACTCTTTGCCATTTTGTACGCCGCCACCGACGAGTTCGTCGCCGTAAGCGAAGAAGAAGAAAACGCAGCGCCCACGCCAGTCCCTCCTGCTGGTACAGAAGTGGTCGCTTGAGGTGGAGAAAGGAAATGACCACTGGAGTGGCCACGAACTGCTTGCTTCCCTGGTGTTGTCATTTGGCTCTCTATGTGCGTTTTCGCACTTTAGAAACATATGCCGAATACATTACGCGTAACTCACCTAACTGACGCGCAAATCACGCAGCACCCGTGAACTGCACCCAGGTAGCACTCGCAAAATCGCGAAAATTCGCTGCTAGGCCAAACCTCTTCTTTTGACACAGGCCCCAAAGGGCCGAAATTAGAAAACTACCAGGCAGAAGCCCAACGCAGAGCTACTAGGACTAGGAAACTGGCAAATCAGGCACATATGCCCGAGTGGCCATGAAAATGAAAGTGGTGATAGCGGCCCAGTGTGCGCTGGTACCGCCCACACTAGACCTAGATCTCTTTGTCACAGCCGGCCATGCCTTGAAAAACTCGCCAGCTATGTGGGGCTCATGGGACTGCACTCAAACGGTTCCAGCGCAACGGCCCCAGACTCCCCTCACTAACATGTGGATACCGGACTTTCCCTCACGGGCAGTAGTGGACTTTATCTTAAGCCGGTTCTCGGGGGAGACCTTCCAGTATTCACCATGTCGTTAAACCTGGGCCCTTCTTCATGCCTCTCTCAAGTTTGCCACACTCTCCGGTCTATAAAAAGCACATGCACTATCATAAGGTCGGTGGTTAGTCTGGCGCAAAGACCTACATCGCATTGTTGAGCAAGAGCAGGTGGTGGCTGACAGCCACCTCGACGGGCCCTTAGCTGCCTCGGACGCTCTGCATGGGGGCGTTTTCTTATACCCAGGTGTGTAGGCCAGGTGTATCCCCAGCTGCGACCGCCCACAAGCCCACCGCCCCGGTGGTCGTAGCACCCAAACAATAGTTGGAATAGCATGATTCCCGTGTTCACATCGACACGTGCGTCACGGTCACGTGTGCATTATTTCCCCCCATGCTCCTAAGCTGGTGCAGTGTGGCGCTTAGCGGCAGCAAGTAGGTCGGCCAATTAGGAGCCATGAATACATCAGTTAATCAACTACTAGATACATACATAATCAGCTGCCAATAACCGCTTCTATCTAACTACCTACGACCTACCCACCTGAAGGGCGAAAAAAGAAGAAAAAAATATTTCGAAGCCGCACACCGCGCCGCGCAGTAGATGCCGTAGAAGATGGTCTTCTACTCACGAGTTTGCTTTTATGAGAGAGAGAGCTGGCCGAGAGGAAGAGGCGGGTTATTCTTGGCTACCCTAATGAAGTACGGAGAACACCAGTCGCCGCCCCGTTCTTGACCGCTGGTCGTCTCCTCGGGGCTCGCGCACCACGTTGACAAGGGCCATCCGGGGGTCATCAGCTGCCTTCCGCCGTTGACTACTTGCCCGCATAGTACGCTCTGGCGCACTCAGGAACAATTGGGTGTCTCGAGCCCCCGCATGAGCAGGGAACTCGCCAGACGCAACAAGCATCAGGGGGTCAAACGAAGTCCCCCTGCTAAAGACAAGCTCTAAATAAGTTCGAGCAGGGGTGCGAGCCCGCTGGAAAAACGATTGCGTTTAGCGAGCGCGACGTTTGATTCAAGATAAAAGAAAAGCACGTACGCGCGTACACTTCTGCCCGCAGCATTGGATTCTGTGTCATTTGGGTTTGTATTAGTTCGAGTTCGAGTTCGGCGGCAGGGGCACCAGGCAATGTGGTGTAATTCCCCCGCTAGTGCACCTCGCGCAGACGAGGGGCACATTACTATACGACAGGCCTGAGGTAAGCTCAAAAAGGGAAGATGCGCGGTTGCGCGGAAAGATAAAACAAACACACAGACAAGCGGATTAAGAAAACAAGCGCACACACCCCCATTTCTATAGCTCTTCACCAACTATTTCTCACTTTGGGAAGATGTTTTCACTTCTTCGGCTTTTAGGGTCCGGGTAGATGCTTCCATTCCCTGCCTTCCTTTTGGATGAATTTTTGAGCAAATCCCCTTTTGGCTTATTAGATTTAGTTTGCGCTGCTTTCCTTTTTATCTCTACCTTTTAGCCTTCTAATTCCAGCCCCTTCGGGGCCTGTCTCAAAACTCCCAGGGCACGGTAGAGCGGGCCATTATAGACCATTGCCACCAATTCCATGGCCACTTGAAATGCGTGTTTTGTTGGCACCTCCCAGTGTGCTATCTGCGTTGCTTTGTCGTTCTGCCTGCTAGCTAGGCCTCTAATTCCGGTGAGTTGGGGCCTACGTAGCTAGAAGACGACAGTTGTTGTTGTCAGAAAAATCCAAACGAGGAATTCCTAATTCCTGTAGAATATATTTCTTTCTCCCCCTGTAGCCTTCCTGGCCACGCCAGCCACCCCAGCAGCAAAGAGAGTTCCTCGAACCATGCGTGTGTTGTATCAGGAACTTTCTATGATGGTTGCGCTTACGGCTTCACAACTTGCTCGTGCTTTCAGTCCAAGGCTCATGGCTTTGCACGCTCCTCTTTTTCGTTCGGAAGCGATGGGATGCCTAAGTAGGCTGCCATGCTCATCTCGCCACTTGCACTGGGCCGCCACGGTAGGCCCTACGCACGCGCGAGTGCCGACTCGGCTCTTTGCCTCCGAGTTGCCTGGCGATTCTCCCGGGGCTACAACTAGCTCGAAGTACAACCGTAGAAGCACGGAAGTGCAGGCTCGTTTGGCTGATCGGCAGGCGAAGAATTTAAATCGGGCGGCGAAAGCTGCGAGCACAACAACAACGGCGGCTGCCACTGACGCGAGTGCTGCTGATGCACCGGCTAGCGAACGCGAATGGAACTTAGGTGGACTGCGAAAGGAAGTTGATCGCCAGGTCATGCGGCAACTTAAAAAGGTGGTTATCCAACACGCATTTACTTCTCAGAGCACATTTCCATGTTGTGCTTTGGTACTTAGCTAGCTAGTAAGATTGGTCTGGTCCTTTATAATTAGTGAAATATGATTACCCTTTTTGTCTATACATGTGCGCGCGCATTCGTAGGTCGGCAAGGCAGAGAACCGTTTAGCCAAATCAAAGGATCGAGCAGAAGCCGGCGCTGAAGACAGCATGGCGACTTCCGGCGAATGGGGGCCTGCTGACGAGGCTCAAGTTGAAGTAACGGGATTGGTGGAGAGGCTCGAGAAGTTGAGAGCGCTCGACGAAAAGCTTGCTGCCCTCGGCAAAACGGGCAAGGTATTGTTCATGCTATTCCCAAAGTATTCCATGTATAGTGCGATCATGTGGATTAAAACGTTTTCTTGGAGTGATTGAAGTGCTCCACAGTACGGCCCTGGCTAGAAGCGCTGTTCGCACAATCTGTCGTAATAGGGTTCACGTTGCCACTAGAGGAGACTTTTACTGCAAATTGAAGTTTCAATGTTGTATGCCTATGTCTGTCATGTCAGGTGATTGGTCCTCTAGCCACAGAGGCCTCGGAGCTGGGCCTATCCGATGAGCCGCCACCTCCGAACGTGCGAGGGCCGGGAAAAGCGGGCAAAAAGGGCCCTTCTCCGAAAGACGTGTCTCCTCGGAAGCCGTACCGGATTTACTCGTCGGCAGACGGTGCGACTTATACAGCGGACAGATATAGCACATCATGGGGAATTCATGTCTTGTCCGCGTGTGCAAAAAGAGCTACTGCAAAAAAGGAAAAAAAGCATGTATTTATGGTGATCTCCGTGCTTACTGCTCGTATTTCTTTTCTTGTATTATGACTGCGCTATCCTGCAGGCATCGAGGTCTATGTGGGCAAGTCCGCAGCCGACAATGACGTCTTGTCGATTGACCCAAATCGGAACATTCGAGACCAGAACGATTGGTGAGGGTCGAGGCTTGTACTTTATTAGATACATTAAATAGTGCTTATCCTTTTCCTTTGGTTTGTGCGTTTACTTTTCACCTTTTTATGGCACTCTTCCTCGCCCTTTTGTGTTTTGTGTCGGTGTTCTTAATGCTGCTGCGTTCAAACTTGAGTCTAATCGAAAACATCATGCCACCCACTCCTTCGTTTCAAAACTGTGCTGCTGCTACTACTCTAGGTGGATGCACGTGGCCGGTAGCCCTGGATCACATGTAGTGATTCGCTGCCCTGATGCCTTTGAGTCCTTGCCCCGAGAAACCGTTACTGACGCGGCTGTGCTGGCGGCCAAGTACTCCAAGGTGACGAGGCTTTGCTGGTGTCGTTGTTCTTAAGGCTGCAGTTGGTTAAGTTAGGTTTGATTTTAGAGGCTTGTGTCTAAAAGCTTGTACAAGAACTACTTATTCCTTCACCAATCCACTCAATTCCGTCTCATGAATGCTACTGTACTACTCGCTCGCTACAGGGCGGCGCCAGTAAAGTGAAGGTGGCCATTTGCCGCTGCCGCGACATCAGCAAACCGAGCGGCACCAAACCAGGGCTGGTGTACATTTCCTCCTCGGCGGAGGTAATTTCAGTAACACTTGTATTTGCGTTGGTGGGGCGAGAATTTGAAGTATAGAAAAGGGAGAAGTTGCTTTTCCTGCGTGCTAGCTTTCCGCGAATTCATTGTTACTTCTATAGTTCATTGCGCTAGTTCGACGTGCGTGCCTGACTGATTCACCTGTCTTTTGTATTTCCATTCCACTCACGTGGATTCGCTGTGTTTTGGGAATGGTTATTGCCTGCAGGTCCGCACTGTGAGAATCGATTTGCGCACCGAAGAAACTCGAATAAACCGTCTGGAGTCCCAGCAGGCGTAGGGAAGGGGGCTGTACAGAGGAGATTGTAAGATTAGAAGCAAGTAGACATGGCCCTATGGTGTCGCGTTGCGTCTTTCTTACCGAGGTCCTTATAGTTTAGTCTAGTCCCTAGTCTAGTCTAGCTAATACTCTCCCAAAAAAAAAGAAAGGCAAGTACACAGCAGTCACAGAAGCACGTAAAGAATGCGCAAGGCCCTTTTGCCGATGCAATTCTGAGTTTAAATTCGGAGATTATATTTGTGTTTTGTTAATTGTGAGGACTTCCCAACTGTGACTGTGAATCTTCTTACTTTGGTCGCGATAACAATAGCCGCGTGGTACTGGCTGTAACACGTAAGTGTAGCGGGTATGTTTATTTGGCATGCTCGACTATGGTGATAATTTCAGGATTCCCTAAGCTAACCACTGAACAAAGAAGTAGGGCCAGTGTAGAGCCGGAGTGCGGAGTGCAGGAGGGCAGTACCTAAGATAAGACCAAATTATACTTCTAACCCCCAATTGCCACAGCAACAAACAGCACAATGCTACTGATCGATGAACGCTTCAGAACACTGCCGAAGGAATTTTCAGTCGGCGGCGTGGGCGAGATTCAAGAATATATTTCTCTTGTATCATCGCGCATCTGACCTTCGCTTGCTCCAACTCAAGCGGAGCATATTTCACAAGTACGTATGCCCGCTGCCATATCCTTGCGTTTTTGCTTTCTTAGAACAATCGTGTCAGCCCAGCTCCCGCCAGCAGGAAGATTATAGGGGTGGCAATCCTTCAACGAGCGGGGTATGCGACTCACAGATCAAAACTTAAGGAGACATTTCCAATCTACGATATTGACTTGCGCGCAACGCACGCGCACACAATTTTGCCCGCAGTACTAGCTTTTGTTTCATTTGGATTAGTTCGAGTTCGAGTTCGAGTTCGCGTTCGAGCGGGGTATGGGGGTGACAGCCCCCAATTACGTAAAAGCAAAATGCATATGTAAGCCCTACTTGCAAAGTACTCGCAGATGGCCCACTGCGCCTAGGCTTGACAATGATCGAAAGATTCACGGTTCAGATGCAACCAATTGCGCGTCGGGCCCACACTTTAATCTGCATTGGCATTGTTGTGATGCCAAGATGTTCTTTCTGAGGCTCCAGTTGCTCCGATTTCATCCTTGATATTGTGCAATCTTTGATGCCAACAGCGCAGCAGTAATTTAAGGCGCGTCAACTTGGAATGGATTATTTATTCTTTGCAGAGGATTCAGTTAAAAAACGGGCTGGTAGGTGGTTTTCGGACTATGCTTTCTCCTAGGCTTGCATAACTACAAGGATAAAGTTTATGATAACGTGTTCACTGCATTGGGTATCTCATTTGAGTCTCCCGTTGATGCACCTTTCTCGCAGAACACGATAATGTACAGGCGCAAGGTCGGGATATATTTGCAAATGTAGCGAGTGCCAGCGGTTGAAAGTACAAGCACAGCCGCAGGAGGACACGAGGGTTGGCATATGCGGCAGACTACCCGCGAAGGATAGCAACGACGCACTAAAATTTTGTTAAAGAATTCCCAAGATGTGCTATGACGAATCCTGCAGTGAGTTTTATTAAATTCCAGTGCTTCAGGGCCAATGCTATCTGTAATGGGAAACAGGTGAAAATCATTTCAAAGACCCTGAATTTGTTCTTTGACACGGCCCTGTGGAGCCGAACACAGAAGGGCTAAGGGGCAGAAAGTGAATGCATCAAGGCTTATACCAGAAGAGGAGCTAATCAAGCTCACATGCCCCAGTGACCATGGAAGTGAATTCGTTTTGCGCCGTCGGGAGTCGGGAAGTAAGTTTAACTTCCCTCGCTTCAAAGGATTTCTCTGTGTGTTACGCGTGGATCACTACTTTGGGCGCATATCTCTGAAGGAATGTTTCGAAATCGAACGATTTCCAAAGGAAAAAAAATGCGCCCTGAGGGATTCGAACTCCGAGCACAAGCTCCGAGCGTCAGAGCAGCTTAGACCGCTCGGCTACAGTGTCTTGAAACCTGTATAATCTTAGCTAATTTAAAGTCCTCAAATAGTATATGTGTAATAATTGACTACCCGGCTACAGAGGACCTGAATGGCAGTATATCTGTAGTCCACATGGCGCAGTTGTGCCATGCCATCGACTTGAATGGCAGGAGTAGAAGAAGAGGATGATTGAGCCTACTAGTCAGGAGGGCGCTAGACAAAAGACAAGAAGCAGTAGCTTCTTTGATGCTTGTCCAAAGAGAAAATTACGAAAGGTTACCAATACACCGGTACGTACTGAACAAATACTTCGAGTCCAGTTTGTGAAGTCTCTAGATTTGATTAGATTGGAATTTACTCCCCAACTTCAAAGAAACATCAATAGATAGTAAAAAGCTGTGTCTTGATGACACCTTCTGAACAAGTCTGACGGGGTTGAGTGTCCTATTGCATGATTTCACCTTTAGCTACCATAGTAGTTACCTCCTCCCACAAACAATCATTTCGTCAAATCTACATCACGCATTCTGGTCAATTTGGAGTCAAACAAGTATACCAGTTAAATCAAAAGAATTTTCGCCTATTTATTTTGAAGTGAGCACCCGTGATGGTTATCGATTCTGCTGTCTACTGTGGTCTTTAGTCATCGGTCCCCTTGAGGGCACCTTCCTAGAAATCGTCGCGCACCTATTTAGAAAAAAAAACGAATATTTGTCTTTCTTAGTATTTCTGTAAACTTCTTCACTCGGTATCTCAAAGCCTGCGCATCCGTCTGAGTGTTGAGTTTTGAGTACGCATGTAAGAGGTAATGATGAAAGTTGTGTCATGCAGCAGGACACTCAGCCTAGTACTCAGCCCACGAGGACTTAATCTGGCGAATTCGTCAACAGCTGGCTCCGTAGTGGTCCTTGATATCATATTGCTGCTGGAAAGTATGGACGAACTTAATCTGAACATATCCCACTAGCCCGAGGTGAAATTGACATTGTTATCTAAAATATATTGTCTCGTCTACTAGTTGTTGGTTCTAAGTTAGATCGGATTATAGCATTATTTTCTTACCATTTGCAAAGACACACTATCATTTTGCTTCTGGAAAGTATGGACGAACTTAATCTAAACATCCTCCGTTAGCCCGAGGAGGAATTGGCATTGTCATCTAAAATGGACTGTCTCGTCTACTAGTAGTTGGTTCTAAGTTAGATCGGATTATAGCATTACATTCCCACCATTTACAAAAACACATTAACAAATGGCGACAAGTAGTCGAGCCAGAGCTGTACTTGGAATAATCTATGATTAAAAACTTTTCAGGCAATTATGGGTATTTCGAGGAAAAGTATGAACGTTGGAAGCTCTCGCTCCCAGCCTTGAGACCCAAGACGAGGCGCGTGTACCCCCTACCCGAAGGGCACAAAAGAATTTTTTTAGGGAGATGGACCGGGGCGGGGAAAGCAGATAGCCAAGCAGCACGCTTATTACAAGCTCGTGAGAAACAATTCTTTGTGACGCAGCTCTCAATTTCGGCGATCACCAGATCCCACTTCCGGGGTAATTCTTCATCAGCGGGGAATGGCAATTATAACTGTCCTGTTCTTCTCGTATCTCGTATCTCGCATCTCGTCTTCGTCTTCTCTTCTCGTCTTGGCTCTGTGCCTAATTGCGATTTTCGGCGCATAAGATGCTCAGCTATCTCACGCGGCCAGCACTGCTACTCCAGCTGTACGGCCAAGGTTGTCGTTCCACACCTACTGCATGCTGGCATAGTGCACTCTGGCTGACTGGTGCACTTACAAGCAAAAGTTTGTTGTGTACAGATGAATTCTCCAGAACTAGTCTGACTGGGCTGGGTGCCCCTTTATGTGATACAATGTTCATATTTTTCTATCATGACTCCTATACAGTAGGATCACTTTCAAGGGGGACTTGGAATCTGCATGAAACCTCGATAGTCGATTATCAGGCGTGGCCACGCAAGGTGGGCAGTAAGGTGGTATGTCCCTGCGCGCGACAATGCACTCGGCGTTTATTGGCCTTGATTTCATCGCGCCCTTATTGCTGTAGTAGACGGGGTTTTCGGCATCCAGGGAACCCGCGCTTGAATCAGCAACATTATTAACGTGCTTAGACGCTTCCCCGAATCTGTATCTTGCGTGCTCGTAATGACCAATTCTCCTCTTATTCTGACCTTCAGGCCAACTGGGTAACATATAACCCCAGAGCGTGGCTTCTAGTCCGGCCCGGGGGATTCTTTAGACGCCGGCGAAATGGCATCCCGTATACAAGTTAGTAAACTTAGATTTCTATTTTCTCTACCTAACCAATAAAGGCAGTGTTTAAGTGCTGGTTCTCACATAGTCATCTCGGCTTTGTATTCGCCCGCGCCATTCCCTCTCGCCCACTCAGGGAGGCTCTGCTTGGCCGCGGCGGCGGAAAATGGGGAATGCACGATATGTGGTTATTGCGAAAAACACAGAGAGCGATGTGAGCGACGAGAGCGAAGCAGAAGTTTAGCTCTGCTTGCTTATTTTCTTTTCTTCATGGCCTGGAAGGTTACAGGGGTATGTCGATGACAATGATGACGAAGACGAGTTTCTTGAAATTACTCGTCATGTACTTACGTATTTGTAAGTACACGAGGTCACGATGTCACCATGTCATGATGTCGCTCTTGAACTGCAATGGTGATTGTAAAGTCAGCACTGTAGGAATTATACAGTCCTGATTCTAGTTCATTTGACAGGATTAGTTAGCTCTAATTTATCGTTAGAATGCTCATTAGCGAGCTAGCAACTAGCTAGCTAGGAAAACTGTAGCCATGCCTAGCAAAGGTAAAGGAAAAGCGAGACGGCGGCGCAACTACAGTAGCGACGAGGAGGACGATCCAAGCAGTCGAGACGGTGAAGGTTCCAAAGGCTCAGTTAATAATGTTGATGCCGCTTCTCCCACAACTAGCAGCAGCGGCGCTGCAAGTGCAGAAACGGGTAAAGCATGGCCTGTGCTGTCGATGGATGGAAGTGGGCAACGCCTCGACCAATGGGTGGCCAAGCAGCTGGACATTACACGATCCAGAGGTAGCAATGCAGCACTATGAAGTATAGATTTGTTGGTGTCCGGAAAAAATTCGTCGTACTCACTCATGAAAGGGCGCTTTACAAAGTTCTGATGTTCATTTTCCCGCAGCATATCGATAACTCGTAGTATTTCTTCTTTGCTATTAGTGGGCCGAGCAGCCAAGGCGGGTCTATTGATTGTAGATGGCCGCCCATCCAAGCCGAGCGCAAAAGCCCGCTATGGAGCTGTAGTGAAATTCAGCGAACCCGTGAGTGGGTGTTCACGTGTGTGCGCCTTATTGATGCTAGTCGCTCAGCGGCGCGGGGGGTGGGCTCTTTCACGACAGACTGATTACCTTGTGTCGCGTGAACAATTCATGAGAGCATTGTTCACATGCACACGTGTTTGCGCTTTTAAATAATATGCGTGTAAGTTAACTTCTATCGTTTATTCAATCCCATCTGTCTACACCTTGCAGGCGCGCGCACCCATCACCGTGGCGCCCGAGGACTTGTCTTTGGAGGTATTGTTTGAGGACGAGTGGCTTCTCGTCGTGAACAAGCCCGCGGTGAGATCTCATTTGTGCAATGCAGCTGTGTGACGCATAGCAAGGAAGAAAACAGGAGGAGGAGGGAGAACTGAAAAGCCGAGCACATGTAATCTTTGAGAGACTGCTACAGATCTGTATGTCCTGAGTGATATGAAAGACTGCCACACTCATGTCCTCAAGATCTAATACGCTTCCTAATCTTTATGCCACGCATTCCAAACTCAGGGCATGGCAGTGCATCCAGCCGGCGGTCTTGTGTCAGGGACCTTGGTGAATGGATTATTGCATCATTTTGGACACCAAGCCATTGAACTCGAGGTACCGAATGAAGACGATGAAGATGGCGGTGGCCGCCAGAATGCCGTGAGAAACACTGGTCATGAAGTAGGAACGGCTGAAAGAGCGGCTGAAGAAGCAGCTTTAGATTCCAAACAGAAGTCTATGCCACTGTCTACGAGGCTTGAAGCACTTTGCCTTGCTGGTGATGAAGACAGTGATGATGAAGACGGTGGTGATGAGCATGGCACTGGGGCAGATCTTGGAAGCAACCAATCAATAAACATAGCCGCCAGGAGCAGTTTGCCAACGCCACCGCCTCCTTTGACGGTGACACCGACTTCTGGTCTAACCACCGTCAAGCCTGTTGGGTCGGAGCTGCGACAAGGCATTGTGCGACCGGGCATCGTGCACCGGTGATGGTTCTAGAAATGATGGAATATCACTCCTCTATATAGCATGAGAAGAGTGTTTTCTTTGCTGTAGTAGGTGATGCTTTTCTTCATCAGTGTAGGGAGAGTATACTGCATCAAAACTTTGAATGCCTTTTTATTGTATACTGAACGGATTCAATTGACTTGAGCTCGTCCGTGCCTCCCGGTGGTCGTCCAACACTTTGCGTGCGGTATTCTGCTAGGCTTGACCGCTTCACGTCAGGTTGCATGGTGGTAGCGAAAGAGCCGGGTGCCCATGCCCATTTGCACGGCCAATTTGCTCGTAAAACCACGGAACGGTACTGTACATGTGCTTGCGTGGACAGATTGGTAACTGCATCAGGGCGTCGCTTCTTCGTCTCTTGTAGACTTCGCAAGAATCCTGTAATGGCCCTTTCTAGACTAGTGAGACTAGCATAATTTCTTGGTGTCTGTCGTGGTACCACAGGTGCTACGAAGCCATCGTGTGTGGCGTGCCTTCGGTTCAACGAGGCACAATATTAGGGCGAATTGGCCGGGATTCTCGCGACCGTCTGCGCATGGCTATCGTGGGCAAGAACGATGCTGCAGCAGACGCACCGGGAAAGAATGCCATCACCCATTACGAGGTAAGCTACGCCTCTTCCTTAGGCCATTCGTGCTGCTGCTGACATGGACCTAAAGGCTACATTCAATATCGGAATTCTATCACTTATGCTGTCCGCCAATCTTTACCGTCTGTGGTATTCTATTCGTTGAGTAGTGGCGAAGCATCTGAATTTTGCTTTGTACTTAGGTCGTCGAATCGTTTCCATCGCGCGGAAACTGCTCCCTTCTCCGGCTGGTGCTGGAGACTGGCCGCACGCACCAAATTCGCGTGCACTGCAGCGCTCCACAGGGCTTAAATTTGCCCCTTTTAGGCGACGACGTGTGAGTTGTTGCCTTCTCCTTGTTCTTTTGAGGGGATTTTTAAAATGTTTATCCTGAGGGACCAATTACGAGTGCAAGTCGCTATTGTGTCGTGAAGTTGCCTATTTTTGAATTTTTACCCCATACATTCTGACCACACACGTTCATGCACTTTCTGTATGTGCACCTGCACAATTATCGGCACTTGAGCAGCTACGGAGGTGCTGACTCTGGTGGCACAGGCAACGGGACTGCTGCTAAATTGCACCCAAAAGCGCGCTCGGTGCCAACTTCAGTGCGTGGCTGCCTTGATCGGCAAGCACTACACGCCAAAACCTTGGGCTTCACGCACCCTATGACGGGTGCTCGCATGCAGTTTGAAAGCCCCATGGCGCATGACATGGCGGCAGCTTTAAGTACGCTACGTCAACTAGAATCACGTTGATGTCCTTGAAGGAGATGGCAGTTATCATTCATTTCTATACGATTCCTAACAGCATATCAATGCACTACTTTTTGTTCGTGCAGCACCGATATCGAAATTATAAGGAACAGATTAGTAAAAGAAACGAACGCCAACCCCAAGGATAAGTCATAGGGGTGCATACAAAGCAGTAGATCCAGATTCACATTCTTTTTTTTTGTAAGAGAGTAAAAGGTTTATGGTGGGTCTCCTGCTGGAGCCCCCCCCCTAAAGGCGCTATCCGAGTGCACTCAAGAAGCGTATGTTGTCTAGTGGCTGGTGAGTTGTTCAGGTGGTTGCCCTCCATTCATACTCGGTTCTTACCAGAGACAATAGACATCGGGCCCCTGCATGCACCTACAAGAAAGGAATCGGTTGAGTAAGAAGGCTGACACCCAGTCGCCATTCATAAGGAGAAAAATAATTTGGCAACACGTTACTCCAGCCAGAGAAATGAAAACGGTAAGAAAATGCATTTAGAAAGACAAGGTGAATTGCAAAGGTCAAATCATTGAGTAAAATTATTTTGAGAATCATACATAAAAGTCAACGAATCCAATGAGAATGAGCGTGAAAGACTGAACACATTTTGTCGATTCATTCGATTTAATATGCTTCGTGCGTAGAACACACACACATCTTTGATTTCTTATCATTGAACATCAATAATCAAAGTGGCATCAAGTTCGCAGAAGCACTGATACTTTAGACAACTCATAATGGTACGGGCATATTTTGTTATTCATCATGTTGTGATACCTTTCAAGTATGCAGGCGTGTTGCAAAAGCAATTATTGCATCAGTACCCACCAGCTACTTGAGACCTCGAGCACTCAGCGTTACCACCTTACGTTTAATCCGTGTGCCCAATAATGAAATGTTCAACGAAAGTGTTATATGATGATCTCGACAATAAATTAATATAAGCAGGGCTGCTGGGTGAATGTTTTACCATGAACATTCAATACTATTTGAAGACTTACGAGACACTAAGTTTTCGCTTTGTAGACGACTTTAGAATATTTAGTGGCGTTGAATAAGAGGTATAGTTATTATCAAGTACTTGTACATGTAATACTGCTCGTTAAATGATCAACAATTACTACAAGATGAACACCGTTCACGATGGCCACCGCGACGACGATGATGTTGTACCTAATGCTGACAACGACAGCGTGATGCTTGACACCGAAAACCAACTGGATTTGTTACCACTTAGCCTCGATGCATCATGCAGCGAAGACATCGAGGAGCCTCCAATACCAATAATACCTTACGAATCGTCCGCCAGCAATGAGGACGATGCAACCTCGTGTGAAGAAGAAGCTGAAGCTCTTGCATTGAAAAACCATGACGAGTGCGCTATTTGCCTTGAAAAGTTGACGAACGCTAATATATCCGTTTTGCCATGCTTGCATTGTTTTCACGACAACTGCCTGGGGGAACTACGTGAGACCGCTGAAGGTGGTGAACGAAACAGCTCGTGTCCATTATGCAGGGCACTGCTGCCACCACGCCCTGAAACATTATGCCGCGAGGCTTCTGACGTTTATTTTGCAGTCAAGGGCCGCATAGCAAGCGGAGATATCGTGTCTTGGGATAAGCTTGGCGAGCATGCCTCGGAGGAAATGGGCAAAGCGTTAACATTCTGGCGAGCCGCTGCCTTTCAAGGACATGCAGGTGCGCAGAATAGCTTGGGGTTTCTTTACGATCAAGGGTATGGCGTGGAACAAAACGAGTACGAAGCATTTGAATGGTTTCACCGCGCTGCATTGCGTGGTCAAGCCAAAGCACAGTATAATTTGGCATTGATGTATGACATGGGCCAAGGTGTCAAGCAGAGCGATGAAGGAGCCGCCAAGTGGTGAGTAAATCACAATAGTAACCGACTCATCATGTGTTAAACACATGCTTAATAATTTACATCTATGGTTATGTACCAGGTACCACTCTGCGTCGTTACAAGAATATGCGCCAGCGCAATACAATTATGCGCTCATGCACGAAACAGGCCAACATGTGGAGAAGAATTATGGAACGGCTCTTAAGTGGTACCGCAAAGCTGCTAACCATGGAGACCCCGACGCACAAGTAAAAGCATACCTAATATAAACATATTCTGGTCTCAAGTAATCATAAATTTTTAAATTGAAGACTGATATTTGATTCTTCGATTTCAAGGTCAGCGTTGGACGGCTTTACCAAGAAGGCTTGGGCGTTCGTGCTTCTTCTTTTTGGGCTTGCCGCTATTACAAGCGAGCTGCGCTTCAAGGGCACCCCTTGGGGCAATTTTATTTAGGACTTATGTACGAAGGAGGCCAGGTGAGCTAAAATCATTTTGTTTCTTATGTTTTACTACGTTTTCTTGAAGCATTCTTCTTAGAATCCCTCGCTGAATGATGCGATTTCGTACACTGCGATGTCTGCTCCTACAGGGCGTGGACCAAAGTGACTCAAAGGCGGCCGAATGGTTCTTACTCAGTGCACTTCAAGGACACCCTCCTGCCCAATTCAACCTTGGCTATATGTATGACCACAGTCGCGGTGTTCGGCACAGCAAGAAGGAAGCCTGCCGATGGTATACCTTAGCGGCACAACAGGGCCATACTGGAGCAGAAACGAACCTTTCCATCCTCGAAGAAGACAATCATGACGACGTTCTTGAACTCGAATTGCCTGCCGCTCCTGCTGTCCAGAATCAAGCTAGCAAGAGCAGGAGCGTTGATGCTGCGGAGGCACCGCTGCCGTTGCCACCACCTGAACAACAGCGGTGGTTTTCGCGGCTCAAGGGCGCTATGACAAATCTTCTCACTGGCCCTCAAATGGTGTATTCGCCCCGCTACGGCGGACCCCGTGCAGCAGCACGCCGGGTGGCTGAAAGGCGACGAGCCCAAGGCTCCCTCGGTGCCTTCTAGTTTCTCCCTTCTTTGGATAAAAATGAAACTATAGCACCGCGTTCGAATCGAAAGCCATGAAATTGGGCAAATTCAAAAGAATGAAGCAACACGCAGAGATACAGATGCGAAATAAGATTCAGACCAAACTACTCGATGCCAGCGAAGATATTCTTTGAAGACACGACAGCGGGGTTAAGAGGTTAGCAAGTTCAAAATAAATAGGATTTCATAATTTCATTCAATGATACCTAACAAAAGACAGCAATACGAGTTAGGCAATGCGATTATACTTAAGCTCATTCAGCACGATGATAATCATTTTAAAAATATTGACTTCTCGAGGGAGTATCATCGTGCTGTCTGCTATAAGGGGGCTCTTAAGTATAACCAGAGAACTAGAGGCGCCGTTCGCGGTTTTATTTAATTTAGAAACTTAATAAATTAAGATAAAGGCACTCCATATCTAAGTCCCTATGCAGTGTATTCCAGAAAAAATTGTCGATGGCCATTTCAAGAGGGAATCTTGAATCTTGTTCCAAGGGGTATATAGGAGTAATAATCTTTGCTATAATCTCACGCTGGAGTAATGTGAATAAACTCAGGCCACCTTATAGACATGTACAGAGAGTTTGAGCTTATTCTTTTTAAAGAGCCCGGTGTAATTAAGACTTGCATTAAATGCCCCACCAGGGGTTAGGCGTGTCAAGGTGAACGCGGAGTACATCATTCAGGCGCTGCATTGATGGTTTGTAAAAATCGTCGAGTACTCTGATAATGGGCTCGTCGCTTACCCAACGACAACCATTTGATGGGTCGAAGGGTCCATCCGCCTCCGTTATACCAAGGCACCACCAAGATCCACTCTCCTTTTCCTTTTGTCGAGAGATTCTTTCAGCCTCTGTGCTACTGCTAGTGGTATTCACACTACCTTCGGCCCCTGCACTGTCACTGTCTGTGGATTGAGCACTTGTGCTAGCGTTGGCATTCGTTGAAGCGACAAAAGCGGGTACAGTGTGCGCCCCATTTACGATGTGCAGGTGCTGAGGCAAGTGGACTTTCGGGTTCAAGTCAAGAAAGCGTGCTACAGCAGTGTGAGCACCGAGCGGATCAGCGGCCATATGTTCCAGAAACACCACCTAGTTGAGCGGGAGAAGGGACGTAAGTCAAAAATGACGATGAAAGTTATGGCAGTAGACAGCTCTACCAAGAAGGTCTTCTACGAAATACTAAATGGATCATTCACTCTAGATTCGCCGTCTCCATGTACCATGAGAGCATCTTTGACGGAGCGACCAGTTTCGTAGAGGAAGTCAACAAGGGGCTCGAGCCAGCGGTCGAAATGGCCGCGCTTCCGATCAGCACCGAATAGATCGACCCCACCCAGTGCCTACGAGAGGGTTAACTTAGAGAGAAAAAAAACAGAGGAAGAGGTGCCTTTTATTTGTGATTATTTGTTGTTCAGGTGGCATAGTCGTGTCAAGAGGGCAACGTACAACGTCTGCGAAGGTGATGGATAAAAGCTCGGGATGGGCGTCGAGAGCCGCCACGAGCCAAGGTGCCCGGCCTTGCGCTTCTGTTTGGCGGTATCTGGAAATGCAATTCAATTACCCAACAAAATCACAAGAGTATATAATTGATATTGTGACTCCTCTTCATCATTCAACAGTCAAGAGCCTGTATTCTGTAACTGCTGTACTCATATATAATACGTGCATAAAGTTGAGGTAGTGGCTTCCACACGTTACCAAAAGAGCGTTACCTGACAAAAGAGCGCAGCCAAGCGGATGGTTTCCGGAGCGACACGACAAACTTGACTGAAGGGTTTTGGTTCTGGAGCGCACGAGCCCACCGGAGGTCGATCATGAAATTGGTGGCTTTGAAACCAAGCATGAGGTACTCTTCCTCTGTTGTCGCACCATAAGCGTTGCTACAAACTGCATTTGGGTCAGTGCAGCTTCTACTGCATTCGTCGTTATCTTTGTCGTTGCCAACACTATCATCGCTACTCGTACTACTGGCATGCGGTGGCTGACAGTGACAATTGTTCTGTAACACCTCTCTGAAATCGACGAGCACTCGACGCCGCCATTCTTCTATTTCTTGCAAAGTTCCTGGCTCGGTTGGATACATGGCTACCTCAGGCTTTCGTTTTAAGCCATTCAAACTGCAGTTTCTCGCTGGGTCCGCTGCAGCTGGTACTTCGTCATTTTGACTCGACACATCTTCCAACGTAGCTCTCTCGGTGACATCGCTGCTAACACGATTGAAGCGAATGTCCTGACTTGCGCTAAGGCCAACGCCGGGAGAGCGGTAACCTAAATTGCCCCATAATGTCGATGTTCCCGTCTGCACAAACAAACCATCATGTATGAGAAAAGCTCAAGAGAACAGATTTCTTTCAAAAAATGAAAAATAAGTGAACAATAGAATAATTTCAACGAGGATTATAAGCGCACACGGTGTACGCTCGATCTACATGCCCCCCAAAAAGAATGCCTTTGACCTTCGGGAAGCCTCCGAGCACAAACGCAATCGGCGGCGCAAACGTCCATTTGGCCATGTTGCTGCTACCAGGGATGCCGTCATCAAAAAGTCTTTTGTTGTAGGATGAGCCAGCTCGTGATATAGGATCTAGCACATGCAGGTCGAGAAGGTGCAGGGGCCCGCATATTCCGTCCCAGCTTGTCTACCAAGTTTGATTAGACGCGCGTATAACGCAGGCAGAGAGGAGAGCTTTCCGTGAAAACATAGTTGATGGCTCATATCATCGAGTGCATACAAACGGGCAACAATATATTTGTGCATGTGCACGTCGTCAACAAAGACTTCTAGAGGTGCTGCAATGATTCAGATAGAAGCCAAAAAAACTTCAAGCCCACAGGCACTTGGCACTTGAATAGGAGTACCTCCTCGGCAGGCAGCACATTAGCATGATTGACTGGCTGCACTGTGACCAGCATGGCTGCTGCAAGGTACCTACCGGGCTCAGGCACTAAGATTTCCGCTACAGACGACTCGCTGCTGGCAGGAGCACCACACCTATGTTAACAAAGAGATGCCTCATCAGTAACTGAACACCTAGGGCTCATCTTGAAGAAAGTCTTTGAAACAACCCATCCTCATTTCTACGAAAAACATCAAAATAAACAGGAGGTATAGTAAAACATATTGCTGGATATGGTATGACCATGTGATAGCGTTGGTAGTCGATGGCCAGAATTCTGGAGGCTGTTCCGCTAACGATGCCTCTGAAGGAGGTGTAACGCGAAGCACTGCGATGCACAGCTCTACACGCACTTCTGAGGGAAGAACGCTACTTCGCGAAACGAATGGATGCGTTAAAACCAAGGGAAGACGGAGCTGACCCGTGGTAGAGTCTCTTTGCGCCAGAATTACATCGCTGACTTGACCAGTTGGCTCATTCTCGTTGCTTCTTTGTCCTTGCACACTCAAGCACGCTTGAAGCTTCAGAGGTTCAGTGTCTGGAAAAATGCTTGAAGAATTTCGAGAAATGAGGCTAGGAGCCACCGGCATCGAAGCCGGCGAAACAATAACGCCTACGGGACAGATCTCGGAGAAAGAGCTGTTTCTTACGAGGCTTACGTTTGCCAGGCAAGCTCTTTCCAGCGCAGCTAAGAAGATATCTTTAACCTGTGTAACGTACATCACGATCAGTTTAGGGTGGTTTGAGTGCGATAATGCCAGAAGCTAATGCTAGAATGACAACATCGAACAAAACATAAGCAATACATCATAGAAATATGCTACTTTGCTACTTGTACGAACCGAAACCATTTCGAAGAACAATCCTTCAGGAGACACCAGCGGTAGGGCTGCCAAAAGGAAAACTCTCATCGTAGCAATTGCGTCAAATTCAAAGGCCTACGTCCTCTACTGTGAAGGAGAATCCAACTACTAACTCGGCCAACACCGAGATGAAAAATGTGTTCAATCTCGACAACTCCAAGTGTTGTTTTATTCCTTCCATGCGATTGGAGAGGCTACGAGGATCCTCCGAGTCGTAGCTACCTGTAGCTAGAATGAGTGTTCTACAGTACACAGTTCATCAAGACTAGAAGCCATCAGAGTACTTGAGAAAATACCAAGAAGTAACACTTCACCCCAATTATTCAAGCATCTATAAAGTCGAGGTGATCAATACAGCATTGACAATGGTCGATGAGAATGTTGTTCCAACTGGTGGCAGACGACAGGCCATTTTTTGAGCTGAGATGAGAGAGAGCTGATGAGAGGACGATATTAGGAGGAGAACAGAAGATGATTCCTTGAAAGAATTGTATTTTCCAGCATATTATATTTGGAATTTTCTTTACGGTCCGCTAAACCGCTAAACCACCACACCACACACCACCGCCGTTCTTCGAGGAATGTTCTATGTGATATGCACGTGCACTCTCTTCTTTTTTGATAGTAGCGCAGCGTGGTACTGTAGAACAACTCACTTCCAGTGTTCTAAACAACTATACACCATGGCCAAGAAGCAAACTAACCGCCTCTTAGCAGCTCGCAGTTCATCAAAACCTACGATCATCAAACCCCTTCCACGGAACGCACCGGGACCTCAGCACCTTCAGGTTAGTACCTTTTAATTTTTCATTACAATCAACCCTAGGGCATAGCCAGGATATTGGCATGTTTCCTCTTGTCAGCACTTCATATCGTAAACTTACTGTATGCTTCAATTGCCTTCGTATGGCTGCTCCTTTAAAACGAAACCTCAACGTTAGGCACTCGAGCGCGGGTTGATCGCCCGGGAAGGTCACCGCTTATACCCTCAACTCGTGCCTTCCCGGCCGCGCCTCCACGCGTCAGTATCTTCGTTTCTCAGCGACGCGCGAGCACATCGCATGAATGCGCAGCACAACGACAGCACCTGCCTAGCGTGCCAGGGGTAAGCTTCAGCAGATGCTTACATGTCTAGAGCCTTTTAAGGGCACCGCGCTGTAGGGAGTTACTGTTATCGCATAACTTGAAGGAGCAAGGCGGTAGAGTCAGCTTGTGCGACGAAATATTCATTATCGCACCTTTGTAATGCAACTTGTGACAAGATCGGCCCCTATTGCTAACCTTAATCTTTTCTTCTCTGGTCAGGGTCCGCATTGTTCGCATGCGATTGAGGGCGAGGTGCGCGAATGCAATGCGGAATCTGGATCACGCAGGGCTCCGCATTCTGGTTGCAGCTTTAGCGCTGTTAGAAACAATTATGGACGTGCAAACCAATAACATCCCAACCTTCGACTTTTAAATATTGGAGATTGTGGATTCGCTATAGAAAACTGCGAACAAATCCTCACTTGTGATTGGTGACTGTCGAGGATACTATCAGCCTTCAAACCTAATGTGCAAAATGCGCGTGTCAGGTTCACAGGTGCTCTTCACGAACATGTACATATTATAACCCAGCGCTTGTTGGACCCCCTTCTCCAGTACTGGAACCAAATTGTGTCTCGGTGCTCAAATGAAATGGACGTTCTGGCTGCAATTACAAAATTGTACCGCACGCAACAAATCAAGTGCGAATTCCGAATCAAAATACTTACAATTGCCAATTGCCGCGGCTTACGGCTTAGTCTCTAGTCTTCCGACTCGCTCGCCCGTATTCTCGAGAACAAGGGGAGCGGCTATTTCTGGGACATCCTCAGTACCGTACGAATTTGGTGGTTGGTGATTAGGGAGGGGCCTTAACAATTAACAAAGTCAGTAAGTCAGATATCAATAACAAATAGCAAATAGCACAATATAGCGCAAAGACAAAGGCAGTCTTATAAAATTCAAATATGAAATGTTAGAAGCGTGTGCTAAAAGGAATCATGCTTGCGCAGCCTACTGCATTTCAGCTATGTGGCCCATGCTGCATTAGGAGGAAAGAGGAATGGGAATGGTGATGCAGAGGTCGGCGTGCGCCCACCACATGGGAATGAGAATGCCCTGCTGGACTGCTGGATGCGGATGCTGGATGCTAGGGCACAAACTAGCCTCAAGATCGGAGGGATATCCCGTGGACCTGGGACGTGACACACAAACGAGCACTCAGTTTCGCCGACTTCTTCGTTCTTCGGAGAAAAGACGCCACCAGATAGGGTTACCTTAATTGGCCTTCTACGGTTCTACGGCGAATTTGCTAGCGCACATGAAGCATGCAGCTCAAAACGCATTATTGATGTGCCTCTATAACTACTTAGTGTGCTGTTGTCTTTCTTTGTTTCAGGAGACAATACACGAGACAAGACAAGGCACCAGGATGGAGGATATCTCCAAGTAGAGGAGCCAAGTAGGTCATTTGGTGATGGAGCAGGCCTTCAACCACCGAGACGTAATCCGGTCAATGCCACTGTAAGTGTAAGCCCCCTTGCCCTTTCTATCAGGTCGAATTTCACTCCAGCGACGTATCCACCAAGTCTGACGAGTTATTGCAAGGGTCCGAGCCGCCGTTCACCGAGCCGTCGTTTACCGAGCCGTCGTTTATTGAGCCGTTGAAGTCGGAGCCAGTGTCCAGACGGCTGCGGCGGCTCACCTAAGAGAGGGAAAGAGAGAGGGACACGCAAGCACAAGCACACACGCGAACACACACACCAGAGAGCTGTTAGCGCACACGTCTATCATACAAGGAATAAATCGTGTAACGAAGTAAATCTGTAAGCGCAATGAGAGTAAAACACAAATCGAGCTCGATCATTTACTGCCATCAAGTATTACGATGCTGCAACAAGAAGAACAGCATGACTTGGAAAGCGGACAAAAAACGTCTTTGTAGCTACGATGAACACACCGTTTCGCTGAAGGCCGATCTCGGGCTTGGGAGCACCACATCCGCCGACTTGCTGCTGTCGGGAGGTGCGCCACCGGTGCTCTCCAGTGACGTCACTTCTGACAAGTCCGCCAATAGGAAACCGCCGTTCGAATGGCTCCACGAAGCTTGCTGGTTCCCGCTGCTGCCTCCACCTCTACCATTGCCACCGCTACTGCTACTGCTATTAGCAGTAGGAGGCTGCTGCTGTTGCTGAGAGGAAGGAGACGAGAACGAGGACGCAGAGGACGCCACTGTCTTGTGGCGGCGCGTAGTGGGCGAACGTATTTTTACGTTGGAGTCCCGTAGTTCTTCGAGCCGAAGACGCGGCACCAGCACCTATCGACGAGAATTAAAGTGAAAGTGAGAGCACCAACAACATCGTTGTCCAATTGACAGTGAAAGGCGTATGTAGTGTAAGTGAGGAAAGACAAGAAATACAGCCTTAAACACACAAAAATGTGATGCGGCATCTCAGCAGCGTATGCGTAGATTAACAAGTGAACACAAACACTCATGCAATGTAGTTACCGTAGGGGGTTTGTCGGTGAGTACTACATTCGTGGGGCTCCGCGGCGAAGGGCACCAGGACCACGCAGACCCAACGGACCTGGGATGAGAGGAAGAAGGAGACGACAAGACAGAGGGCAGCGTGACGGAATGCGCTAACGGGTAGCTTCTACTAGTGAGCGGGGAAAAGCATCAATTGAAGTCTTCAATTAATAAACAAATGCCCTCGAGCTTATCAAAAGCTTCAGCAGCCCGATAGGGCGACCAGAAGCTGCAATTGCCCTCCTCCAACAACCAATAATGTTGAACTACCAACCTGGCCGAGAGCGGGCTGCTGTTCCGGCTGGTGTTGGATGACACGTCACCGAGACTCGAGACCCGCGACCTGGCGTACGACACGTGAGGCGGGCGGTAATAACCACCGCCGCCACCATTACTGCTACTGCTTCGCCCCTGCGGTCCCAGGCCAGTGTCATAGGGGGGCAAAGCGTCAAATTCGTCGGCATCGCTCGCCAACCCGCGCCGATGGCCACCTCCGCCAATACTGTCGATTCCGCCTGGCATTTCCCCGTCGAAACTACGGCTAAGGCCAATGTTGTTGCTGCCATGGTATCCGCGGCTGCCACTGTTATTGTTGTGGTAACCTGCACGACCATCACCACCACCACTGCTGTTGTTGTGGTTGAGATGTTGGTGATGGGGTGAAAACGAGCTACGGTAAGAACTACCGTCCTTCCCTACAACACTTCCATTGTGAGTGCTGTTGCCACTGCGACGAAGAGGCTGAGGCCTCCCGGGACCAATGTGTGAGCGAGCATTACTACCAGCAGCAGCACGGCTACCTCCTTCTCCTCCCTTTCCCTTCTTACCCAATCCCCCATTCCCACTTCGCGCTCCTCCCCCCTCGGCAGGGGGCGAAAAAAAGCGGCGCTGTTCGATTGGTGGAGAAGTTGAACTAGGGCGTGCACTGTGATGGTTGGCGCGATGATGATGGTTTGAAGTTGAAGTAGGGCCTTGGCGAGAATGGCGATTTGCAGAGGAAGAATAGGACTGTGGTTGCTGAGCTGGAGTGTGCCCACTCGCAAGAGTCGAAGTAGACGTTAAACTAGACGTGTCACTGGCCACTTCGGACACTTGATGACGAGGAGGAGCTAAATCTTGATAGAGTGGCGCGTGGTAACGGTTCCTGCACAGGAAAGAAAAGGAGAGGTCAGCAGAATAGAGGTTATAATACATTCTGCACATATTCCTTGATGTAATTCTTTGAGAAAGAGAAGAGCTATTTTGAGGATGGTTCGTACCTTAAACCCTCCGATATTTGAGCGTCTCGGTAATTGTCCACGTCATCGATGCTGTTCCGAATTAAGCCTTCCCCCGCCTGTAGGATAAGAAGATCACATAAAGATTGAAGAACGATGTTGTGTAACGAACGAATAAGCGTACGAAAAAACAACATGCAAAAAGAAGAAGAAGAAGAAGAAGTTTTGTTGGTCTTGAAAGGCCAAATACGATTCAGCAAAGACCGTCTCACCAACAAATCGTCATCGTCAAATTCTGCCGATTCATCCAAGTCAATTCCAGGATACGCTTCTAAATCTAACGCAGAATTCCCATGCCGCCATTGCCGGCTCTGTTGTCCGTAGCTATTTCCATTAGCGCCGCCTCCACTGCTGCCACTTCCGTTGTCAAGCACTGCCAAACGACGAACCGAGGACAGGAACATTTTGCTGTTGGGCGCACGCGCTCCCGATGCTGGAAGCAACCGTTCGTCTGGGCTGTTGCCTACGCCATGACTACTGCAACTGCCATGACCGTTGCTGTTCTTACCGTTGCTGCTATTACCAGCGCCGTTGTTGCCACTGCGGTTGCTACTATGGTTGCTTTTACCACTCAATGAACTATTTGCCGTTGCCAACGCTTGCTGCAGTGGGACTTCATCTTCAGTGCTTTGGTAAGGGTGATTGAGTGCTTGAGAATTCGAGGGCGAAGATTGAATGGAATCTACACTGGCCTGACGCTGTGCAGATCGACCATTGATGCTTCGAATCTCGGACTCTAAATCTTCGTCACTGTAATCGCCACCAACACCAATATCACCTAAGTGGCCTATGTTACTGTGACTTCTATTATGACCATCATCGCTTTGGAGGTAGTGCTGACCGTAAGCAACATCAGGAGGACTACTACTACTAGGATGTTGATTGTCTTCGTCTGATGGGCTGAGACTGCCGTCGCAGCTACTGATGCTCACCTTGGATATCATGTAGACGATGAGATCAGGAAAAATACATGAACTATAGGAATAATTTTCAGAAGCGAAGACAAGAAGAGAAAAGAGTAGCTGAACTCTGTCTGAAAGAGAGAAAGTGAAACGTGAGGATTGGCCGGGTAAGCATGTAAATACCGCTGCTGAGACGCGTGAAGCTGAGAAGTTGGTTGCAGGCAGAGCACGAGGACGAAGGGTTGGTTGGCGGTCCATGTTACCACTTCGACTTCCGTTGCCACTTCCTTCGTGACGTCCTCCATTGCTTTGGTCACGAGCGTTGCTGCTACTGCTGCTACTGCTGCCCTTGTTGTTGCTGTTGTTGTTCGCTGCTGTTGCTGTTGTGGCAGTAGCTGCACTGTTCGCGGGTGCGAGTCGAGGCGGCGCAGAGGCATCATCGTCGTCGTCCTCGCCGTCCTCGCCGTCCTCGCCGTCATGAAAGCCATCAGGACTTGCTGCGCTATGCGGATCGAAGGGTGGCGGTGGTCTCGGAGGAGCAGACAAGGTGAGCGGATCTTTTGAGGTGCCAACAGTGAGCGATTTCTCAATTGAAGGATCAACGGAAGAGTTGTCCTTGCTTTGGCCAGCAGTATTCACTGGAGCTGATGATGTTGATGATGTTACTGACATCGATGATGATTCAGCCTCTCTCGATGCCTCCTCTAGGCGTTGCAATTCGGCAATACGCTCCTCAAATGCCGCCTGCCAGTACATAGACAAGGTGGTGTGTGTAATTGGTTATGATTCAGAGACATGACAACTCTATTCAATGAAATTATCAAGCCTGCTATCTGTACAAAGTTTACACACCTTGTAGCGCTGAATTTCAGCCATCGACGATATTGTTGACAAGAAGGCATCGAACTCTACAGGTGCATCCGAGCGAGTTGCAGTGGTTGAAGGCACACCGCGGCGGCGATGGTTCGCTTCCTCCCCAGGTAATTCTGCTTCTTCTTCGTCGTCGTCATCTGCTTCTTGTTCAATAGTTTTAGGCCCTCGAGTATCATTATTGGTAGGAACTGACGCTTCCATTGGTGGTAAATCAGCAAGCGGCGATGTTTTATCATTTGTTGGCGATGAAAACGCTTCCGAATTATGGGCACCCAAGGCTGGAGAGGTTCCAGGCACTAACGACTCCTTCAACGATGAGGCAACTTCGTCCGACGGTATTGAGCCTGATGTTTTTGACTTGGTCTCAAGTGATCCATCACTGGGTGTAACTTTATTTGTCGGATTCAATGTCGAGGTGGGAGCAGAAGACTCGTTCTGAAGCTGAGCACTCTTATTGTCGTCGACATAGATGCTGGCGCCCCCTATTTCGTCCTGAATTTCAGGTGTGACCGACGCTTCGACAGGTTTCGTCGTCGAGGAAGCCCCAGTGCCATCAGACGAGGGAGCTATAAACTCCGATGGCCCTGACTTAGGCCGCGCAGGTGGCGGTGGTGGAGTAGGCGGCGGTGGTGGGGGTGCTTCAGAGCTCGGAAGAGGCGCAGGCGAGGGCACAACAGCACCAACAGGAGCAGCCCCAGCACTGGAAATCGCCACACCAGCAATAGCAGCAACAGCAGTGGAAGGAGCACTAGAAGAGAGCCCGCTAGTTGCTGCAACTCCGAGGCGCCCTCCACTGTGGGTGGCAGCGGGATATTGGTGGTGGTGCCGGTCCGGCGACCGCGGCGGTAGACCCGACGGCACACTACCCGACGGCACAATACCCGACGACGGAAGAGCGGAAGTGTTTGCAGCCACGGGCTCTGGTGCGCTTGCAGCAAGTGCCGGCGACACTCGGCCGTTTTCTTTGACGGCCGCAGGTGTCGCACTAGACGCAGGAGGTGCCGCACGAGAAGGCGGCAGCGGAGGCAGCGGAGCTGCCGATGAAGAAGAAGAAGAAGAAGCACCCGCGGCAGCACTAAGAAGGCGAGGGCTTGGAGAGCGCCTTGGTAAATTGCCAGCAGCAGAAGAAGAGGAATGCCCTGCACCTGGCGCTGGAGAAATGCGATCCCCACTGCTGCTGTTGTTGTGGCTGGCGGCTTGAGAATGCGCCCCAGTCTTGGCTGAGGAAGGAGCAGCCGTTTTCTCCAACAGAGTGTTTGGTTCTTCTTCGTATTGGGACGCGTGTTCAAAGAAAGCCTAGCAGTTACGACATACACAAATGCAAAAGGTTTACGCATGCGATGTAAATAAGAGGTTGTGACGATACCTGGATAAGAACGCGAGTCTTGTATACGAAATTGACTTCTGATTGTGCTTTAAAAAAAGAGAAGAAAGTGTATAAACTCACCCTTGTTGGATCATCGTGCTCGAGGCCGCTGCTGCTGTCCAGTTTGCTGCTTTTCGGCTCTGAGACTTTATTGGCGTCGCTTTTCTTGACCGACGGGACCGGCTCCTTGTGCCGCCTTCCTATGGGATCTGATGGGTACAGGGAGAATTGGTAAGCCAAATGTATTGAAGAAAAAAGAACAAATGCCCGCTTGCAACCGATATTGTCAGGGAAGTATGCCCAAGAAAAAGTTTTACGTCGCATTATGTTCATGCATCTTTCATTTGACTGTCTACGTCTTTCCTCACCAACACCGGCGAGGGAAGCCGGTGATTTTCTCCCATAAGCACTCGACGCCACTGATCCGGGGCCTTTGCTGTTGGCGCTAATTTGGCGGTGGGTCTTGGAACCAGCGGACGAGTGAGTGCCGCCAAAGTAGCCGTTGGGGCCGGGGACCAGAGAAATGGAGGGAGAAATGCGCCGAAGGTTGGGGGGTGGGTTAGCTGAGCTCACGCTGCCACTCGTATTGTGGTTGCCACTGTGGCTGCTGTTGCCACCGCCTCCAGTAATGGCAGTGCCACTGCCCAATCCAATGCCACCGCTGTTGCCACCGCCCATGCTCCCAGAGTTGGCAGTCGCGTTGGAAA
>Ga0307979_1000228_pt1 | contig 37918 bp, 60 predicted proteins | sample OrgLakmetage1058_FD_201833 | JGI IMG/M metagenome (GOLD analysis project Ga0307979, IMG submission 201833) | Saline water microbial communities from Organic Lake, Antarctica - #1058 | ecosystem: Environmental > Aquatic > Non-marine Saline and Alkaline > Saline | place: Antarctica: Organic Lake...
TTTGTTTGTTTTACCTGAATCTAGTTTATCTTGTTTTATTAAATCTTTAATTTCTGACGTATCAAAGATCACCTCTGGTACTTCTATTTCAAATTGACCGAATAAATCGTTTAGCCTTTCTTCTAAAGCTTTAACGATTACTTTTAAGTGGTCTTCTGTAAAGCTTGAACCACTACCTCCACCACCTCTAGGGATCAAATCAATTAATGATTGTACGCCAGAGTAACTAGACTCTGTGTATCTTGAGTCACTTGTAGCCCCTGCATCAAAAGTGAATACATAGTTATATAACGGATTAAAGTTTCCGAAGTTGTACAAGTACAGTCCATCGGATAGCTCTGTCATAACCCCATCCGATACGTCATCCATGATAGTACCGTTATTCTGAGCCACCCTACGGATATTAACCGTAGGACTTAACCCAGTTTGTGGTGATCCGCTTGATTTCCATCTGGCGATAGTTGGTAGTGATGCCATTTAAATTTGTTGTGATAATACTTTATTCATTGGGAACCCTTTTGCTAACCTATAATCTATCATTGCCCGAGTGACACCTGTCTTTTCAACCCATTCGGCAACTGTGAGAGATAACCCCTCAAAAGATAACACTTTATTTCCTCTGTGGTTTCTTTGTTGTTCTTTTTTAGTAGCCCATCGGCAATTTTCTTTGCAATAATTACCGTCATTGTTAATTCTCTCAATAGAGTGGTTAGGTGTTGGTTTATCTCCCATGTCTTTGTAGAAATTTTCAAAACTATTCCAAGAATCGCACACCTCAATACCTCTGCCACCCCAATTCTTATAGTCTTTTGATTTTAGGTTATTACATCTGCCACGCATGGCGTTCCAAGAGGCGTACTCCCTTGTCCCTGTCATTCCATGACTGCTTATTATTTCTTTATTTAAGCATCCGCAACTTTTTGTGTGACCAGATCGTAAGGAAGACATAAAAACATCAAGTTCTTGTCCACACTCACATTTGCATAAAAACTTTCTAATCTTAACACCACTTGGCACAGTATGTCGTGGCAATTCGTTAATCACCAATAATCTACCGTATCTCTTTTCGCAATCAAAGATTGTTTGTTTCATTCTTTTATATTATAGCTTAATTTGACGTATTGTGTTACTTTTTATTCGCTTTATTCCAGATGTCGGTTAGTTGGGATTTAGCGTTGAAATTACCTCGAATCTCGATGGGCACACTATCAATTCCTAACTCATCCGCTACCAGTAATCTATGAGTTCCATCGGCTATGGTTATTTTTCCGTCACTCTCTATATAAAGAGATATGAGGTCTTTTATCCCATTTAATTTTATATCTTCTTTTAAAGCTTCAATATCCTTATTAAATAAATTATCCCTAGTCCTTATAGCAGTCCCAAACTCGCTCGATACATTGTTTTTATTCCTAAGAAATGACGTAGGCATAGATTTTATATTTCTCACAAACTCATCAGCAGTCTTAAACTTCTTAGCTTCCGTTTCTAGGTCATTCATCCCACCCACTTTAGCAGAAGGTTTTGCTTTTGTCGAGTCTTTGGGTATAATATCTTTAGATGAAGATACTTTGGGCTGTTTTTTGGTACTCCCTCCTAGTGGCTGGGATTTGGTTTGTATTCCCGCCTCTGGCGATAATCCTGATTCTGCTGACTCTGGTAATGATCTTGAAGTAGAAGTGCCACCCTTAAGCGCATCTCTATTTTGCCTTGGGATAATTGTTTTTAAATTTACTACGTCTGCGCTCACTTGTCCGCTAGTACTTGGTAGAGCCAAGATATTATTAAAGTCATCAATTTGTTTTTGCACTTTTCGTGTGATCTCGTCTGACTTAGTTTTGTCAAGCTTAGCTTGAATCACAGCTAGTTCGTCTGATATGTTTTTACGCACCTCTGCGTACTTAGCACTATCTGGTGTCATATCTTTGAATATCTCTAGGTTTTTCACTAAGGCTGTTTGTCTTGGTGCGCTAATAATCTTGTTTAAAGCCGCTTCTGGTGACTGCCTAAATACATTCACCATCCCCATAACTACGCGAGGCAATAAGTTTCCACCATTAGTAACTGCGGCTCCTGCTACATCGTCAATCCCGATACCTGATTCCTGAGAAAACAAAGATTTTTGCTTTTTGTCGCCAAACATTTTTGTGACGACTTCGGCCATAGCCATATTATCTAAAGTGTATTGCTCTAAATCAATACCTAGTTCGTCACTTAAGCCTTTGATTACATTCTTAGAATCAATATCTCTTTCGGACATCAATCGTTTTAACCCTGTCAATGGATTGCCTCCCGCCATAAGTTCTGACAATCTAGGTGTTCCTGATTTCTTGTACATCGGACGTTTCTTGGGGTCTAATACATCTCGCAGTAACCCATACAACTCGAAGGCTTGCATCTCCTCGTCAGTCATTCTTAGTTTTCGTGCATCGCTGAGTGGTTTTCTTATCTGAGAAGCTACTCTATCATATAAGTCCATGTTCCTAGCTTTGCCAGACGCATCCATAGTAACCGAAGCGTTGTTATCAATAAATTTAATAACTTGATTTAAATTATCAATTGTTGGGTTTTTCTTCATTTTCTCAATAACAAGAAGAATGTCACTTAGTTCTTCTGGGGCAACCGTCCCAACGCCCCCTGCTTTTTCAATAATAGTAACTACTCCATCATCACTTACCTGTCTTTGTAATCCCTCAGCATTTAATAAGTCGTCAAAGGCTTTGTCTAATTTGACAATTTCAGCTTCCCCAAGAACTTCGTTAGCCATTCTTGTTTTTGCCGCACCCACCGCTTTCCCTAACTCTTGTTCTTTATTTATAATTGGTGTAATAATATCCTTTCTAAATTTATCAACTGCATAGCCCATAGAACTTATTTCCTTTAGGTTGTCATTTCTTTTTTCCACAACCGCTAAGTACTCATCGTACAATTCTTGCTTACCCGCTATTTGACGTGCTGTTGCGTTGTCTGCATCGGCTCTGTCGGCTAAGGCTTGTATGTCGGCAGTATTAACTACCTTTTTAGATAGAACCTTGCTTAGAACTGTTCCCGCTAGTGGCAAGGCTAAACCAACTCCCCCACCAATCAGGGCATTGTCTACTAATTCAGCACCTGTCTCCCCCTGTTGCAGACCACCTGACACGCCCAATGTAGCACCGAGTGACGTAGAACCCGAAAGAGTTAAAGCCTTTTTGCCAAGACTAGTACTTGCTAACTGTTTAGCCCATTGTTTTACTCCTGCCTCTCCACCTTGCTTTAAGGCTAATTTATAGCCAGATATAATTGGTTTTGAGATAGCTTTAAACATCATAGCCCCCGAAAGATCAACGCCCACCTCCATCAGCGCACCAATAGCCTCTCCTTTTGTTGGGTCATTCCTTCTATCAATCACAAGTGGATCGTTCCCGATTTCTCGCTTTAGACTTAATGGCACATCGGTTCTTTTGTTTAATGCTGCTATCATGTCTCTGTCTTCTTGTTCAAACTCCTTTCGACCCCCTTCGGCCAACTTAGCCCCTGCTGCGCCTCCTACTGTCCTAGCCGCACCGAACATAAAATCATGTACCCCCTCGGCCGCTTTCCCGACACCGACAATCGCTTTATTTCTAACATTGGCAACGTTCTCTATAATGCCCTCTGGTTTCTTAGGTAGATTAATACCTAAAAGAGCAGCTTTTTCATTCGTGCTCATGCCCTGAGGTTTTTCCGTGTCGGGATTTCCCATATCGGGAATATCCCCCTGACCTGCACTAATACCCGCCATCATAGCCTTTAGTCCTGTTGGTCTTGGGGCTTCTTGTGCGGGCGTTGCTATAGGGATTTGATTAGCACTTTTCAGTGCATCAATCCGAGTCCTTTGCTCTGGCGTAAAGCTATATGATTGGCTACTTTGAGCCTTAAGTGCGTCAATGCGCTGTCTTTGTTCTGGTGTGAATTGCATTATAGTTGTGCGATTAATTTACTACCTCCTTCTTGTCTTATAATTGCCTTAGATAATTCGTCTAGGTCTAAATCTTGTGTCGCTGTATTTACGTCTACATCTAGCATTCTGGCGATTGCTATAGGCCAATTGGGGTCTTCTGCGTAAACCTTTCCAAGTTCCGCTAGTGTTGGGTTGTTTTCCAACCACCTAGAACGTCCATTAACCTTTGCGTCTATATCTGCCTTGAATGCGTTGAACCCATCTGTAGGATTTGCGAATACTAAATGATTCTGGTCGTCTACCACCGGTTTACCGTTTTCATCCTTAAGTGCAAATTTATCTCCAACACCGCCAACTTTAACATTCCCGGGGTTCTTGTTTCTTTCTGGTCTACTTAATTGGGTGTTTAATTCTCCAGTTCCTACTGGGTCAATCTTTGGTTCTTCTTGGTAAATCTGTATCGCCAAGGGGAGCGTTAGCCCATCCCTTAGTAATGCGTCTATCATATCAGCACCTTGGTCATTCCCCATAGCCTCGTTAAATGAGGTTTGTGCTTCAGGTGTCAATCCGTCTACTTGTGATTGGTCTACCCCTAGTGCGCTCAGGTCAGCCGAAGTATAACTCGGCTCTGTATCAATTAAATCGCTCATCTCGTCTCTCTCAAACCCAGATACATAATCTGGCACTGCTTTCTCTGGGTCTAGGTCGAATGATTCCGCTGTAGCCCTAAACTCTGCCTGTCGATCTTGTTGAACTTTTAACTGTTCCCCAAACAAACTCTTAGCGGCCTTAGTGAAGTCAGCCCTTTGCACAGGGGTTAAGAATTGACCTTCCTTTAGTCTGTTATAAGTATTTAGAATAGCTGCTGGCACTCCACCAGAATTTGCTGCTGTAGCAAATTCCGTATCTCTCACCACTGAAGTGGGGTCAAGCATTTTCATATAAGAGAATACTAAGGATATATCACTAGCCCCTGTTGTAAAGTCATCAGCACTGGATAAAGCCTTTATTTTATTGAAGTTATCCCTAGTAAGTGTAAAGTTCTTCGACTGTGTTTGGTAGTCTCTTCTAATTGACATTGTATTACTAAACTTCTGCTGTGTAGTAAAGGCATCATCTTTTTCTTCGCCTTGAAATATAACACTGCTTTCATTGGTATTAGGATTCACACTTAATAAGGTATTCCCAACTGATCGTAGCTCAAATTGGTTTGTATCTCCAAGCATATCAGCCAACTTACTTTGTAAGAACGTTCTTGCATCACCCTTTACGGCACTAGACCCTAAAGCGTCATACAAGAACCCCTCACGTATTTTATCTTCACCTAAGTCTTCTAGTAATTGTGAGAAAGCCAAGTCATCACCACCGTTGTCGATCAAGTCTTGTTTGCGAGACTTAATATTCTTAATATCTATGCGCTCTTGGTCGTAACCATTAGCCTTCATCCATTGCCCTCGAACCTCATCGGCTTTAGCGACACCAACCCTAGACTTTAAACCCTTGTAAGCGTCTTCTTCGATTCCCTCGGCAGCACCAATAACGGTGCTATACCCTTCAGTGTTCAATTGATCGCTATCAATAATACTTTGAGCCGCTGTACCAATAACTTTAGCATTATCTGTACTTGAATCGTATTTATTAATATCTTTATACTTACTCTCTAAGAAGGTAGCAGTTAGGCTAGGATCTTTGGCTTGCTCTTGTGTAATATAGTTCGCTAAGTCTAGTTTCTTTTGCGTATCTACATCCAAAGGTTCATCCCCCGCCAAAAGAACTTCCTCAATACCTGATTGACGTTGTTCTTCCTGAATAACCAGTTCTTCCATACTCGTGTCTACTTGTTCGGTAATACGATCAATAGACTTTTTCTTTCTTTTTAACAAATCAGCTAAATGTGTTCGAGCTTGGTTATTCCCATATTGAGCTACATTTGCTTCTGCTCTTGAGATAGCATTTTTATATTGTTCGTTTACATCTTCAATTGCGTTATCTTTCTTAAGTTGTAGAGCTTCTTCAGCTCTTACAAAAGGATCAGAGTCTTCAATCGCACCTGTTCTTACTTCGTATTTATTACTTTCCTCGTTCCAGAACAAGTTTTGACCTGCCTTTAATCCCATGGAATCCCTAACTTGAGTCTCCGTTAGCGTAGACCCACCAAAGGTAGATTGCCTAGCTCTGTTCGATAAATCCAAAGCACTGACTTGTCCTTCATCCTGCAATGCTTTAAATTCACCTGTCTCTTGATATTGTTTTAACAATAGATCCTCGTACGCCTTAACTCCCGCACTATCAAGTCCATTTCCTCGACCTCGCCCTAAAGCTTGACGCTGTGCCGCTGCTATTTCTGGGTTCTCACTTAACCCTTCACCTGTAGCGTAGAATTTTCCGATATCTAGCCCAATAACTCTGCCTCCCGTCTGGGCTGTTTTAAAGTCATTAAAACCTTTCTCTTGTTTACCTTTATTGATTCTAGCTTGTTCAGCTAATACTTTAGACTGTGCAACCGTACCGCCAACAATTGTATTTGGATCACGACCCAAGAAAGGATTGTTTTGATTAATACCTAAGTTCTTGTCTGAGGCTCGGTTGCGTCTGTCTGTTTCTGATTGTGTGACGTTAGACTCAGGTATATTACTAGTTGCGCCAAACTGTTCGCTAATCTTATTATTGTTTCTTCTGTCCGTTGCGAAGTTACCAGTTTTAGTAACCGCTGTATTATCAGCAACTTGTTTCTGGAATTTATCAAAGTTATTATTCTTTGTCACCGTTCTACCTGTATTGGCTTTTGGTGTCGCACTACCAAACCTATTGACTGGTGCGCGCTTAGTTAAAGCTTCCGCCTGTTTTCTAGCTTGTATGCTAGGCTTCATAGTCGGAGCTCGACGTGCTTTTTCAGCCTGTCTTCGTCTTAGTTCGCGAGCCTTGTTTGATGATAATGCCATTATCCTATATGTGGGTAAGAATTGAAAATCGCGGTTGTTGCTGTTACTGCTCTAACATGGTTCGGGTCTAGATTTGTCGACCCTAGTGTTAGGGCTTGAGCATTAACAGAATAAGGCCAGTTCGGAGAAAGTCCGCTAGTAGTAATAGTTGCCTGTGTTGAGGCCTTAGCCGTGTCACCTTTAACAGCAGCCGCACAGTATAAAAGAAGGGCGGTGTTATAAAAGGTGTCATTAGAAATGCTAGCGTAGTTGGTTATGTTTTTAATTAGCCCGGCTGTCTTGACTCCTGCACATGCCAAATAACTCGATGCCCGATTAGTATTTACCCACGCGCCAGAGCTTAAGCTTACAATCTGCCCCACACTCCCTCCTCCTATCTTGAAATAATTAGAACCACTATTCCCCCCACTACGTGAAATTACTAGCCAATACTTCGTGCCAGCCGTAAGGTTTATAGTTCCAGCCATTGTTAGGGCAGTGTCTACGTATGAAGTGCTTAACCCTGCTCCCGCAACTGTGTCTGTTGCATTGGCATCAACAAGTGTACCACTAGGTTCTCCTGAACTATCAGTTTCTATTCGCACTATTAAATTGTCTGTTGGGCTTCCTTGTTTCTTAATGGCTAAGTTTAATGTTGTAAAATCCACCCCGTTCCCAAAAATCACCATTGCTTGCTTCTCCGTCACGACAGACTGCCCAACATTAGTATCATTAGTAGCAGTTGCAAAGGTCGGAAATCCATAATTTACAACAAATGAATTACTGAAGTCTTCTAGTGCCTCACCAGAAATACCCACACCCCCGAAGTTCTCAACTCCTAACTTAACCTGTGCCGCAGTAATTAAACTTGGTACTGTTGCTGTTCCTGTTGTTACTGCTCCGTCAGTTAGGCTTTCTATGCCTTGATCCTGATTCCCCACTAAAATAGTAGTACCTCTAGATTTACCCGCAAGCTTAGTTGTGCTTGTCGCAGTTGTGACCAAAGTGCCCCCATCTTGCACATGATACAAGGTGTCCGCTGTAAGCCCTGATTCAGTTGTAACTGTACCATTAAGCCATGTTATAACAAAAGACTCGTCTAAGGCTATGTTCTGTCCTCTTGGTAGTAGTCCTTGGAAGTCTGCTTTGCTACCTGATTCGTATTTATAATATTTTCCGTCTGTATGTAAGCTTAGACCTAGTGTTCCGCTTGAAGCGTCTAAGGCTTCACCTGCTTGAACTGTATCTGTTGTACTTGCCGCAGTAAAACTTCCAGCGAGCAAATTCTCCGATGAAATATCCCAAGCAATCTTAACCGTCTCTCCTACGTCCATAGTTCCGATAACTAAATCAGAGTCTAAATTGCTTGCCGCATTAGTTCCGTCATCATCTTGCATAATCCCTCGCATTTTTGTCGAAGCATCTGCTGCAATCTCAACAGTACATACGTAAATTCGTCTACCATCTGAAGTAGTACCGTCCAAAGCGACACCGTTGACGGAGAACACTTCAACAGTGCCATCAGTCTTAACGAAGGTAGCCCGAAAATTAGTAATACTAATAGTTGAGTCATTGTTAAAGTTTAAATCATAATAAGAGCCGTCTGCTCGCTTCATAATAGGTGCAGCAGCCATTCTAAAGGTTGCTGACGTATCAGTCACTGGTGCTAATAACCGAAATTCTAAGAGATTGCCTTTTTTGAGTGTCATAGTTTAAATTGTTTATTAGCGAGTGATGTTGTTTGAGATACTTCGTTTAGTCCTATATATTCTACCACAATATCGTTCACAATGAACGGATAATTGGAGGTTTCTTTGATTTCCCAACAATAAGTGATAAAAGGATCGCTAAATGAATCTTTACCGATTAAGTCAGAATTAGACGCATTGTCATTCTTACCTACGCCCAAAGTATAGTTACCTAGTGAGGCAACAACGCTTGAAGTGTCTACTAGATCATCTGGCGTATGAATAAAAGTAGCGACTGGTGCGTCAATATCACCGTTTATATAGAGATTGATCTCAACTATTGATTCAGAGTGAGCGTTAAAGAACGCAAAGAAGTCCAGTGGTGCTTTTAAAGTGCTCTGGCTACCCATAGTATCCCATTCACTAATTAAACGCGTTACACGGCTGTTTCCGTAGCCATCAGAGTACGTATTGCGATCAAACACCTTGAATAGTTTGCCGTCTACACTTGAACCTGCGTATAATTCCTCATTCACTGCGCCTAGCGTGTCGTAATTCCCCGGTAGTACATGGAAGTCTCCTGTGGGTTCGTGGTATAAAATATTAATATCATTTACCCCTGTTTGATTGGTATTCATTGTGATGAAAACGATTTGTTCTTTTGCCGCGTATGCAATAGAAGTATTAGTTTGGTCGAACGTATCAAAGTACTCTTTGATTCTAAAGCTCTTAGTGCTTTTCTCTTCTTCTAATAGATTTATTGGTGACCCTGTCTGTGGATCAATACGAATAATACCTGATTGATTCACTGCGTATCCGTAATACTTCCCGAACGTAAATTGTTCTGGCCTTTCTATTCCGTCCCCTTTATATTGAAAGTCTATGTTTCTTGTGTCTTCTCTCAGTCTTGATCCATCGTTATACGCTACTATATTATGTCTCTCGCATCCAGAAGTAAACCAGATCAAAGTCCCAGAAGAACCTGAGAATATCCCTGTCGGTGTTCCTGATATATTGGGGGTGTAACTAGCCGATGCCTCTGTGCCAGAACCTGTATTTAAACCTGTTAAAGGGTTTGCGTCCATTCCTGATGCAGTAGCCTCACCCTGTCCAGTCCAATTAAGCCTACGCCCCTCTTTACTCATAGAAGTCACTGAAGCGGTTCCAGTAAAAGAAGTTAGAGTTGTTCCATCCCATAAATACCTAAATGACTTAGTAAACGAGCTTATGTACCCAGTAAGGCTTATTTGTTCATACTGTATGTTATCGCTTCCAAAGTCTACGTCACCGAGTCCTCCAGAAGGTGTTGTGATTGTTCCATCAGCTTCTTGCGCTCGTAGTTTTACCGTTGTACCGTCATTAATGAAGTTTAGCACTTGAAACGTTCCGTCTGATTTCTCGTAGGCATAAATAGCCACAATACTTACAGAGTCACCGAAGTCATACGCTAAGGTATCCCCTGGAAGTTTTTCCATTCGTCCGTTGTTACGCTTAACACCTTGTGACACTTGAAACCCTTGCCCTGTAAAAGGGTCAGAGTTCATGCCACGCGAAAACCCACCAGCTCCTAAGCCGTAAGATTTCTTAGCGTTGCTTTGTATCATTACTTGTGGGATATTCATGAAAGTTCATTGGTTCTAATTCTAGCAGCTTGTGCTTGTGCTGAGGTCTGTCCTTGTGATATATCCGTGTCTCTTATATATTCTATTTCCGTCTGCAGCATCTCAAAAACTCTACGATTAGAGGCTTCCAATAAATCGTCTGACATATCTGTATAAACCGATGGTGACGCAGTGTACTCTAGGTAATAAGTAGAGGTGTCTCCTTTCATAGTCCTTAGTGAACCACCAAACGCACGATAATTAGTCGGTGATACAATTTGAGTTCTGTTTACATCGCCAAACAATAATAGGTCATTCCGATCATCGTAGTTAAAGTCCGAAGGAAAAGTAATAACCCCATCAGCCGCAGTTAGCGTCGCCTCTTTCTCGTATACATCAGGGCAGTAGTATTTTAAGTCCTTGAATAGATTTAGAATAGCTCTATTTAAGTATCTAACCTTTTTAGAGTTATCAACACTGTTAAACTTATAGATCGTTAAATCACTAAGCTGTGAGTAAAATTCTGTTATTGTCATATTTTAAAGATAAACTTAAAGGGAAGGCCGAAGCCCCCCCGTTAAAGCTACCCAAGAACAGTTTTGATAAATTTGAATTTAACAAGGTCGTTTGTAGGTGTAGCGTAACCAAATCGTTCACGAGAAGTGAAAGTTTGAACTGTACCGTCAGAAGACATACCGTTGAATAGACGTACTCCACGTGGTGATGCAACCTCAATCGCACCAAAGTGTGTAGCTAGAACGTAAATATCAGTAGTAGAGGCAAGCGTTGCATTTGTAACTGATTCTGAAGTAGTAGAGAAACGATCACCGAACTTAGAGATAATAGTCAAAACAGTGTCAGATTGACGTTTTGCCGTAAATCCTCGTAGTGTTTTGTGACTAGCAGAGTTCTTAGCGAAACCTTTACCAGTAGCGTTAGCTTTAGTAGGGTTTTGTAGTAAGTCCACGATATTAACAATCGTAGCCGCTGCATCAGCACCTAGTAAAACTTCACCTTCTGCACCAGTAAGAGAAGTTAGAATATCTAAAACGACTCCGCCAATAGTAAGTGTATTGGCATTAGCCGCATCACCCGTAAAGGTTAGATCTCGACCATGTGGCAAGAATAGAGTTTGGTAGATACTTAGTCCAAATGCGTTTCGCACTTTAGGGCTAGACATACCTTTTAAACCACCTGTAAACATATCATCAGAAACAGCAGAGCCGTTACCCCATGCGCTTAGTGCAACACGAGCAGTCATACGAGGTGTAATAACCATGTTAATGTTTCCATCTTCTTGTGCATCTTCATTGATAATCCCCTGAGCCTCAAAGGACATATTATCAATACTTGCGGCAGTAACAGAGAAAGCGTTACCTGCTGTACCTCCGAAACTCCCATCATCTAACTCAGTAGGTGAATTAATGTAAGCACCAGAAAGAACTGTGGAACACTTATCTTTTAAATGAGCTTTAAGAGCCGCTTCAGTTTGACGAGCAAAGAAAGACTCGTAAGTTTGAGACAATCCTTTTTCATCTTCTTCACGTTGAAACTTGTATTCAGATGTTTGATCTAAAATCATTAGATCCTTAGTGATAGTACTTGAATCAGCCGCAGTTTGTGCATATGGATCAATTTCACCACTTTCTAGTTCTGCAATGGTAAGGTAATTGTAAGAATCACCGCCATTAGCTCGTAGATGTTGTTCTGCACGTTTACCAACCCATTCATTTAATGGATCATATTGAGCGTTTAACTGCTCAAAGGCACTAGCCCAGTTTTCTCGGAAGCCGTTACTCAAGTCTTGGCTTGAGCTGTAGTTTGTCAAATTTGCTGACATGTTGTTTTGGATTAAATTATTTAACCCTCACTACACCTCTACTGGCTGTAACCTAGTGCCGCGAGCACAGGGTTTACATTTTTAGCAACCTCAGGGGCTTTCCCTTTAATTACTCCAGTCATTTGACGAGCCTTATTTTCTTTTGCTTTGTCCGTAGTTTGGAAAAGCTCAATCAAGGTAACTCTCGTAGCTGTTTTAGGGTCTACACCGCTATTCTCAAGTTCACGACACTTCTTAATAAAGTCTCGATTCTTTTGTAGCGATTCAACCGTTTCATCTACTCCCAAGTCTTTTATTTGTGAGCGGATAGCTTCGTTTCTTTTTAGTACGACTAATTCTCGTTCTTCTTCCTGAGTATACTCTACAGATTCAATCTGTACATCGTGTATATCATTTAGAGCTTCAAGAGCTTCTTTCTGCCAACCCCGTAAAGAGTTGTTATCTTTAGCCTTAGTTAATCCTGCGATTAAGTCTTGGCGTTTAGAATCAGATGAGCTTTCGTACTTACTAAGTAAGTTACTGGCTTCGTCAGATAAACGATCAGATGGTTCGTCTACATTTGTAGTTTCTTCATCGACCGTTGAGGGTGCAGTGGCCGTAGCGTCTGCATTTACGTCATTAGTGGAATTTTCTGTCATTCTCGTTTATTGTTAAGATGTCGATAAGAGCAGTTATATTATACAACATGTATACATGTGTATGCAAAACTTTATTTGCTTATTTCTATTAAGTATTCGTCAATCACCTCTGGTAACACCTTTTTACATTCATTCAAACGCTGTAATTCGTTCATTAACCAGAACTCATCAGTGATAAGCTTGTCATTAAACCTTTCTAGTGTCATTAGGACTAAATAATCGCCATGATCTCTTAATAGCTCGGCAAGATTGTGGATATTGCCACCAGAACCGCTATATGCGCTTGTTAATGGCTTTGGGTTTACCTTGCCACTTTCATTTGCTCGACTCTTTATGATTTTAGTTGTTTCTAGGCTCATGCTAATTGATTAGGATCTATTGGGGCTTCTGGCATTTCAGGCTGAGGGATATTAAAGTCTTCCTCAGTAATCTTAAGGCTAGGGTCTGTGTCTGTTGAGAGTGCCGTAGCGGCTTTATTGTATGCAGGTGTCCCCATAGGGTAGATTGCAAGGTTCTCACGCCTTACACGCAATTGCTGTGACGTTTGATCGTCTAGTATTCCGTCAAGTCTTGGTGTTGCGTCAAAATCTATGTCCTTCATCTCAGCGATAACGCTTTTTACCGTTCGTTCTTCGGGTATAATCTCCCCGTTCTCCATTAGTAAAGCTCTTTCTTCTGGTGTAAATTCATCTGGGTCACGCTTAAGGAATAACTTTTTAGAGTGAAACTTGGTTTCTGTGTTCACCAGAGTAATAAGGTCTTCGGCTGCAAATTTTGCATCTGCGTTAAGATTCCGCTTGAGCACTCCAATAGCTACTTTGTCTTGTATCTCCATTCGTCTGCCTTCTTGTGCATCCGTTGGTGCATACTCTAGGTCTATTCTGAAGTTGACGCCAGTAAGTAACGTAAATCTATTAATAATAAAGTCTTCCATAAACTGGAATAGTCCGGCATCTACACCGGGTTTAACTTGATCTATATTAAGCGTGTCTTTGATTCCGTTGTTCTTAGAGAACCAAAGATTACCCGGCTTACCTGCGGCCCTTGCTGCCATGTGGTTCATATATGATCTTTCAATCTTTGTTGGGTCATCAGAGCTAACCATCGTCAAAGGGTCTGCATCATCAATTGATCTCTTGATAAGCGTTTCACCGTGAGTTGTGTCTACTTGTGCCAGTGACATACCGAAGTCGATGATACCATACCCGAAGTTGCGCTCCTCTAGTGAACGGTAAAACACACGTCTACAGTAAGGATTAAAAGACTCGCCCTCGTATTCATAATCAAAGTCATTTTCAAACTTCTCAGTTGCCATCTTATCGCCTAAGATCTCGTACTCCACCATTTCAACCTCATCGACATAATGAATATAGCCATACAAGTCGCTAGACTGTTCTTGTGAAGCAATAACCCTTGATTGATCAATAGACGTAGATTCATCTTTCTTGTAAATACTAATAGGCATAACAGTTTCAACAAACTCTTTGCCGAATTTCTTAATAGCTTCATTCTTCGTGATTTGTGACGTTCTAATAACATCGGTGTCACCGTTATACTTCCATCGCATTTCTTCAAACGGTACAGCCTCATACGACAGACCCAATGGTTTCCCCGTCTTAATGTCTTTCTTAATGTACCTACGAATAAAACACTCACCACGGATTAAGTCCATGCCTGCGTCATCAGTAGCCGAAGCCCAGTCACCTTTCTTTCTCGCTAAGTAATGAACCTCAGATATATTGTAACCCAAGACCTCAGCGGAGCTAGGTGCTCTTGATTGCTCGTGTTTAAAGTCTACATGAGTTGGGAATAACTTAGTAGCTGTAAGAAAGTTAATAACCTTATGCACTAAACCTGAGCCGTAGCCATACCCTGATAGCATTTGTTCGTTTTCCCCAAGTGTTATTTTTAAAAGCTTACGAAGTATACTAGACTGTGCGTCTAGGACGTTAGCCCGTAAGCGATACACTTGGTCTTTCTTTAACAGTCTATCTGTTACGTGCGCTATGATTTCGGATTCAGTTCGTTTCATATTTTATATTATTCAATTATATTATACCACGACAAGGGATTAAACCTTAATTTATTCCAAAAGGATTTAGATTATATTCCGAGTAGTCCATCGTTTCTACCTCCTCAACCACATTGTTTGCCTCTATTCTTTCTACCGACTCAGCAAAGTAACCAAATGAGTCAGCACCATGAGAAGACCAGTCATGTAAAGGGGCTTGGCTGTACACCTTTTTAGTTTCATCGTATTTGTATCTATAGTTTTTTAGGCAATTTATTCCTTGCTTACAGTTGTCTTTGTGAAACCTTGTTTTAGCTATAATAGTCCGAGCTTTATTAATCCTACCAGAAATAGACAAAGCAGGTATAAAGGCTACTCGGTGATCACCATACCTAGCTTGAAACTGTGCCAAAATTGTATGGTCTTGCCCTAAGTGATTGTGCTTTGAATCATGAGGCAGCCAAATCTTATTCAAAGAACATAGATTAGTTTCTATGAAGTTATCTAAGTACTCAAAGTAGTGTTCTAGTTTCTTTTGTGAGTTCTCGTAATAGTTAATCATATTATAGAACTGTCCATCGTCTTGTTTAAACCAGATAGATGTAGAGTCTGCACTACCTAGATCAAAGTAAACGTCCGTAGCTCTTTGGTGTATAGGTAGGTCTGTAACTACAGCAGTCTCCATCGCCTCACCATAAACAGAACCAACCGCACCAACATCAAAACTAACAAAGTACTCCTGCTGGAACATCTCACGGCTCATCTCTGCCTTTTCTTCCTCTAATACCTCCGCTGACACAATACCAGTCTCCGCCACTGAAAGGCTTTGAGTAAACCAATTAACATTGCCCACTGCCATATTCCATAAGTCGTATGCGTGATTCTCTCCATTAGGAGTTGTATTGAACACAGCCCAACCGCCATTTGCCGCTAGTATAGGTCTAATAACTTCCCACGCTAAAGGATTATGAAATGCGTACTCAGAGAACACACACCCTACTGGATTAGTTCCACGGATAGAATCATATTTATCTGTCCCGATTAGCTGAATAACACTTTTACCACCCCTAGCCTTAACTTCAACCTTTAAGGCTGTGCCATCCTTGTTGAGTAGTATCTCTTTTGGTATATGACTCATGAACGGAAACCCGTCATTATCAATCCCGTCCCAAATAACTTTCTTAGCCTGTGTATATGTAGGAAACAAGTAGTAATAAACACCGGGTTTCTCAACTGCTTTCTTAATTACTAAGTTCCATAGTGCTTTGTCCTTTCCTGCTCGCCTATGCCAAAGACAGAAACATCTTTTGATGCCACTGTCTAAGGCTATTAGCAAGGGTAATTGATAATCCCTAGGCTTGAAATTAAACGGTATCTGCATAGTTAATCACTTGAATTTCTCCGCCTTCGCTGTTCGTATTCCCTCCTAGTAACATAGCTCTACGTTTGTTCTTCATCTCACCGATAATTGATAATTGCTTAAGGTCTCCTGCGCTTAAGAACTTGCCCCCATTGGCTTGTGAGTTAAATTCTTGTATGTGTGCATCTTCTAGGCTTTGTATGCCTTCTATATGCTTTAAATCAACCTCAGCGATGCGTATGATAGCATCCGTCTTCTCTATAACACCGCCTTGCTCAAGTTTGCTCATTTTATTATGAACTGTGCCGTTAGCTAACCCAGTACCCTTCGCTATCATTCTCTCAGTGGCCAAAGGGTTTGCAATAGCCGCTGTTGCTACCTTTTGCAAGTTAGCTTTCGAGTCTTTCCTTTCTGTCATATTAATCTTTTAATTCTCCTGTTACCGGCTCAGTTTGATCTTGCAATACTTTGACCTCGGCTGTTCGTTTTTCAATAGCATCTTCAAACCTCTTGATCGTTGCCTCTTTAGCTTCTTTAAATGTATTATAGATTCCATCACCGATAAACTTAACATCAAGTGCGACAATCTTTCCCTCGTCATCTAGACGATCAATGTGCAAAATATCGTCAACTTGTAGTAATACGTTGTGCTCTGTGATTTTACCTTTAGACGCTAAATAGATTTTCATATATATGTATTAGTTTCGTTTATATTATACATTATTAAATTAGTTGTGCAAAGTTATTTGTTTGCTATCTCCATTACGATGCTTAGTTCTTCTGCCAAACTATTCCTTAGTGCTATCCAGTGTCCAATCATTGCGTCAACTTCTGCTATGCTGTCTCTGGTTGTACCCATAAGCTGTATAGCTTCTCTTTGTTTCCTGCCTCCTTCTGGTAGCCGTTCAAGTCGTTCGATTTCCATGTTATTTTTGTTTAAGGGTCATTTTAAAATGTTATGCAATTTATCTACTAAATGTTTTTGAGCTTCTGGGAAGTCGTCAAAAAAGTCTTCTCCAAAAGATTTTTCAAATAACCAAAGGGCTATGGTCGCTCTGATTTTAAATAAGGTCTTCATGCTTTAGGTAAATTATTAAATAGAAATGTTATTAGTTCTTTCATCGTAGTATATTGGTTAAGGCTATTAAGGTCTCTGGGCTTCATTTATTGTTTAGCTTGTTAATTAAGACAATTAAGGCGTGCATCATCGTGGAACTGTAAGGATTGTCACTAAAAGGATTCCATCGTTCTTCTGGTGTTCTGACCCATGTATTCTTTTTTACTTCGTTTTTAGCGTTGGCTTTCTCCATTTCTAGGTACAGTTCCATTAAATCTGGTATGTATTTTTTCATCGTAGTATATTGGTTAAGGCTAATAAGGTTTCTTCGTCCTGGTCGGTTTCGTCGCACTCGGTTTTGTCTCCTCTTAGAAGTTTCCAGTAAAAACCTCCCAAATCATCTGTATAAAATCTAACCATGACTCCATGAGAGATCAATATCTCAGTCCTTAGTGTTCCCAAAGCCGCCATCAATCGACCAAGGGTGATAGGCATTGTTTTTACTTGTGAGGGATGCCTTAGTGGGTCGTTTTCCCCAAGTAATGAAATGTTCTCATATATTCGGTAGTAATTCTCAGTTTCAATTTTAATAGCATCCTCATAACTACACCCATGCAATCGCTCTAAGACTGCTTTTCTGAAATCGGTTAATGTTTTACTCATGAATTAAAGTATAAAAAAGCTTCGGCGTATTCGTCACCCCATGCTTGGGCTTCTTTTTCTGTTTTGAATTTAGGGTACATAGCATGGAGATTCCATGCAATTTCTTGTCGGCTACCAAGGTGACTCCAAGGGGCATTATCTCCGAAATCCCAAACCCAGAATTTCTCACCTTTCTTCGCCGTATTCTTAACCTTCATACCTCGATCCTTAATTACTGCCATTTCGGCTTCTTCCTCTGTTTGGTAGATGTTGTTTTGTTTTTGGCAACCTATATCGAAGGTATCCTCACTCCATATATAGTGATCAACCTTGCCCTCTTCGCCTGCCGACCAATACTTATCCCCCACTTGCGGCCATTCTTTAGGTTCGTCTAGGTAGGACATATCCTTTAGTCCGTCTAGAACCATGTTTACTTGAATTGCGCTTAACTTCGTTCCGTCAGCCAGTGTGATTTTTTTCATGTTGTTTGGTTAATTCCTCTCCATACTACACGTTGAAAACACTTGTGTCAATACTTTATTTCCCTAATAAATATGATTGAACCTCATTATCAATAGAAGCACCAAATCCTCGTAATTGCCTAAGCTCTCTTAGCCCTGCAGCCTTTAGTTGGGTAATCGTACTAATTCCTCCATTTAATAAACAATTCTCAGTTCTTCGAGAAAACTTAGCAAGACTTATATTATCAACGAGAGTCGCATCACTAATTCCAATTGATTGTATAAATTTAAAGTAATCTATATTAGCTTTTTCGTCTATCTGTCTAACTCTTTCCCTTGTAACTCCGCATTCTTTGCCTATATCCTCTAACCCCCTTTGCCCGCTTATTCTTTCTGAGAACACAAAGGACGCTCTATCATTCATAATAAGCGAGGCCGTTGGGGTTATGTATTTCTTAATGATGCGCTTAGAGTGCATAAGTAACCTCTCATTTCTTAGTTTTGTTTGATCTAGCTCGTTTCTAAGCCTCTTGATCTCCCCTCTATTTATACAAGCCTCTTTGATGAGATTTTCTCTGGTTTTCATAGCAATGTTGGTTAATTCCTCTCCATACTACACGTTGAAAACACTTGTGTCAATACTTTTTTCATATTGCTTGTGAATAGCTATATCCAAAATCTAAATACCATTCTTCGTCTAACATCTCCTTTAGTGTGACGTTATGCTTAAATAGCAATAAGTGTACGCGGTTAAAGTCTCTAGCCGTTAAGGATACCTCTGATCCATCCTGAAGCGATAACTGTTCTAGTGATTCTTTAGTTTTAACTATTTCACTATATTTTTTCTTATTGTCAAATCCGCCGCATATTACCTGTTCCCAAGTTGAGTTTGTAAATCCACCGAGAGAGTTAAAGAGTTCGTTTGTTTTTACGTTTAAAAGTTCTTTCCAGTTTTCTATTGGAGTTTCTAAGAGTTGAGTTTTTAATTCTCCAAATCTTGGATTTTGAGTGTTAGTCTTATTAGTCTTGGTACTATTAGTCTTGGTATTATTATACTGTTCATTTATTAAGTACCCCCTACGCATTTTCTTAATACCCCCTACGCATAAATTAAGTACCCTACCAGTACACACTGAATTATTGTATTTTAGCTTTATTGTCAAAAATCCACGATCAACTAGCCCGCTGATTATCTGTGAAGATCTACCAACGGATAAATGGAAAAGTTCGGCAAAATGTTTATTTGAAGCAAAACAACTTCCATTCTTGGAGAGGCTATCAATTTCAATTATAAAAAACTTCTCCATTGGCTTTAGATCAGGACTCAACCAAATATCCTTTGGTATCCAAACCCCCTTAAACTCTCTTTCGTTGCCGATTTTCTTGTTACTCATAAAAATACATTACTTGGCGGGCAGTAAACAGGCTTTTTGAGAACCCACCAAGTGATATATTTTAGTGATTTCTGTTTACTAGTTATTTATAGTCTTTTCTCACGAGACTTTGATTGATTCACTCATTTCCGCACCCCAACCGCTGAGGAACTTAGCCTCAAGTGCCATAGAGCACGCAGTCACAAGGCGCAGAAATGAAAGAACGGAAAAGATAGTTTTCATCTATCTTTTGATATAGCGTTTTAATGCCAGTGTTTAGGTGACTTTTTAGGGGAATCTTTATACTCTAGCGTTTCAAGAGTTCTCGTTCTGTATTCCCCTTCCTTTATATTCTACCCGCTTTAAATTAGCTTGGCAAATAAAAAGTCTTAAAAGGGCAAGCAGTGACTAAGCGATCATCATAAGTGAAAGCGTGTACTTGCCCATAGTCACTAACCTTATCCCCACAGTAAGTAAGGGCAAACTAACTATTACACTTGCCTCTGCAGAGGCTGTTAGACGTGATTTGAGGGTAACTACTTTTATTATACTAATTATTTATTGAGTTATCAATTTATTTCTGTATAATTTAATTAATTACTGGGGTTCATCCCGTAATAAATCGGTTCGGGAGGCGCACAGCTTTGTCGGTTTGCAGAGGTTAATGACTAGTAAGTGCTGAAAAAACTAGAACCACCATACAGGGTAAAGATAAACCGTCTACTACCTGTAAAAAACACTCCCAAATAATAGCCCAGATGTGGCTATCATTATCATTGAATAGCCCTCTGGTTAGGGGGCTTTTCTTGTGTACAGTATACATTCAACTGTATACATTTGACACTAGGCAAAATAATAAGTAAGCTTGTTTTACAACTTGCCCGAATGAGTATACGCATGAGGATTGTAAGTTAAAACATTGAGGCCACTATCCAGCTACATATAGCTAAACAAGATTGATAGGGTGAAGATGGGAACGCGCGAGGTAGAGAGTTTAAAGGACTCTATTAAGCGGCCAATTTAAGTGGTTAAAATGTGTTTTTGTTCGGGGTCGTGTCCGATAGATTAAGCCTCTCAGCAATGAGGGGCTTTTTTGAATATTGGCTTGCGTAAGTGTCTTTTTCAGTGTAAACTTGTACTGATGATAAAACCAACAGATAAACAGATCGAATCTAGAAAAAAGTACTCTGCTGCCAATGGCCTTTGTTTTAAGAATAATGAAAATCACTTTGGCAAGAGTACAGAAGAAAATAGGAATAAAAGGATAAAGGATGTTAACGCGGTGCCGGCCAGTGATTATGCAAATAACCTACTTATTGGTATGTATCACGAGCAACTGGCGAAAGGTGGTATCAGTCATCCTAATGCAATAAGCCAACTAAACCAAATACTAGAACACGGTAAGATATTAAAACGCTAAAATATTTGACAGGAGGAATCGGTCTGTGGTACACTCCTTTTGTTACTAACCAAACAACATGGACAAAGCAATCTTTCACGGCATCATCTTAGGTCTACCTCTAAGCATTAGTTTAGCGATTATTATTAACCATGTTTATTAAAATGACAACCCTAAACGAACACATCGCCAACGCAAAAGAGTTTGCAGAAAGTAAAACCCTCATAGGTAGTCTTTTGTTTCAAGAGAATCAGACTAAAGTACATGAAGCTAATAACCAAGTATTATGAAAACAAAATTAACCGGCATCTCATTCCGAAACCTACAAATAAAAATACCAGTAGACACAGAGCTTATTATTAAGCCAGATCCTTTAGGGAAGGCTACAGGGCAAGTACATACAGACCCTAATGCTTTAAGTTTGTGGTATGAAGAGCGCAAAGATGGCAATAGATCGGAGGACTGGAATATTGACCATTTTATCGGCTACATCCCAAAAGATTTAAACCAAAACGTTTTTAAGTCTGTAACTGTGACACAAGTTTGGTATAAAGAAAATCAAGAGGGGCAACAGCCGGTAGGTAGTGAATATATAGAGGGTGCATACGTTGCAGGTATTGAGGTTGAGTGTGAAGGAGATTTCCAAATCACAAAGCCGGAAGGTAGGACGTATGAACATAAAGGAAAAGAGTTTACTTCCATGACTTCCTTTCTTAAAAAGTACCCTAGTGACCCAGAGCATCTTATCACTTGGGCGTTAAAAAACTTCGACAGCCCAGAGAATTACAAAACAGGATTAAACCTTTTAGCGGATAACGGAACGGCTATGCACAATCAGATTGAAGAATATTTAATAGCGAAGCAAAACACTGATGGCTCACATTCTAGTAAGAAGGAAGATTTAGCGGAAATAGAAGATAGCTTGTTATTGCAATTGCCTCAAAATATATACAACTTTATTGTGTCCCTTGGTGATTTTGAAGTAATCTCAGTAGAAGATCGTTGTTATGATGATAATTTAGCCATTGCAGGCACTTGTGACGCGATTTTAAAGATAAAAGGTATGTTGATAGCCTTTGACTGGAAAAGCAGCAAGAGTGTACAACAGAAGCATAAAGTGCAAGTTGGTGGATATGCTGACTTTATGAAATGTGATCTAGGGGCGGTGGTTTGTTTCGGTGCCAAAAACAAGCAAGGGTACTCAGTTAGTAAGGTTTGTCCAAAAGCGGCAAGAAATTGCTTGACACTCTTAGATGAACTACTTACAATGGAGAAGACATTAACCTATAAAAGATGAAAGAAGGAGATCCGATTACGGCACAGCAAATTAAAGACTTGGAGTGGCTAGCATGTTTAGTGGCAGCAGGAGTTGGTAATTGGGAAGGGATTGGCGAGGCACAAGAATTAATTAATAACCAATAACATGACAAAAAATAACTCAGGCGACTGGAACTCAGGCGACTGGAACTCAGGCCACAAGAACTCAGGTAACTGGAACTCAGGTAACTGGAACTCAGGTGACTGGAACTCAGGTGACTGTAACTCAGGCCACTGGAACTCAGGCGACTATAACTCAGGCCACCGTAACTCAGGTGACTGTAACTCAGGCCACTGGAACTCAGGTAACAATAATTCAGGCCACAAGAACTCAGGTGACTGGAACTCAGGTAACAATAATTCAGGCGACTGTAACTCAGGCCACTGGAACTCAGGCAACAATAATTCAGGCTACTTAAACATTGACACACCTAATATCCGAATATTCGGGAAAGAGTCCAGTGTCAGTCGGCATGACATCGTATTTCCTTTATTCTTTTCGTTTAGATTAAATTATTGGGTTAATGAGGATAAAATGAGTGACAAAGAAAAAGAGGCTTTCCCCTCTTATGTTACAACCGGCGGATACTTGAAAACAAGAGAATACAAACAAGCATTTATTGAGAGTTACGAAAAAGCAACGCCAGAGGATAGGGCGTTAGTGGAGAAATTACCTAATTTTGACGCAGATATTTTCTTTCAAATTTCGGGGATAAGAATCGGTGAAATGGATAAAGTAAGGTGTGAGATTGACGGAAAAGAGTTTTTCTTGAGTCGGGATAGCGTGGACAGTTTAAAAAAATCACTTAACAATAAATAATATGAGCATTCTAAACATGGCTGACAAAACGAAAAACCCTTGTACTAAATACATTAAGTATGGAGGTAGCGACGGAAAATTGAAGTACTGGGACGGAGAAAAGAATGTAAACGTAGAACTTAAAGAGTTTTACCTACTAGAAGAAATGGGCTGTATTTCTGGTTTTGATGAAAAGTCTAATAGCGGGATTTGGTCTAACGAGTTGTACCGAACAAACGGGGAGTTCATAGTGAAGAGCAAAGGTGGTGAAATTGCTAGAGGCTCTTACAAAGATATTAAAGACCAAATTAACGCAGCGGGGGGGAAGTATACGGCTAGTGTGTATGCTCTACTAAATGACGAGATTGTTAATATTAAATTCAGCGGTGCAGGTCTTAGTGGTTGGTTGGATCGCCCAGACGGTGCAAGTAAGTTTAGTTTATCAGAAATAACACCAGCGAAGAAAGGGGCTACAAATTACTTTATCCCAGTGTTCACGGAATTAAAAATGACTGACAGTGAGTTAGAAAAAGTTAAAGAGAAGGCACAGCCTGTAGCAGACTTCTTAGGCGATTTAATTGCAGGAAAGAAAGAAGTTAGCAATGACGCAGACTTTGCACCAGCAGATACACCAATCAAGGTGGATGGATCACCGCTGACTAACGAGGACTTGCCTTTTTAGCATGAAAAGAACCCCTAAGCAACAAGCCTCGATTGAATTATTCTGTAAACAAGGTGCGGATGCGTTCAACGAGGCAGGGATTACTAGGCAGGAGGCGATAGAGTTAATCACTTTAGAGCTTCCGTGGTCACAGGAGTCGTTTAAAGAGCTTGTGTGGCGTACAATGCAAAAAGCTAAAGGATGGGGAGACAAAACCTCAGAGCTTGAAACAGAGCAAGTCGCAGGCGTTTACGAATGGTGCAACTTGTTTACTGGGAAGTTCGGTATAAGTGTTAAGTTCCCAAGCGATGAAGAAGAAATGCTTGAAGATAAAAAAGATGATAAGTGGAACTTTAGGAAGTAGTTAATTCTTTTCGCCCTATTATGGTTAGTGGGGCGTGATGAGTTAATTAGTTAAAGTATTTGACACAAAGATATGGTTCGTGCTAAGATGGTTTTGATCGATAAGAGTTAGTTTTATCGCTCATACAAATTAACCAACACCACATGAACAATGAATGGGAAGAAAGGCTTACAAACGATTTAGATAATACTGTATGGGGATTAAAAGACTCTAGCAATACAAACAGAGCGAGGAATCGCATTATTGGGTTAGTTTTTGATGAAAAAAAAGAATCAGAACGTGAAGGAGCAATCAAAGCTTTACAAGATTTAATCGACATGGACGCTAAGACATATGAGGGATGGGTTAAAAACCATTACGAGCTTTTAATCAAACTTAAAAATGAACGATAAATACAAAGAAACTTTCGAACAATTCAGGAAACAATACCCCGGAGCAAAGAGAGGTTTAGAAACGGAGTTTGCCGCCTTCTGTAAAAAACACAAAGACTGGAAAGAATATATACCAGAGCTTTTAAAAGGATTGCAGCGTGAACAAAGGCACAAAGAAACCTGTAAAAGAAATAATGAGTTTGTACCGAGTTGGAAGAACTTGGCTACATGGCTGAACAATAGTTGTTGGGAGTATGAATACCCGGAAATTGTAGAAGTAGCCGATAAGCCTAAATCACAATGGGATTTGTTAGACTGGGAGAAAGCAATACGAGAAAGCCCCGACAATAAGAGGTTTTTGATTTTATCAGGAATGCAGCAAGGATTTAACCTTAAAAAATACCTATGAATAAAAACCAATATTTGAAAGCATTAAAAAATAATGATATTGATATTACTTATATATCAGATTGTGTAAAGGGGGGTGAGTTAAATTTCGTTGATGCACATGATATATGGAAGGAGTGGGGCGAATGGCTAGACAAGTCTACTGATAAGGGCACTGGAACTATGAAACATTGTGCGGATATAGATAGTTGGTTTCCGGCTGTTGATGATATAAGTAGCGATGTTATTTCTAATCAAGGTGATTTATATACTTGGGGATCACCTAACGCTGATAAAGTATTTACGCATATTGAGAGCCATCATTTTATAGTCGTTTATGGTACTGCTGGGAGCGGAAAGACGACCTTCACTACGGATGTGGCGTGGAAGTGTTCGCAGTTAGGGAACGATGTGCTATATGTGTCTATTGAGATGAACGCTGATACTCTTTTGACGAGTTTTGGTAGAAAGGCTGCCGCGATAACAAAGGCACAATGGCGAGAAAAGCATTTGATAAGCCAAACACAGAAAGACATATACCACGCAACTAAAAAGAAATTCACAGAGAATAAAAAGCTAGAGTTGTTTGGCTTAAAGGCTGGGGAATCTAATTGCATTACCCATGTACTAGATATTGCGGAGGCTAAAAACCCAAATCTGATACTAATAGATAATATGGGGCTACTAAGCTTCAGCGGTGAAATGGAGAAAGACGAAAGATTAGATGAGGCTATAAGTAGATATTGCCAATTATGGACGAATCAAAAAGAGATACCAGTGATAATGATACATCATGTCAATAAATCTGGTAAAATGGCTGGATCACAGAAAATAAAGAATAATTCTGACGGAGTATTCTTTTGTGAGAGGAACATGGATGCAAATGAGAAAGACCCACTAGAAAAGAAGAAGTTTATAGTAGTAGAAGAAAAGGATAGGGACTTTGGAGAGTTCGGAATAAATACTTTTATATTCGACAAGGGTACATTTAGGGACATGGATAGCTCAGAGTCTCAGGCTGGTTTTGATTAAAGTGCTTGCAATCCTTAACGAACTATGCGATAATGGGTTTACTTACTAATTAAAAACACATGGAATCTATTTATAACTTATCGTCTAGATTACTGGCCGATCATATGGCACTTAGTCCGTCCGAGGTAAGAGATATCGCCTTAGAGATAAGGGACTTGATTGATGACCTACATACCCAGTTGGGAGAGGCGGACGACGAGGAGGATGAAGACAAGAAAAAACAAGACATAAGCGAGATAATGAGAAAGATGTACTAATAATAAATAACATGGAAGAACTATCACTCGAACAGGCAATGGAATACGCAGAAACACACGAAGACGAAAGTGACGAACATTATGGGTACGCTAGAAAATTAATATTCGACTAATGGATGAAAACCCAATCGACTACGAAGAACGAATTGAGAAAATGGAGAGCGAAATGGATAATGAACATGATGAATAAATACAAAACTGGCTACATCACAACGGAAGAAATGATTAAAAAAGAAAAGGCATTTAAACGCGATCTAACGCGTACATTACTACTAGGTGGTATATTCCTATCACTTGCAGTGTTATTATTCCTTACAGCGCAAGCTAAGGCGTTTAATCTATCGAATCAGCTAACTAAGCCCTTGGAGTTTGGGTTAATGGCTACAGATGATAGTTATTTAGACCGAGCGACAGAGATGATTGCAAGCCATGAGGGGTTCAACCCCAAGTGTTACAAAGACGGCAATGGTTATTCTCAGGGTTATGGCCACAAATGCTTAGGCGGCAAGATTAGCCAAGAGCGAAGTAAGGAGATTCTTAAGAATGAAGTTAAACGCTTAGATGATAAAGTACGTGAGGGGTGGAAGCCTACCCAAAGAGTCGGGATTATCTCTTTCCTGTATAATCACCCAGTCAATCAAAGAACTTACGTTAATTGGCTGAATCATGACGCTGAGAGGTTTCAATCAATGCTTGAATATAGAGCGAATAATCACGTCTACATTAACGGTCAAAGGCAAGGCGGTTTATTGGTTAGACGTGCTGAGGAATGGGAGCTAATTTATAATACATTTTAAAATGAAAGAAATTTTAATCGGCATCAGTATCGGGGTTTGTTTCGCGTTTGGTGTCTACTCATTTGTGCAAATAGAAACTGACAAGGCTATTGACGAAATATCAGGAATGCACACACTAACCAATGTAGATTTGCGGGAGTATTGCAAAGTGTTGGCAATGATAAAGTTCGTTAAAGACGGCAATGTAATTAAAGGTAATTCTTATAGTCAATGTTTAAATAAATATAATCTTTAAAATGAGATACCCAACATACATTTTAGTAACAATATCATTCGCAGTGAGTGCGATGATTTCTGTTTATTTTTTACACAGCAACGCAGAGCACTGGAAGCTCCGTTATCATAATTTATATGAGCAATGCGGATCAAGCATGGTTGACTACAAAGCGGAAGAAAAACGATATAATCTTAATCAATGAACAAAATACCAGAATACGTTTCCGAGTTTCACGACTTCTACCAGTTGCAAATCAAAGGGGCAAGTAATGAGCGGGTAGAGGAGTTGACAAAAAACCTCGCTAAGAATATACTTAATTTAATTAAATGACATACAAAAAATCTGATTCCAAAAGTATACAAGAAAAAGAACAGCTTGCAGAATTTGATCGGCTAGTGGCTTCTGGTGTTGGAAAAAAAAAGGCTTGCGATTTAATAGGTGTCAGTAGAAGCACCCCAGCGAACCTTAGAAAAAGATCGGGCGGTGTGCCAGTAGTTAGGAATATCCTAGTTATTGGTGATTTGCACGAACCTTTTTGTTTAGATAATTACCTAGAGTTTTGTAAACAGCAATACAAGAAATACAAATGTAATAAAGTTATATTTGCTGGTGATATGGTTGATAATCATTTTTCATCTTATCACGACACCGACCCTGACGGGATGGGTGGAGGATATGAACTTGAAATAGCTATCAAACGCCTTAAGCCTTGGTACAAAGCGTTTCCAATTGCAGATGTATGTACCGGAAATCATGACCGCTTACCAGCAAGGAAAGCCTTTAGCAGTGGAATACCTCGGACGTGGTTAAAAGGATATTCAGACGTACTAGGAACACCGGGATGGACGTTTAAGACCGAGTTTGTTTATGACGGAGTAGTTTACACACACGGCACTAATAAGGCTCGTACTAAGGCTAAGAATGATCTGACTTCTGTTGTACAAGGGCATTTGCATTCAGACTTTTACATTGACTACTTTGTCGGTCGTAACTATGCTATTTTTGCGATGCAGGTTGGTTGCGGTGTAGATCGTGAGGCTTACGCCCTAGCCTACGCTAAGAACTTCCCTAAACAAGCCATAGGATGTGGGGTCGTGTTAGATAATGGGACAAGACCGATTCTATGTTTAGCTAAATTATCTAATAACAAAATCATAGTATGAAAAAAGACACACAAGTCGGCGGCACACATTATAAGGAAATGGCTATACAGCCTATTGAATACATACAGGCAAACGATCTAGGTTACTGTGAGGGAAATATAGTTAAATATATATCTCGGTGGCAAAACAAAGGAGGCTTGCAGGATTTAGAGAAAGCAAGGCAGTATATCGACTTTATAATTGAAAAACATGAATCAAATTAAAAACGAACGCAGTATCGGAGAGTTCACGAGATCAAGTGATGAAGGCAAGATTGATTATTCGTTAATCCCTCAAGAGTTCTTGGACGAGTTAGCAGCACTTTACACCGAAGGCGCTTTGGTTCATGGTCGCAATAACTGGATGAAAGGCACTAGCGATAAAGCGGTTGAAAGCTTTGAAGCCTCAGCAACTCGACATTTCTTTGACTGGTTGAGGCAACGAAACAAAACAGAGAATCACAGGTCGCAAGTAGTCTTTAATATGAACGGTAGGGATAACGCCCTTAACAAACTAAACGAATGAAAAAAATCTATGAACACGGTGACGTAATGGTAACTCAAAGCGGTCGAGAAATAACTCTTACGAGAATATCCCTAGACAGATATTTCTATAAAGAAAACGGACAAAGATCGTGGATGAGCAAAAGCTATTTTCAAAAACAAGGATTTAAACACAAAACAACATGAAAATTTTAAACTTATACTCAGGTATTGGGGGAAATCGAAAGCTATGGGGGGATGAACATGACATAACCTCTGTAGAATATAATGAGGAAATCGCAAGTGTTTATGCCGATATATTCCCAAATGACACCTTAATCGTAGGAGACGCACACGAATATCTATTAAGGAACTACAAAGAGTTTGATTTAATTTGGGCTTCCCCTCCTTGCCCGACTCACTCTAGGTTAGTAACCTGTAACAAAGAGAAGTTCTACGCAGAGAATAAGGTACAATACCCTGATATGATGTTATACCAAGAGATATTATTATTAAAACACCTTGCCCCTAAAAACGTTAAGTGGGTGGTAGAAAACGTAATACCATATTACAAACCTTTAATAGAGGGAGTTGAACTGCAAAGGCATTTATTTTGGTCAAATTTTGATATAAACCCTTTTGCTGAAACCGACAAAAGAAAGCACGATCAAATAGAGGGGAACAGTATTGTTTATGGATTTGATTTAAAAAATTACAAAATTAAAGATAAACGAAAAATATTAAGAAATATGGTAAACCCATCCGTTGGACTACATATACTTAATTGTGCCAATGGAATTAAGACGGTACACACTAAACAACAAAATTTAATTTAAAAACAATATGACAGGATACGAAATCGCTCTCGGTAACCTACAGGAACACAAAGTAGACACAGAAGACCGCAAAGCCGCTTTTAAGATACTTTTGGATAAAATAAGTGAAGTAGTGCCACCCGGAGAATATCACGCCTTAAAAGCGATGAAGGATAGGTTGGAAGCTCGTAGTGTTGTAGGTATATGAAAAAACACGTCAAGAACTATCTAAAAGGTAGTGGAAATAAAGAAGGCGATTTTATCGCATGTGAAAGGTGCGGAGGTACTGCGGTTGATATACATCATATAAAATTCAAGGGGTAAGGCGGTAGTGATGAATACGTTAATTTAATAGCATTGTGCAGGGCTTGTCACCAGAAAGCACACGGGATAGAGGGGAATATTAGTGCATGGAGCTTATTTAATATAACAGAACTAAGATAGTTAAATTCAATCTACCGCTTTACGTTATGTTACCCAGAAAAACCATTAAGGATAAAAAGTTTATTCTTAATTTAAATACATACCGTAACACCCACCAAATGATACTTGGTCAAGCTAAACATATTTACGCTGATATAGTCAAAGAAATAGCCCCGCCAGCGCATTTTAATTGTGCGAAGGTGACTATGACATATTATCACGGCAATAAGCGTAGAGTAGACAAGAGTAACCCACTAAGTGTTATTGAAAAGTTTATGTGTGACGCTTTGACTGATATTGGGTATTGGAAAGATGATGACAGTTTACATGTCCCGATCACTGTTTTTAAGTGGGGTGGTGTAGATAAAGATAACCCTAGATGTGAAGTAGAAATAAATGAGATTGTTAAACCCGAAGCTTAGGTGTACAATATATATAGATAGAATGACAGACATATTTAACCAGAAGTGTATCGAGTGTGGAGATGAAGACTCTGATTACCTTTGTCGGGAATGTGATGAGTTCTATTGCCAAAAGTGTACTATTCGTAGATCACAACACTGTGAATGTGAGTCGTATGCTTCTATAGAAAAATTTAACTTATTAAATGAATAACCCTTTCCAAAAACCAACCGGCTTACTAGGAGACAGTTTTGACGAGCGTGACCACTTAGTAAATGGATACGAACCTACGCTCGGAGGTAGTGGAGATATAAGCCCACTAATCGAAGTAAAAAACAACGGTAAATACGTTAACCTTTATAACACCTATGCACTCGATCAAGGCCGTGGTACGGTAAGCTGTACAGCTTTTGCAACTACTGCGATCCGAGTAATAATGGAGGTGCTTTTGACAAAAGATCAGTCATTTTGGTTGAATGCTAACCAGCAATGGGAAAACCAGAAAGTATACCCTGATACTTGGACGGAGGGTGTAGGTGACTACTTAGCTTCAGCCCCTAAAGCCTTAAGAAAACAGCCCTTATATTGGAAATGGCAACCTTATGGAATTAAAGAGTATAAGATTGCTGATGTATCTACTTGGAAAAAGTACCTAAGAAAAGGCTATCCTATCTTAACAGGTAGTCAGGTTGGGGCTAGGTTCGTGGATAAGTTCTATAACTGGGTCTCTACGGGAAACAAATATGGTCACGCCTATGCAATAGTGGGTTTCGATGATGATAAGCAACACTTCATTGCCTTGAACTCTGGCGGTCGTTGGGGTTATAAAGGCACTGGCTTGTTCTTTATTAAGTATAAAGACGCTACAAAACTATATAGAGGTAGAATCTTCTTGCTATAGAACTCAAAGTGTGTATACTTAAGTTAATTACTAATCAATAATATGTATAAAACATTATCGATCTCGGCTTTCGGACTATTTTTATTTTCTAACGTATCAGCGGCAAACATTGAAAGTGTTTATCTTCCAAAAGATTTAAACCAATGTGTTCGCTCTCTTGATTTACCTTACTCAATGCACACAGAGCGTATTGCACAGGATAAACTAGGAGGCAGAGAATATCGCATTAATCCTTACTTAAACATACAACGTATGATCCGAGCCGCAGGGCTTGAGGATGTAGGTTGTGGGAAGTCTGTAATGCGCTATACAACGCAAGCTAACAATTTATATGACCGTATAGGCAAGTACGCAGTTTACGGTCGCACAGACGGCACGCTAGCCCTAAATCGTTTAGGCCACTTCGTACGTCAACCTTGGTTCTTTTATGGGGGCCTTTAAACTAATTATTTTTTAAATCATATACAACATGAAAGAATACCCAAAACACAGAAACATAACAATTAGGCAAGCAGCCAATGGATTTATTGTGGAGGCTCACGGCAAACATTATACGGAGCTTGTTTTTAATACATATTTAGGGGCAAGTAAAAAAGTTGGAGAGATGTTTACGGAAAAAACAACAAAAAGATGTTATGACTCTTGTGAAGCAGAAGTACCTTGTACACCTTGTGTATATTAAAATGGAAAAAGAACTATTACTCAATTCATACGACAAAGTGGCTGAGGACATCCGAAAGGTTGTTCTCGCCATTGTCAACGAACAAATCACTAAGCCAGACGGTATGCACGAGGTGGCACGGCTTGGGGAAGAGTTCTTAGTCAAATTTGCTAAATTTAAATAATGAATAAACTCGGACTCGCTCTCGGTGCTTCAATGGCTGTAACGCCAGCCGTAGCAGACATTATCACCCCAGAATTCGCCATCCGTTCAGAAATGATTGTGCACGGAACAATTAACGAATCAATCAAACTACAAGCCACCTTTCCTGACACATGCGCTGAGGAAGTCTCAACGGTGGTTGCCGCTGCTATTGCCTTTGCGGAATCAACTCATGGTATTGAAGTTGGTAAAGACTACCAAGACGGAGAAACAGACGGACTAAGGGCTTTATGGGAAAACCTGCTTATTTACCGGCAACGTGTCACGGATTGCTTTAACACCTCTGTAGATGGAAATGACGCTTAGCCAGCTATATGAGCACCTTGAAAATGCTAAAGTTGTGTTAGAGCATGAGCATGACGAACTATGGCAAAAAATAATTGACACTGAAATAAAAGAAACGCAAGAAAGGATTAATAAGATAATTATTGATCCTTTTTATTAAGTGTGTATAATATAAAGGAAGATACTGCTTTGGACAAAATAGTTCTTCCCCTTTAAGCGTCGTCTCTGGTGGCTCTTTAATTAAACCTTATGACTAAATTTAGATTCGCTTACGACAAAGAACTAGGGAAGGAATTGCCTTGTGTTGAAATCGACATACCTATATATAAGTGTAAAGTTAAAATACTTAGCAAAGGAAATACCGCCAAGCTCAATAAGTATTGGGAGTCGGCTAGTGGGGCTATGTGTGTAGATAATTACATAAAGGCAGATAACCTAATATTAATAAGAATCACGCAATACAGCGATGCCAGCCTAGTGCATGAATTGCATCACGCTGTCGATATGATCATGAGCAAAATCGGACACAAGCGTAACCCAGAATATGACGAACCCTCTGCCTACTTAATGGCGTACCTATATAAAGAAGCAATTAAGCATAAAAAGAAGCTAGCTAAATAATTATAATTTATATATAATATCTATGCCCAGCTTATTATTAATCTTATCTTATCATGGAAATCACAGGAATGAATGACGGCAATATTTATTGTGTAGACAATAAAAGGAACTACAAGGTACAACTACACTCATATGAGTTTGTGGAGGTTTTCGGTGAAGCCTCTGACACAGTCGGTTGTGAATTGAACACAAAAACAGAGTTTACTAGTGAACAATGGAGGCAGTTCTTTAGTTGCTACTTGGTAGCTAAAACAAACCAACAAGCAGGAAAACTGCACTCTATTATCGAAAGCTTCGGTGGTTCGGAGCAAGAAGTAAAGGCTCGAAAGTCTGTAGCGTTTCAACTCTTAGGCCTAAAAAGCCTTAATTAGTATTTGCAATTGCTGGGCGTTGCAAGTATAATAAAAATAAGGATTCACCCTCCTCGGAAATTCTTTAACTCCTCACTTGTTGGGGAGTTTTTTTTAAGCGTACATAGTTTTCTTAATCCCTTTAGGATATATCTTGCGGTTAGCTTTCTTTTTAACTTTCACTTTACCTATTGACGGTTTGCCGGTTTTTTTAATTAATTTCAATTTCATTCTACTAGATTAAATTCGTATTCTGCTAACTCTTTATGTATAGCTACTTTGATAATACTATCCATGTTGGTAAACCCTACATACATTTGGAACACACCGAAGGCCATAGCAATAAAGAATACACCGACAATAGACCATAATCCCTTTAAGGCCATTTTACCACCTTTTGCTAATAAGACGAACTCCTCCATCTTCCCAAGCCGTCCGTTATGAGTAGCTATGGTTTTATCTAACTTAGTGATGCCTTTATCTATGCTTTCGAGTTTAATTGCGATTGCTTCCATGTTCATTTGACTCCGATTAAGTAACTACAAGTATTTGCGATGTCTGACGGGAAAATACCCCGATTTAAGGCTGGAAAATCAATCCCAAGTATCTTAGCCACCGATTCGCTACAAAACTGCTGCTTAGAGCGCGTATTATAGAAAGGTGACATCAACATACCTAAAAAGTCGTAACGTGTCCCTAAGAGGCTAAAAATGCCCTCTTTTGTTTGTTCTTCTGTTGATTTAGTCAAAGCTGACTTCCCAACGTAGTAATCCGTATGTTTTGACGCTAAAGTAAGTTGGAAGCCTTGGAATGTTGCCTCGGCTACAAATAGTCGGCCTTCAATCCAAACAAAGATACCAACGTGTGAAACTTTAGATTGAGTCACAAGTCTAGTCACTTTACCAAACAAACCATTTGTGGCTGTAAAGAATAAATCACCTGTTACGATGTCGGGTCTAAGTTTTTGGTATTTCATAATATGTTTGGTAGTTTATCCTGTTCGATCCATTCAGTTAATTGTGCTACGAGCAATGGATACCTTTCAAATCGCAAAACTCTAAGTTCCTTAAACTCAGCGATAGCAGAAGTCCACTCAATCATTTCTTCCTTACTAACATCTTCACTGGAGTTAATTAGCTCGGCTTTTATTAGCTCTATATAAGCCGTAATCTCTAATTCTCTAGCGAGGCTCTTGTTTACATATTCCGATATGACGCATATCAAGTCTACTTCTAACAAGCTCGGATCATACAAAGCGGTAACATCAGAATCAATATAAATCCAGCCCTCTCTCAGGATGAAGTCTTTGGCTAGTTTTTTAAAGTCTTTCATTATAATTTTGTTACCGAAATATCTGTCATACTTAACCCTGATCCCTCGAAAGAGCTGTCGAATACCATACTAGCAGAGGCGGCGGTTAAGGAGGTGTAGAAAAGCGCGCCGTCTTTATAATATTTAATAGTAGTGCCTGTTTTTGTTATCTTGAATAAAGGGTTTGTGCCAGCCGATCCACTGGAATACTTGTTTGCCCCATTTTCATATACATATATAGTCCCAGTGTTTGGGGCGTATATTGCATAATCTATTGTGGTGTAGTTTCGATCAGGATCACTAGAATCCACCCCAATCATGGATGCCCCGATTTCACGCCTAAATTCCAGCTCAAAATCCCCTGTCCCTATTAAAAAACTACCTCCCACTGCCCAAGAATTTGCGGAAGTAGAGGTTAGTGTTCCCAGACCTCCTGTAGCCCCTGTAAGTCTCACCCAATTAGTTGTTCCGTCCCCGGGAGTAAGAGTTACTACCCCTTGGTCTATTGTTAAGTCTAAGGCTTTATTACCAGTAAATGCTATGTAGTCGCCCTGATTCGCTAAAGTACATGTCACATCTTGGGCTGTAGCCCCTGCCGTAATATTAAAAGTTACCTGTGTATCAGAATCTCTAGTTGTTGAATTAATCGTAACCCCTGCGCCCCAAGTAAAACTAATGTCTGCATCAAAGTTTATTCCAGTCAAAACAATATCCGTTGTCTCGTCTGTTTCTATAGTTCCCGTTAAAGCTGTTAAGGTTGGCATAATCACTCCGCCTGCATCTTTAAAACTAGGAGCTGCCCCCGCCCCGTTAGAGGTAAAAACTTGTCCATCTGTTCCTTCACCAGTTGCGATTAATACTTTATTAGCCATTATACGTTGTATTCTTGTTTAGCTTTTAGTGTTTCTGCTTTTCCTGATAGCTCAGCATCTTGTAGTCCGAAACTTCCGCGTACAATCTTTTCCCCGAATACTATATCCGTGACGGGATTATCAATCATTGTTAAGGTTTGGTAAGTAGCGACTACTTTCTCATCGGTTGTTACGGTTTTTAGTGAACCTTCAACCATGTTGTCAGGTGCTGTAAACGTGTCTACGTCATACGGATCAACTGTGACCTCGTTAATGTCTTCTACTTGGCTTTTCCATCCGTTGGTAATAGCCGTATCTTTATATAGATCGTCTGCTGTTCGTCCTGCTCGTAAATCGAATGAAATTGAAGCCATGTTTAAATTAAGTTAATAAAGAATAATCTACTAGTGTTACTATCTTGGTTGTACCCCCGACGTTAATCTTCATCATAACGTCACCAGCGTCTCCTGAACCAGTCCCATCTGATACCCACTGTACACTGTTCCCTGCGTCTGGGTCTGCTGGGTCAGAGGATAAAGGTTCTTGTGTTACAGCTCCTGCTACGTGTAGTTTGGTGTCTGGTGTCGTAGTCCCGATGCCGATGTTGCCGTTAGCTCGAATTCGCAGGGCTTCTGTTCCATTATTTACAAAGAATGCGTGTCCCGCAAATGGCCCTGCTTGGAACTCCATTAATAGTGTGGACATACCAATACCATATCTCGAACCAGATGAGGAACTTGTAAACAAATCCCATTTAAGGTTTCCTGTACTTCCAGCTGTATTACTTCCATAAGTTGAACCGAATGATACATTAACGGGATTTGCTGTTAAGGAGCTGGCTGCAATATTTCCGAAGGTTGCTACTTGCCCACCAGTTCTACTCACATGGAGTTTCGCTCCCGGTGCTGTTGTATTAATACCGACGTTGCCTGAACTATCCACAAACACCCCCTCATTTCCCCCGTCTCCTGAAAGATAGTTACCATTAAGAGCAATGTTACCTGTCATTGTGCCTCCTGCTTTAGGAAGTAGACCTGACAGGTCTTGGTCTGCAGTTGCGCTCTCCGCTATACCATCTAGCTTAGTTTTATCCCCATCAACAAAAGCCCCCTCAGCGAGTATATTTTGTTTACCACTAATATCTACGCTAGCGTCTATGGTCAAAGTTTCATTCCCTCCATCTGTACCCTCTACAAGCGTCACGTTTGTGCCCCCTAAGAGTTTACCGTTAAGAAAACCTGCCGTTGTATCGTTACTTGATACCTTCACAGCGTCATTTGCATCTGTTGGTGTATAGAACTCAACCGCATCTTCTCCTGCGTTTACACGAGTTGCTTTGCCACCTTGCCCAGAATAACTAGCTGGAGTATCACTTAGACTTGTAAAGTCAGAAGCCCCGCCACCTGAACCGCCTGTAGGTTTACCAAACACTAATGTCATTGTTGTGCGTTTTTAATAGCTGTACTCCATCTTATGTCTGCTGCGTCCGACTCTTCTTTTTTTATGTTCGCTCTTTCAAATTCCATCATTTTTTTAACCTCTAGCTTCATCATTGTGACATGATCGCCCAGTAGATCGTCTAATCCGTCTCCTGAAGCCTTCATAATAGGCTCTAGGTTGGATTTTAACTTAGAAATGATACTAGCCTCCATTTGAGAAGTATTAACGCTCTCTGTGGTGATCTTAGGGCTTTTAATTTCTTCAATCTTTTTACCTGCTTTATCAATAAGGCTAGATAGCTCTTTGTTTGTTTTACCTGAATCTAGTTTATCTTGTTTTATTAAATCTTTAATTTCTGACGTATCAAAGATCACCTCTGGTACTTCTATTTCAAATTGAGCGAATAAATCAGCTAGTTTTCCCTCTATAGCCTTAATGATTAATCTTAAGTCGTCTTCTGTGAAAGAAGCACCACCTCCACCGCCCCTATTGCCCAAAAAGTCTACATAGGATTGAATACCTGAGTAATACGCCTCAGTGTACCTTGAATCGCTTGTAGCCCTTGCATCAAAAGTAAATATATAGTTATACAAAGGGTTGAAGCTGCCGAAGTTCCTCAAATAAAGTCCGTCACCTATATCTGACATTGCACCATCACTCACCTCTAACACGACTGCACCGTCATTCTGAGCCACCCTACGGATATTAACCGTAGGACTTAACCCGGTTTGTGGTGATCCGCTTGACTTGAAACGTGTAGTGGTTGGTAAATTCATTCTTTTATATTATAGCTTAATTTGACGTATTGTGTTACTTTTTATTCGCTTTATTCCAGATGTCGGTTAGTTGGGATTTAGCGTTGAAATTACCTCGAATCTCGATGGGCACACTATCAAT
>Ga0307979_1000229_pt1 | contig 37906 bp, 26 predicted proteins | sample OrgLakmetage1058_FD_201833 | JGI IMG/M metagenome (GOLD analysis project Ga0307979, IMG submission 201833) | Saline water microbial communities from Organic Lake, Antarctica - #1058 | ecosystem: Environmental > Aquatic > Non-marine Saline and Alkaline > Saline | place: Antarctica: Organic Lake...
TAGCTCTCTGAAATTTCGCGTGTGCTTTAAGAACCACTATATCTCTCTTGCATTCGCATGAAAGGCACATGAAAGGGGCTCTTGGTATTTTTTTTCCGGACGGGCGACGACAATTTTGGTATAAATTAGCAACCAATGGTTAGTTTAAACTGGCCCCTGTAACTATTAATTAGTAGCGACAGTGATCCCCTAGTCGCAAGTTTGTTCGATCCTTCGCGCTGCAAATGTCGTCCCTAATGTAGTACAAGAACAGTCTATGGCCCAAGTAGGGCCCTGGAATTCCCGAGGCGGGAATTCCCGGCGTTGAAATCTGTGGAATTCCAATTGGAATTCCCAGCTCAAAAATGGCCGTTTCGTGGGAATACCCTGGAATTCCCATACAGGGAAGGTCATCGCAGTTACAGGGGGGTCTTTCGGGTGACGTCGCTCTGAAAATCGTTCGTATCTCCTTTGTGTCGTGCAGCGCAGTGCTGAGCCCTGGCCTAATGGCACACCCGATTCCTGATGTGGACATGCAGTTGGCTATCAGCAAACCGTTGTTGAATGAAAGGGGCTTGCAAAGAGCACCATCGGTGTATTCGGTTCGGTGAGTCGCCGGGGTTGCTTTTCTCTTGATCTCTTAGGTGACTAGTGCCAGCAACCACTTAGTCTCCGTGTCCTGGATTCCGGGAATTCCTAGGGAATTTGATGGAATTCCCGGGAATCTTGGGAATTCCCAAGGCCACTTTCTGAAGGTGGGAATTTCAGGGCCCTAGGCCTAGGGTTGATAAAAATAAGTATTAGTTATATATGCAAATTTTTGAGGCCAAATAAGTAATTTTATAAGTAAATAAGCAATAGATTTTCCACTTTTTCCGGAAAATGGGACTTTCTAAAACCAGAATCCTAAAATTGTTATTTTCTCGCCCTAATATACGGTATATATCACCGTATATGCCGTATTTACTTAATTATTTACTTATTTGGGTCAAAAATGTTACTTATTTTTACGAACCCTACCTAGGCCCAAGGTATAAAGGGTAAAGGGCTGGTGAAGGGACTCTTTTCTACAGTAACTTCGCTGCAGCGCTGCAGCATAGCATAGCAGTGCAGCAGAGACGGTTCGACCCGTTCGACGGTTCTCGGAAAAAATGGTCGGTCCTGTGCCCGTCACTTGTCTCCTCTCCCATTCCTCTAAATTTATCCATTTCATCGTCTATTTTGATGAAGTTGTGAGCGCTAGATGACGCTGTGATAGTATTGCCTACATTGTTACAATATCACGATTGATTGTTGTCACGATTTGCTGGCAACCATAGGACGAACCTTTACAATCTAGCCGGCTTGGTGGCGGAAATAGTAGTGGCGATGGCGGAAGCAATCGCCGGCAAAGAAGAGGAGGTAGTAGTGGCAACGGTAGCAGTGGCGGAGGAAGCTCTAGTAATACTGGAAAGAGGCGAAAGCCTGAAAGAGGAGGTGCGAACGCAGAAGAAGAAGACGAGAACAAAGGAGCAGAGGGCGGCAGAAATGAAGTAAACTTTACTTTGCTTATTCCAAATGAATTCATTGGGAGTGTGCTAGGCCGAGGTGGAGCTACTATTAAGCGTCTCCAGTGGCAGACGGTACGAGAGGAGTTCTTGATGATTGACGAGATAAAAGTGTACTACTTTTAAAGTGTCAGGAAATGTATCTTCGTCCTGAGTATCACCGAGTGCATCTCAACCTACTACTGCGAATTTGCATTTCACTTATGAGCACGTTTCTATCCTTTCCTTTTTTCACGTGTCTACCTGTGCTCCAGCACACAACGATTCGGTGCAGCAGCAGTGCTGAGGGCCTGTATCCTGGCACCAGTAGTCGTGTCGTCACCTTGTCGTCGGCGTCGGCTGCAGCGCTGGACGCGGCTCAAAGTTTAATTCTGTTGGCTGTGGCCCAGGGCTACGGCGATGCCTTTCGCGAAGTTGGGATAGTTATTTCAGACATAGCGGCAGGGCGCATCATCGGACGAGCAGGGGCGCAGATAGCAACACTGCGCGAAGGGTGCGAGCGGTGCGAGCTAACTCCACGAAATGAAAGCAGCCATGAGCGCATGGTCATCATATCAGGTGACGTGGCGCAGATGACGTTCACTGTCCGTGGAATCATTGACTTAATCATGGAAACGCTCTCCGAGTAAGTACCGCTGCACATTGTGCCTTTTCGAGGAAGCACTAGGGTTAACCTGAATCGATAGACGCCTCGGCGATACTGACGATCACTGCCCTCAAAATGAAACACATGCGGGATCTAGGCAACGGTGATACTTCAAAGACGCCAATACGGCGATAACTCCTCGTGAATTCCCTCTCTTGGTGGTCGTGGTGGTGGATATGAAGAAGAAGATTCGCCGGGGACACTCACTGCACTGCAGCGAACAAAGGCGCTCTGTTTCATCGGAGCGGAAAGTTCCTGAAGTCAGTGAACCCTTGGGCCTATAAGCTCTTAAAAGTTCCCTGTTAGTATTTATCTCAGGATTCTGGTGTCTGCGACCCTTGGCCCTTAAATTTACTTCGCGCTTCGCTTCAAGCTCGGCGTTTGGTATACGCAGAGGTGTTCAGGAGGATATGGATTAGATATAGGTATGGGATTTAGAGGAGCTTGCTAGTGAATGCTTTAAGTTGCGTATGATATGCGTTCTAGTTCCCATTTAGATATTTAGACTTAAAGCAGCACCGAGCTGAGAGCGGCCCCAGAGACACGCCCACCCCACAGATCACAGATGTAATGTATTCTCAGCGCAAGCCATGTCGTTATATCCATTAAAACTCATACAGGGTAATGATTCGCACATTTGCCTCCCGTAGCAAAGCAATCCAAGCGTGGCATCTTTGCGGAACTTCGCGTGAGCTTCGACTTCGCTTTTAACTGAGTTTAGTGCCGAAGTAGGTGCCCCCAATCCGATTCAAGGGCTTCAGGTTGCGATCTTCCCGCATTTCATTTACGTCCTAAATAGCAATAAAGAAAAAGAGTTAGACCAAGAAAGCGTGCTCCCTAGCTGTTTCATGGCACATATCGAGGTGCGCAGTTTACAGGAATGTAGGCAATATTCAGACCTCGAGCATCGACTTCTCCCATGAGTTGATGTTGTGCCCAGCGTAGCCACCAACGATGCCGAATGCAACGTGAAACCAGGGTTCTGCAAAGTAAGACAAGAAGACGATAGAGCTGAGCTTTGTTGATTACTTTCTAATAAATATATCGTTGCACAGATGCGGAAATGCAACGTTTGGCATGGGATGTCTATGCGTTTTTCACATGTGTCTTAACATAACGTACGGCGAGCGAGAGGCAGCTTCCGGAGCGAGTTTGAGAACATTTTAATGCCCACACCGACACCCGTCCCGAGAATCATGCCGAGGGACATATTTGTAAGCAAGCTAGTGGCGCTGCCGGAAGACAAAAAGGACGAGGCAGGCGACTGAAAAAACTCGTCGCAGTTCAGCATCACTGCCTCCTCTCTCTAATTTTTTAGGTCTAAAATACTTTTTTGGAGAAACATTTTCAAAGAAACGTCCAACGAAGGTCAAAGAATGACAAGGCAGCACATATCCCGCCGTTGACAGGCGGATGGATAGCTCATAGCCCACAAATTGACGTACTGAAGCCCATACTTTAACTTCTGGCTTTAACGCCTGGAGTGAAGGTTGCACCGCCTGGCAATCGAGCTGCTGATACGCTAGTTGAACACCTTTGAACAAGCTAAGGCCTCGCCATAAAGGTTTACCCTCAATACTCTCAATTTGGGAACAAAATCTGGTTCTTAGTCTCTCGGCATTTAGATCAAGAAAGTATTGCTTGTATTACCATTCCAGCTGAACTGAGGCTCACCTCTGTGTTCGATGGCATCATAGCACCAACGAAGCAATATATTTACCCAAGAGGGAGCGCGGACTAAGGACAAATAGCACTGATTTTCTAAAAGACTACGCCTGAAATGGACACCGAGACGCAAGATCGAAGCTATGTCGATACAGCCGTGTCACCGTTGCACTCTGTATTTCAAGGCGAAGCGGTGGTGCCGCCTGTAATCCCAGCCTTGACTTCATTTGAATTTGATGCGAGTGGGCGGCGAGGGGGTCCTGCAATTGACAAAGGGCTCGGACAGGCCAATATGGGCGGTAGCATCATAAACCTAACAAATACCATAGTCGGCGGTGGCATTCTTGCGCTTCCATTTGCATTCGCTTCTTCGGGCTTTTTACTCGGTACCTTCTTTCTATTGCTGTTTGGAGTCGCTGCTTTCTTCGGGCTGCACCTCTTGACTCTGTGTGCTTTCGAATTAGGCTTACCTAGCTCCTTTCGTAAAGTTACGAGCAAAGCATTGCCGGGATGGAGCAATTTCATCGATGCAATTGTGGCATTCAAGTGCTTTGGCGTTGCAACGTCTTATCTTGTGGTGATAGGAGACACCACAACTTCTTTGTTTGGAGGTCAGCGCGAAGCATGGGTCCTCTTCGGTGCATTTTGCACTGCCCCTTTGTGCTTCATGGCGAATATTGACGGACTTAAATTTACGTCAGCTGTGTCGCTCGCCTTCATTGTATACCTCACATTCATGGTCGTTATATTGGCAGCCATGTCTCCGGCTGCCAGCGCTACGCACGAGGAGTTCTTTCCGTTGATCAACGCTACTGACTTGGACAACGCCACTGCTGTGACGACGAACTCTACAAGCCTAGCTGAGACATTCACGAGCAGTTCTACGACGCTTGCAAGTTTCAATGGCGTCACTATGGCCAATTTAACCGTCTTTGTATTTGGGTTCACTTGCCACCAAAACATTTTACCAGTGGCCAACGAGTTACGACGCAGTTCGCCTCGACGAGTCAGCATCGTCTCCGCTGCGTCCATTGGAGCAGCGTTTGCGTTTTATCTCATGGTCGCCGTTGCCGGGTAAAGTTCATCGATTCGTCTGGTTTATCTTCTTGCATTCTTTGATTCCAATCGATGTCACGACCCCTTTATCTCAGGTACGCCACTTTTGGCGACCAGGTTCAAAGCGACGTGTTGTCCTCATATTCCGACAACGATGGAAATGTCGCCATTTTCATTGCTCGCGCAGCGGTCGCTCTCCTGGTGTGCTTTTCTTACCCGCTGCAATGTCAACCGAGCCGAATCTGCATTATTTCCCTCGTGAAGAATGCCTGGCCTCAACTGGCAGAGGTAAAGCATCAACCGTAACAAACAAGCCTCCTCGCTGAGATGAGCACCTTATCCTTTTCGATGTATACTTCCCGTTCACCCTGCGCCAGCATGATTAATGATAGGTATTCTCAATTGATGACATCTCTAATGATAGCATCAATTGTGGAATTTCTTTTTTATAGGGTGAGACCAACGAGGTCTGGCTGCGGCACGGCGTTACAGCAGTCTTCCTTTTCTTGTCCACGGTGATTGCTCTGCTGGTCACGGACCTCGGCATCGTCCTTGGAGTTGTGGGCGCGACGGGAAGTGCCATGGTCTCGTATGTGATCCCAGGAGCCAGCTACGTGCGCATCTTTCCACAGCCACATCTCCTTAGAACCCTGGCCTTTGTCCAGTTAGGCACTGGTTTCTTGATCACACCCCTTGCACTTGTGGGAATCGCCCTTCGAGCGACCGCATCTGAATGAGCCTGAACCCTGCTCCTCACCTTCCTGACACCACCTTCGAAAGCGAGCAGGGCTGTATTAAGCAATACGCGATTTATTTCAAGATCAATGAGGAAACACAGCGACTTATTTTATTCAGTTGATGTGGATGTAAGATAATGAGCTGTTGGTGTGGATTGTTTCCTGACCTTTTTAAAAGGAATTTACATCATAACTTTAAGCGCCAGCTCTTCGAATTGGTTAAGTAAAGAAAAAAAATTAAAAATTACAACAAGGCAGCATCAAAAATTTTATCCTAAACCTTAAACAGGTGGATAAAAGAGATCCAGCTCTAATTTCAATTAGGGAAGGAAGCGAATGACGCTGAGCTCAAATTCATAATCCCGCATTGCAGGAATGTAGGAAACCCTGATTTTTCCCCTGTGAGTCTGGAATGCTCACTCGCTTCTATGACTCTCGGCTGACATATGAATGGTAACCGCAAAACACCTTGCCACTCACCACCACACACACAAATATACACTCAAAGCACCACAACACGGCCACATGGCTACTGGAGCAGCCTACTGGAACTGGAGCTCAAACCCAACCCCGTAGGGGTGTAAGAAAGTATCAAGACCTGGAACAACTGTTGGCAAGCTTGGTGACTTGATCTAATCAAAAACATCCGTGAAAGCTGGAAGCTAAAGCCATAACATTTTGAAAAATAATAGTAGAATTAACACAGCCTGGGTTCCACCGATGCAGTGCGGATAGAGAACAAGAGAAAAGCTTATATAACTCTGTTTTAAACTTTATTGATTGCTGGGCTGCTCGATTCACTTAGGATGAAGCTTGGAATGTACCGTCCGTCGATACTGCTAGTCTTCGGAACAGTGTTGATGTTACATCAGCCATATACAGTGGCAGCCAAAAAAAATGAAGCCAAAAAGTCGCACGGAGATCTAGCACAAGATGCCGAATTGGTAAATGGCAATCCTTGGGCTCTTTTGATTGACGCTGGGTCTGGTGGAAGCCGCATGCACTTATATGAGTGGGAGCCCCGGGTGTACCACACCTTGCCTCCACCCATTGCCAAACCATTCACATCCGAGGTACGCGTCTGCAGGCTAGACGCTGTTCATTTAACAAGAAATAAACTCAAAATTTTACATGTTAGTAGAGTCCATGAATACTTCTACTATTCATAAGGAGCCTTTGTTTGTCTCTGTTCAATGTAAGTCCTCGCTGTTTGTAATTCTAACTTTCGATTGACAAAAATCAAAGGTCTGGACGGAACGGATGAAACCAGGCATCAGTACTTTCGCTCAAAACCCCGAAGGGGTTGGAGCTGCTCTCACGCCACTCATTGAATTCGCAAAGAAAGAGTTGGCTAGCCTCGAGAAGCAATGGTCGACCTTTCCCATCTTCCTGAAGGCCACCGCAGGGATGCGAGAGCTGCCGCTCAGCGAGCGTATGCCGATCATGCTCCACATTCGGGCTTTCTTAGCCAACAAAACCACCAACCCGTTCTTCTTTGACAACGTGGAGATGGCCCGCGTGATCAGTGGCGAAGAAGAGGCGGCCTATGCATGGGCGGGCGTCAATTTGGCGACAGGAGCACTGCTCTCAACGGATTCATGGGGCACCGGAGCTGCGACCCCTACCAGCGCTTACGGGACCTTGGAAATGGGCGGCGCATCGTCGCAGGTACGCATCGCATAGACAATATCAACAGAAGTTGAATCGATTCCTGAATCTATGCGTGTACCTACTTATATATATCGTAGGACAACATTGAGTACAAAACGAGGCTGAAAGCGAGAGTTCGCTCAGAGCGCATATTGAGGTGTCATGTATCCCTCGCACGAGAAAAGCTTCTAAGAGGAGAGCTGCTTCGCATTCCTCTGCCTCTTTGCTTGTAGGTTGCTTTTTATCAGCCGGAGCAGTCCATCGTGGAGAACTTGTTCAAGCTCCAGATTGGTGGCTCTAAGCACTGGAACATTTACGCCCACTCGTTCTTGCAATATGGCCGGGACTCTGCCCGCAACCGTATGTGGTCCAAACTCGCCCGGGATGCGAACTGCTTCCGTGACGATCGTTTGAATGGACACTCGTCATCACCTGTCAACGAGTCACACGCTTTTTCATCTTCTTCTTCGTCTCATTCTTCATCTTCGTCGTGCGTCATTCAAGACGCTTGCTTGGCAGTTGGTGCTTCTACCGTGCCCGTGAATGCAGTGACGGGTGAAACAGGCGTAGCGTACCCCCTCGCGTATCAACCGTGGCTCTCGAATGCTGTAGCAATTGGCAAGGAGGATGGATTGTTGCCACTGTCAGATCACATTGACCCGCCTTACAGCAATGAAGTTGACGACGATGCCGATGACATTAATCTTGCAGCGACCACCGCAAACACGACTACCTCATCTTCTTCGACGACTGTGGCAGCTGAATCGCAGGGTAACTTGGCAACTAATAAAGCAAAAGCATCGTCTCTAGAAACGAGGTGGGAAGCCTGCTTGGAGCAAGTGATTGAGCCGTTGGGTTTCAACAAAATGCTGGATTCCGCCGACTCGTGGTGCATGTACAGCCATTTGGGCCAATGCTCGTTTGCGGGGGTGTACCAACCCAGCCTGCCAGAAGCGAGCACTGCCAAGAGCAACAACGGTGGCGACGAAGAACAAGAACGAGACGGGCCGTATGGGAACTTCATTTTGATTGGCGGCTACGTGACCCTGTTTAAAAAGTTGGGTTTGCCTCTGGGAGTGGGGACGCGCGTGACCTTGCGGCAATTGCAAGCAAAAGGCACTGAGATGTGCGCCATGGATAAGGATCAGCTCGAAGCAAAATACGGTGAATGGCCTCAGGATGCTAGCAATGAAGGAGACGATGAGGCCACTTCCGGTGATTCGTCTTCTTCATCATCTTCTATCCCACCCTCTTCAACCAGGAGGACCCTGAAGAGCAAGAAGAGCAAAGGAAAAGTGGTGAGTTACCACAAGGAGGCTAATGTTGCCGAGTTGTGTTTCCTGGCGGCCTATGGTTTCGCGATGCTGCGCCACGGGCACGGCTTCGATCTGGACCGTAATTTTACGGCCGTCGACACGATGGCGTACAACGGCGCGACTCTGAGCGTGGGTTGGCAACTCGGGGCAATTCTTTACGAGGTGAACACCCTCCCATACGTGTACGAGCCGCTCTCGAGCAACGCAAGCACGCCGAAAGAGGAGGACAGCTGTTCGGAGCCATTTCCTGCTGGGGAAGCATTGGTAGCTTCGCTGATAGCGTCTTTATTAGCAGTGGCGGCAACCCTTGCAGTAGCGTGGATGCGCTTCAAGCCACCGTCAACAAGAAGCGCTTCTGGTAGGAGTAACATAGAGCTCAAGACATCGATACAGAAAGGAAGCCAAGTGTCTTACCGCATGGCAGTGGGAAGAGCTTGAAATCGTCTGTCGCGGAGAAGTGACCCCCTGTCATGTTTTTCAGTCGCCACAAGCCCGGTGCTTGTATCCGGCTCGAAGGACATCCAAAGTAGTTCCTAAATCCTACGCAGGTAGGACTATTGGTTCTAGATTCTGGGTTGTGCACTTCACTAAACCACTAGGTTCTGGTGCATTTGTTCCAAACATAACAACATTCAACAAAAATTCCGATTCTGGTGACCGGCAGTAAGCTATTAGCACCAGCCCATTAGCATCGGCATGTATATGCTACATGTGAATTCAAAATTAGATATAGAAACCATGGAGATGGAGGCCGGGGACCTTCTTCTCTTCTTGTTATTGTTATAATACGAAGAATAGGAATATGCAGCCGCCCTATATCTATGTAGGTTAGTTTTAGGAGTGGAAAATTCAAGTAGAAAACCCCGTTGAAGGAGCACGGAACTGGAACTGAAAATTAAGATCGCTAAGGAGTAAAGAGTCATAAAGCATAAACATAATGGTGGAAGGAAGAACAGGGGGTACCATGTTCGAAAAGCACTTGGCAATTAAATGCTAATTAAATTCAATCCTGGCCCTCTTTGCACATCTTCGCCTTTTTCTTTTCTTAGTTCTATCTAGGCCCGTCTCATTTCTTCTTACAGGGACCTCAGGGCCGCAAGCCCGCTTGCAGAAGCCGCCGCTACGCTAGCAGCATCGCCTGCTTTCACGCTTGGGTCTAGAGTTGAAGCTTGCTGATGGCTATTGTAAATTGATGTTGGCGTTGATGACGATAAAGAAGCAGCGTTCATGCTGCGGTCTTTCACTGGTAGTCCGAGTTTTGCTGTGGCTTCATCAATCGACTGCTGGCCTTGGTGCTTGATCACGGAAAGAGACCGAGGCTTCTCCATGTCTTCGTCTCGCCGCTGCATCAGGGAAGGCGCGTGGCCGTGCGTAGGGACAAAAGGCTCGGACTGAGGAAACGAACTTCGATACGTGCTTTTCTCGGGGTGCAGCGCGTAATACGCGTCTTGAGGAGCTTGAGGCTTGCTCCAAGGGGGGCGAAACACGAAGACACGCCATCCGTCTTCTTCGTTTAAAATGCCCCAGGCCTCAGGCGCGCGCCGCAGCTTGTAGCGAGAATACCTTTGAAGTGTGGATTAAAGTAGGTAGAAGGGATACAAAACGTTAGGGAGTAGCGTAAGTCGAGTTATACAGGACAAGCGAGTCGCGTGCACTCTTGTTCCAAAATTCGTGGACGTAAAAGATTGCAAAACAACAGTCGTAAATGTTACTAATTTGTAAGTCCTGTCCTCACCATTTGCTGCCTGCGAGAGCTTGCGAGTTGTCCGTGGCCAGAGTAGTCATGTAAGCGACTAAAGCGCGCGGCGCGTCGAGTGAGCGTTCTTCGAAGCGAACCTTGAAAGTACATGTATATACGTAAGGGCAGCATGCAACAGGAAAAGTGTAGAAGGCACCATAAAACATACAAGAGAAATAGAAGGAAGGTAAAGTTTTTTTCTATCCCAACCACAAAAATTCTTTCTTGGCACATTTCTATCTCCTAACAGCCCTCACCTGAATTGCGTCGCCATCTTCTGGGTCGGAGGTCACTATGAAGTTGGCATCGGACCAGTCCTCCACTAAGCAAGCGTGGATGCTCTTCACCACCTCTGGCAGCAAACGGCGGGTAGGGCCCTCCGCCAAGGAATGGCCACTCAAGGATTGGGCTGATGCACCGGTGCGAAGCTTGCCCGACGGCACGAAGTAAGGCTTCTTGTCATTTAGGACTTTGGCTTCGCGCACCCACTTGGCTCGGGTCATGGCGTCTTGCGCGTCGGCGTCGACATTCGCCATGTACGGGTACACGCTCTCTTCCGCGTGCTCCCTCTGCAGGTGCGGTGGCCTCGGAAACGCGGACTCGTATTTGCCCCGCGCCCCCGCGCTCACGGCACCGTGGCCGTTGAATGGCTGGTAATAGACTTCTCCATTGAAAGGGTCTACGCCTCCGGCAATTTTGGCCTTGGCCACATTGGAAGCCGCCCTCTCTGCGGCCTGGAGCTCAGCCATGCGGCTGTACGGAGAAGGAATGTACTCGAAGGTGTGGAACAGTCCGTGCTGCTTGAGGCTCTTGTGAGTGGGTTGTGGCACAATCGGCTGGGCTAAGTTTCGGCTCAAGAATTCCTGAGACGTCGCAGCCACTGCATCGGGCGCGAGTTTAAAAGGAAGTTTCTCGAGGCTAGCGTAGTTGCTCGCTTTAAACGCCTCTCGAATGCGGTCAACTTCGTTGTTGGCATATTCCGGCAAGAGCGAAGACACCTGAAAGAAACACGGCGAAAAGTAGAACACGAAAAAAAGTGAGCCTCGGAATGAGCGAGGTGTTCACAACACTACCAGTTATCTTTGCATCGCATGTCCCACTCTTCTCGTCCTCATCCTCCTCAACTCCTCATCTACAGTAACAATTATGACCGTATCAGCGCGAAAGCGAGGCCCTCCAGTAGATTTCTCATGGTCGGTGCCCTTCGAGCGCGTAACTGAACTCCTAGGTTCTTGCCCAAATCCGAAGTTGAAGGCCTCTAGCGTCCCGTCCTTGGACTGTCTCGATGGAGTACGAGAACCGCCATCCTCCGCAGACGCTAGTACACTATGCGCACTGAGAAAACGAACATAAGGAGTGCCGCGCAAATGACGCACCCATTGTACTTCTCCATCATCGAATGCTATTAGCCATCCCACTTCGGTATTAGAGTCGTCGTCGGGGGCACCCTTTTGGGCTTCAGGATGTTTGTCTGGGTCCAAGCCCTGAGCTGCAACAAAGCCTTTGCGCCACTGCTCTGGATTTGAGTCGATCTGAAATAATTCAACACGTCGCCCTAGCAAGGTCGCGCGCAGCTCCTCCCATTGAGTTGGTTTTATAAACAGGTTCGGGGTGTTCCCCGTAAGCGGCATGATTATTGGTGAGACTCAATGTTACGAATTAAGTGCCTAAACTATTCATTGTAAATGTGTTAAGAAAGAGTAGCGAGTCACTAGCCAATTCCACATCGCAGCTCTTGAGGCAATGCACAAGCTCTGAGTTGCCTCAAAGCTCGTAGCTCGTAACGAGCAGTAAGAGCCGAGCAACGCAGCAACGCAGCAACGCCACCTGAATGAAAGCTACAAGCTACCGAGGGTAAAAAGTAAAAAGCTTCAAACGACCGAACAACGACGTCGTTTCATGCACTAATATGAGAACAGTTTCAAAAAGGAGAAAATACAAACCCAACAGTGCAGGCAGGCGAGACAACACCTCGGCGGCGCACTGGAAGCAGACCATGGATGGTGAAGAGAAGGGCGGTGAACTTCCAAAGCTCGGTGGTAAAAGTGGCGGCAAAGTTGATTACAAGGTATTTTCGTCAAAGCACTTCCTAAGAATTCGAAACCGCTGGCAGTTTTAATCGCGTTTCTCTTATTGTTGTTAACCGCTCTGTAGAAAACCGTCGTCTTCAATGCGTGCAAACGAGAGCAGTTCCAGCCTGGCGCCGGCTACAAAAAGTTATTCAGGCGATTACGAGCGACGTAAGATTCGCTGATGTACCTCAATTTCTTCGCCTGAATCGCTTGATTGCTCACTCGGAGCACGAGTTTTTCTGAGTGTATTTTGCTCTTGAACCCTTCATCGCGGAGCGGGCAATTTGCAAAGGCAGTAGACTTTGCATTATAACGACAGATACATCTAATAGAGGCTCGATCTTTTAAACAATTAATACAGGTACAAAGTGGCGGCCAATAAGGACGACTTAAGCACCGATCATTTGGACGAAGCCAACGTTATGGTCTTCGGAGGACCTCGTGAAAAGTACGCGTGCTTCGTTTTAAAAATTAATTTTGAATTATTACTTATGTGATGTAAGGTAGAAACGCGTGGATACTGTATGATGTTGCAGTAGCTCAACTGAGACAGATTGCTTTTTTCGGGCCCTCTTTCGCTCCTTCCCTATGCGCACTCCTTTTCATCTCCCATTTCGAAACACCCTTGCGCAGATTCACGGAGCACGAAATCGAAGAGTTGAAATCTTTTGTCAATAAAGGCGGGTCCCTTTTGTTTTTAGTGGGAGAAGGCGGCGACCCAGCCTCGGGTTCAAACGTGAACGCAGTAGTCGGAGAGTACGGCATTACTGTGGAGGTATTTTCCTTAAATGAAGAGAACTGATCGATACCTGACTCGTTACCTTCTGCGCAGGCCTCTTTCCTTCTTGATTCAGAGCTCTTTAGACAGCACAAGCTCTAGATTCTCTAGCCTAGCATCACAAGACGAAAGATATTCCTCTTTCGTCTGTAACCTGGGTGAATCTTTCTCAGCCACCTTCTTCCTCTGGTGACCTCTTCCTAGGCGGACGCTGTAGTGCGAACGGTCTATTACAAGTACCTGTACCCAAAAGAAGTCTTTGTGGCGAATGGGATCTTGCAGCCGTCCATTGCCGCCACCAAAAACGTAGGAAATCCCAAAGCGGCCAAAGCAGAGCGCGCTAGAGCGGCCGCTGGTGGAGGAGGTGCCTCTGCCGGTTCGGAAGTCGGGGAGCACGGGGGGCTTGCCTTCGTGTACCCTTATGGCGCTACACTAGCAGTGGCCAAGCCCGGCGTGGCCATTTTGTCGTCGGGCCCCATCAGCTACCCTTTGAACCGTCCTTTAGCTGCTGCTTTCGAAGCTTCCGAAGTGCCCGCTTACCCAGGAGCCTCTGCTGCTGCGATGGCGGCTGCCGCTGCGGCCGCGAAGGAAAACAACGGCAAACCCGCCACCCGAGGACGAGTCATGGTGGTGGGGTCGGCGCAGCTCTTCGGGGACGAGTGGCTGGACAAGGAAGAAAACGGCAAGCTGGCCGACGTGTTCTTTCGGTGGCTGGCGCAGGGCACGAGTGGGACGGAAGCGCAACAGGCCGACCTCGTCTCCGCCAACACCTCGACTTCGGAAGAGAGCGGGGAATACGCGCGGGTCCCCAACACCCGTGCCTTAGCCGAGCGGGTGCGCAGCTGCCTGCAGGAACACGACCCTCTGCCGCGGGACTTTCAAAAGCTGTTCAACGACACGCTGTTCAAGTTTGACACTCACCTCATTCCGGCCTCGGTGGCGCTCTATGACCAACTTGGAGTCAAACACGAGCCGCTGAGCTTGATTCCGCCGCAGTTCGAAGCCCCCCTGCCCCCTCTCAATCCCGCCGTCTTTCCTCCGAGCCTTCGCGAGCTCCCGCCTCCCGCGCTCGACCAGTTCGACCTCGACGAGCACTTCGCGTCCCCCAAGAAGCGCCTCGCGCAGCTCACCAACAAGTGCACCGGCCGTGACGATTTGGACTACTTCGTGGAGTCGGCGGGGGAAATCCTCGGGGTCACCGCTGCGTTAACGCAAGCGCCCGCGAAGGAGAGCGACAGCAAAGCTGCGGGCCCGCTGCCGGGTCTGAAGTTGAAACCCACTGCCGTGCCCAAACCCAACGCCAAGCAAATCTTGCACTTCATTTTGTCGGAGCTGGTGGCGTTCAAGAGCGTGGGGATGGAAGGCCTCGATGAGTCCATGAACAATGGAGCTGCTGCCATGAACGGCGGCGGGTTTGACCCGACAATGACGCAATACGGGGACGGGTTGGCGACGCCCGTTGGGTCCGCCACCCCCACCAACGGAGGCCGCGGAGTAGGAGAAAGCAAACGGTTTGATTTCGACCAAGGCGAGTCCAAGGAGCAAATGTACAGCCAAGGAGGCGAATCCAAGGATGACCAGATGTACGGCCACAAGTAAGAAGGCGCTGTCCTCCAGTTCTCCTTGATTAAGCTCCCCTGTGCTCTCTTGGCTGACTGCCAATGGGCACTTCTGTCTTCTTCTTCTTCGTCTTATTTTTCGTCTCTTCTGTTTCAATTTTTAAATTCATGAACTCTAAGAATAATCAAAAATTGATATTGATATCGACACACTGTGACAAACTAAGCACACAGTCTGTAATCTTCAAGCAGACGCGAATGATAATAAAAAACGGGGAAATCCGCCATTTCTCCTCTGAACTACTGTGCCCGATATGCGATATGCCACCGTGTATTGAATCGATTTGCATTAACTGTTACGCTTCGCAGCTTCATATCATGTTTATATTTCATATTCCCGCTCAGCCCAGTCAGACTTGTTCTGGAGGATTCATCAATACGTAGTTTTTTTGCTATTTGTTGATGTTTCTTTGCAATTGGGGAGTATAATCTAATCTAATTTCCGAGGTACGAGAAGCGCTACAGTCTACAGAGCAACACCACCCCCCATTTGCCTATGGTTCTATCAAAAGGCGATGTAAGCGGTTTTTCAAAGAAACCGGGATCTACCCGACTACCTTGGGTCCATATAAAAGAGGAAGTTTGGGTTTCATGAGGCCTCGAAGTGTGAGTAATCCACGGGACAGTGCCGTCCTCTATGGCAAGAAGGGCATTGAAATCGGAAGCCACGCGATGAATATAAGAGGAGGGAGCCCGACTTGCCAAGATCAGCCACAACCCGACTGCTTTACCAAAAGTGATTTAATTCTTCACCGTTGTAACGTGGCTCAGCATCATAGCAATCACCTCCTGCAACGAGACAAAACATAGGGGCGAGTAAGCAAGGGAACCACGAAGAAATAGCACCCGACCTTCAATCCAAGAATTTGGCGCCCTTCTTAAGCACTCTCACGTGAATAAAAGAAACGACACTGTCTTATCTAAGAAAACAGAAATTTTCATCTTATAGCTCGCAATTACATCTCAGGCCCCACTTACGTCCTTGTTTTTCTCGAAGTCCATTTTCATCTGCGCAATCTCACGATCGGTCTCAGCTGTCATGGCCGCATTTTCCGCACTCAAGCTTGAGGAGCTTGTCTTTTTCTTGAACTCAGCTTCCTTTTCGGCTTTGTATTTCTCCACTACGGTAGCCGCCTCTGACTTAGCCTGCTTCATTCGCTCCACTTTGGCTAAAGAGCACGACCACACACACACATATGTCCACACACACAAACGAAAGGTGGAGGAAGAGGTGAGAGACTTTCATCAGAGATATGGACGACCTAGCGTCGACTATGGATCGCATATAGAGAAAGTATGAGAAAAAGAACTCATAAATGCTCCTAGGCAAGCGTAGTCGTTCGGCAGTCGTCGCATCCTTACGAAAGCTCAAGGGAATAGAACTGACCCTCGCGCATTTCCTGCACAATCTTGGTGGCGCTTTGCTCCGCCTCCATAAGCTGTTGAATTCCTCGAGATGACTCCATTTGAGCGTATGAGTAAGATTAGATAAAAACTTCGAACGATTTACTCCCGCAACAACTGTGAGAGCAAACGCATATGCATTATATATATGAGGTTTCGGGGATAAACTTAATAGAGAGGCGTAGCTTCTAAGGTGGCAAAATTTGTCATTCAAAGGGCACCCAGAAGAACAATAATTCAGGATGACTGAGCTAGGTAGCTGTCAAATTATGATCGCACATGGTGTTGAGCTCTCATCCAGCATGCACTTGAGACGTACCTGTCGGGGTCTCTTGGTTGGGTCACTCTACTCGTTGCTATGCTGAAGCGACGACCGACAAGCCGACGACAAGCAGCAAGCAGCTCCCTTTTATAAGGAGGAGGTTCAATTTGAAGAATGGGTCTGCAGAGATGATTGTACAGCCAACCTTCCACTTGCTTCATATTTCATCTTCTTGCTTCTCGCTTCTCGCTTCATTCCTATACAGTACTTAGCCCTCAAACCCCGAGCCCCAAGGATCCAAGACGATTTCAGATTCCAGCTATTGGCCGGCTTGAGCTTGACATCTTCATCAACCCGCGATTGATGTCTTCATCTCTTGGAGAGAAAGTTAGCCTGGCCCGAGCGTACTCACTGCATGCAGGTGACGGCACGCTCGTGCCAACAGCCGGCGAGGTCCTTCCGCTTTCAACTTTGTTTGAGGATGGGGACCCGGGGTTGGTTGATGCGCTCACTTTTGGAGGAGTTGGCGACGGTAATGGTGACGACGGTGACAATAGTGGAGACGGCGACACGCTCGATCGATCGATGTTCTCGTCGCAGTTGAACCTTGTGGCTGTGGTGTTGCCAGCAGCATCGACTTGTGCGGCAATGGAGAAGCTGCGGCCTTTCCTTTTCAACAAACCCAAGGTCAAGGCCGTTCTTGGCCCCGATCAAGCACCAGAACTCTTTGAAGCAGCAGCTTCTCAGTCGGGTGCCGGTAGTGCTGGTGATAAGCGACGCGCTATATTGCTCAACGAAGAGTTCTCTGCTGCTGCTCTAGCCTCTTCCACCTCAGACGAGTACCCAAGTGGAGTGGATAGTTTACTCGCAAATATGCCAGAAGCAGAGCGAGCGTGGTGTGTTGAGCAAGGCTGCACGGTAGGAGTGCACCCCTTGGTATTGGGCTATGAGCTCTTGAGCGTAGAGCAAGTGCTTCGGGCGTTGATACCAACCGAGGTGGCAGCGGAAGTGCCGTCAAGTTTCGAGACGGCTGGCCATGTGGCGCATTTGAACTTGCGCGAAGAAGTGCTGCCGTGGAAGCGCACCATTGGCCAAGTCATTTTGGACAAAAACCCGCGGCTGAAAACGGTGGTCAACAAGACCGCGTCCATTGCGTCGGAATTTCGCACTTTTCCTCTGGAAGTTTTGGGTGGCGACCCAAATTTAGTGGTGGAACTCAAGGAAGGTGGCGGTGTGTTCAAGTTTGATTTCGGGCAAGTCTACTGGAACTCTCGACTCCAGCACGAGCATGCCCGGCTCGCAGATGCGATTGCGAATCGCGTGTGGGGCCTGCCTTACGATGATGATGCTGCTGCTGCTGCCAATGTAGCAAGCGTCGTGAGCTCCTCAGGCAGTGCAGTGGAGGAAGCAGCAGTGGGTACGAAGCGGCCTGCTGATGCCAGCGACAACAATGACAAGGCTGTCGCAGCTAGCAGCCACGGCGAGCAAAGTTCAAGCGGCCGGGCGCGGGCCATCAAGAAGCAAAAGAAGGGCCGTCAAAACGGCGACGAGCGACCCGGCGGGAAAGCCGCCCTTTTCAACCCTCGAGCGGGCGCGGGCTTGATCGTGGCGGACTGCATGGCTGGCGTGGGTCCCTTCGCAGTGCCCTTGGGCTTAAGGGGCTGTGCGCACGTGCATGCGAATGACTTGAACCCTCACTCGTACCGCTGGCTGGTGGAGAATTTGGCGCTCAATAAGCTGGGGCCGAAACAGGTACTACCGTATATTCCCTGCTTGACAAGATTTTTGATTCAATCGCGGATGTACTTTTTACATGAACAAGTATCAGTCAGCTTGAGTTGCCTTAAACCTCCTTGAGTGATATCCTGGAAGTTTCTGAATGCCTCTTCCGTCATCTTTCTTTCTTCTCCTTCTTACTTAACCTAATTTTGTCCTTGGTGAAGGTCACGCCATATAATTTGGACGCTCGCATCTTTGTTGCCATTCTTCGCGGCCGCATGCCTCGTCCGAGCCTTGGAATATCAGCATCTTCGTCGTCAACGGAAGTTGCTCCTCTTGCTGACTACATGGTACCCGTGTGGTTTGACCACGCGATTCTGAACTTGCCGGCCTCTGCCATCGACTTCTTGGACGCGTTTCGGGGCTTTCTCTACACGCGGGATCCAAAAGCAGCTCACGCCTACGGAGAAGGGGACGAGACACCACCAGAAAGCGAAGACGCTGTCGACGCCAATGGTGATATGCTTTGCCCCGTGGGGCTTCAACTCGACCCCTGTAGCGACATGAAGGAAAGCGCTCGCCCGTTGCCGATGATTCACGTGCACTGTTTCGAGCGCGAGTTTGAAGACGAGCCCACGGCCGAGGGAGCGAAAGCCAGGGCGGTGGCGCGGGCTGCCGTCTCTCTGGGCGCGCCCCTGGTGTACCCGAGCTCGGAAGTCGCCGTACATGTAGTGCGCTACGTTTCCCCCCAAAAGCCCATGCTCTGCATCTCGTTTCGCTTGCCTCGCCAAGCCGCCCTCTTGCCACCTGTGAAGCTGAAAGTTTAAGAGGAAAATGGTTTGAGTGGTTGCCATTGCAACCCCTTGTGTGTTTGGCGGTTCTCTTGTTTCTGCCTCTTTCGCTGTTTCCTTTCGTACTCCCCGTACTTCCCTCCCCCAATTTCTCCAATGCGCAGTTACTGTCGGTGATTTGGAAATTGGGTGCCTCTGCCGAATGATAGATGGTAGCATTTTTTTTTTCTTTGGTTAGATTGGTTATGGGTTATGGTGCTATAATCCCATGCATAATCCATAATCCGGACGAAGAAAAGGAAATTGCGTTTACGTTTACTTCGCTCAAACCGCCTGCGATCAAAAAGAACAATATACTTTATCTATTAATTACGAAGCCTCTAAAGACGACACGTGTAGACGTAGACAGCCGCCGTTTCTTTTTATTCTGGGGACATCGGAAATAGCAGCCCAAGTAAACAGACGGCTAATGGCTAGGAACTCCGAGAGAAGCGACTCCAGATACCCAGTTTCAATAACAAACACGCAAGGATGCGGCACTTCGCCAAGAAGAGGCGCGTTTGACCTCCCAACTTATTTCGACACATCCTCTTTGGACAGTTTAAAGGATCCGTTGAATCGGCTGTCGATGTCGATGCCGTCGCCACCCACAAATGCCTCTTCGAAGGCCTCAAACTCCTCGATCTTGCGGTGCTTCCTCTTTTTCAGCGTGCTCCTCTCGGGGCTCCCACCTTCCGCGGAATCCCTCGCAGCGTCTTTGATGAGCACTCCCTTGCGCGTCACTTCGTACCACACCTGGTAGTGCACCTTCGACAACTGCGCGTCGGCGAGCGATTCGCGCGAGGCCCCGGAGGGGGACTTGTGGGACACTGCGTCTTCCACGTCGGCTTCAGCTTTCAAACTGCGCGCGCAATGAATGGTAACCACGTCGCCGATCTCTTCCAACACGTGAAAGTTGTGGCCGTGACCCGGGGCGTTCTTCACCGTCCCGTCCGCAGCCACAGCAACACAGTGATCTCGGGCCTCGGCTAACAATAGACCCTTTTGAGACGCGTGCACCCCTGCTTTAGGCTTAGCGTCCCGAGGGAAGACTCGCACCGGCCACCCGAGGCGGCTGGACAAGAGCTGAAAGGAAAAAGTTTGCGACGACAGTTGCACCATGAGGCTGCACACCCGGGAGTCTGGCGTGGACAGCGATTGGTTGGCGAGCATGTTGAGCCGTGGATCGGGGTATTTCCACGCGTTGGGCTTCCCAATGAGCTGCAAGCCATCGAGCTTGTCTAAGAGTGACGCACTTTCATTCGTGCTCGTTGCTTCCTTCTTTCTGCTGCTTCCCTTCGAGCTGGCTTTGGACGAGCTCCCATCCTTGTCCGGTGAATGCAAAAGCTCCCAGTCCTCGTCTTGCACCGTGCCATCTTCTAGGGCACCCGCGGGGCCACCGCCTTCGCCAAAGGTGTCGTCGTCGCCATTCTTGAGTCCGTCGAGCTCGTTGCTGGCTGCTGCGTCAGCGTCCTCGGCGTCGAGGGCCATCAACTTCTTCTTCGCGCGCCCCCCTACATAGCAAATCAAGCTCAGGAAACAGGTCACGGCCAGCACGAAAATCCCTACTGAAAGGGGGGAGTCTTTCTTGACGTTGTTGGCGCCTGCCCCAATGGAGACGTCGACAAACGACATGGGCAAGTTGACGATGCACGTGCCTGGAGAAAGAGAGAGAGAGAGGGGGTGTCACAGGAAAGGAGCAAAGCAGACTAGTGGCCTAAGTATAGAGAGTTCTGAAAGTCTCAACGTAATATTGAGTGGTCAAAGTGGATAGACCGAGGTACTGGAACCCCTTTCTAGCCCAAGAAGTCTATGGGAAGGAATGTGATGGCGGGAAAATATTAAGAAAGGGGACGGAAAAGGGACTCAGGAAAACGAGACGCAGCAGTAGCACTCACCGATGAAAAAATCGCGAAAGGAGACGGTCGTTGTGCCTAAGAAGTAGTTGGTAGGGCCCTTGGGAAGCGGCGCGAGTCGAATCAAAACCACCATTTCAATGCCCTGCCCGTCGTCCATGAGGCGGTCGAGGCTTTTTAAAAAGTTCAATTTGGGCGAATTGTCAATTTGCTTCTTGACCGTATCTTTCAACTTGTAGCGAGCCAACATGAAGCAAACGCAGGAGCCTGCGAGAGTTGTTAAGAATAGTGCCGTGCCCGCGAGGAAGATGCCAAAAGTGCCGTATTTTTGGTAGAACAAGGCACCGCTGAGCACGCCAAGAGGACCGTACGGCAAGCAACAACACAAAAAGGCAAAGATCACGAGCTCATAAACTACAAAGGACCCTGGTGCGTTTTGCATTGTCCATGCTGCTAGAGCTGCGCACAGGCTCTTGAAGTATCGCGTAGTGAAGGAGTCCAAGGTAGCCAAGAGCAACAGCGCCACCATGACCACAATCACGATACACATCGTTCGACTTTCTTTTTCTTCACCTTCATCTGGCTCGTCGCCATCCTTAGTTTCTTTTAGCTCATCTTTAGACTTGCTCGACGGCATAGTTTGCCCTCAGGTCTCCGCGTCGAAGCGCAGAATAAACCCGTGGTGAGACTCGTCCCGACACCAAAAATGTTTCTTCGGAGGCGGCACAAGAGATATCACTTCCTCTGCATAGATGTAAAGCACGATAGATGGAAAAATAAAGGCGAATAAGGCACAAGGGAATAATTCTTAAGACCAAGATGATCGATGGCAAGGCGTGGAAGATCTCAGCGCTCGCTCCTGCCGGCTCTAGGCACTCACATTTTTGCCGACGCGTGGGTACGTGGTAAAGTGGTGAACATCACCGGCCGGGAATAATGAATTTTCACTCCCCACGGGAGTTATTAGAAGTACAATTACGGTATTTTTTTTACTCGGTTCAAAACCTCAAAGCCTTGTTCAGACAGAAGCTTGCACGCAAACGGGGTCACGCAATTGCTCGGGGATGGGCGACTCTTTTTCTGGATCGCCTGAGGGACTTCGTTATAGTTCCCTACTCTGCGGGCGGATACTCCTCTTTTGAGCTGCACTCCCAGAGCACGGAGGGGCGTGCCACTCTGGACCGCTACCAACACTTCCATGGCCACATGGCCACTCGGGCTTGTGCACCTGATTAGCTTCCTAGGTTTAGTTCGCGCTGCTCTGTTTTTCATCTCTACCTGTTAGCCATCTAATTCCAGCCCTTCGGAGCCTGTCTCAAAACCCAAACCCTGTGCCACTGGGGCATATGTGTGTGTGCCTAATTCGCTCTTCCTTCGGTGCAGGCTGCAGGCTCTATTGCTTTGTATTTCTACCTGTATCCCTCTAATTCCGGTCCCTCGGGACCTGGGTCTTAATTGCAACAATGAATAACAGGTGATTTCGGCATGGAAGTACAGTAAGTATGAAGGCGAATAAGCACAACGCACGAGCACTAAAAGAAAAGCATGTGCGCCTGATTAGCTTCTTAGGTTTAGTTTGCGCTGCTTTGCTTTTCTTCTCTACCTGTTAGCCTTTTCTAATTCCGCCCCTTCGGGGCCTGTCTCAAAAAGACTTTCCTTCTGTAATATAATTGCCCTTCATTCTTTCTCCGCCTGTTGGCCCACTGATTCCACCCCGCCTAGGCCATTTCCATCTGCGCGGCCTGAACTCTGGTGCTCTGGTGCTTTGGTGCCTTGCACCTTGCCCTTGTCATCCGAATAAGCCACAAGCCAAATTGCCTATTTGGCTTATGGCTGAGTGCTCGTTCGTAGATGAAGCATGGCAGTACCAAGTCACAAACCCCATCCCTGGGGTCTGCTAGCGGCATTTCTGCTTGATTTAGCTCCCGAGAAGCCCACCTGTATCCCTGCAGAGCTGCAGCTAGGAAAACTTCGATGTTGAAGTTCTCGCAAAAGAGGCTTTTTTTCCGGATTTTTGATGGATAAACATGTGAAGCCTTCGTCTAAAGTCATGTATGAGCCCCATGTGCAACGCGCGTTGGGGTTCTGTGCCAATTTGAGTTGCGTATATTGTAGCCAAGTAATAAAGGGGCGATTTTCAGAAGTGCACCCCCTTTAGCCTTTAGCTGCCAATCAGTCACCAATCAGTCTGAAGCCAATTTCAGATTTCTACTTATCTATTATCTGAAGTTCAGAATTATGCACCCGTAGACATAAAGGCCATGCCCGATTTAGAACAGCGAGGAGCTCTAAAGTCCGAAGAATTAATGATTCTGCCTGCCATGAGCGCTTTTTCTCAATTGTATAAAGTAGTAGTTGGAGTGGTACAGGTATAGGGGTATAGATAGGTCTGATTGAGGGCTTTTGCCTACCTTCTCTCATTGGGAAGATTGTGGTCTGCTTGGTATTTGATGACACCCAACCCATTGGTGGCATTACATAACCACCGCACATGGCCGATACTCTGCTCCATATCTCTTTCGCAAAGCTGTGCGAAGTCACTCCTTGAATTATAGACCAATCGTATCACCATGCATCTTGGACTCTTGCAGCAGCGCATACTCCAACCTTTCCCATCCATTAATGCAAATAGAAGCCATACACGTCAACAGCGCACTTCTCCTCCTGGACGCAGTGAGAATCTAAGAGATCAGAAGGTTTGTGATACCTCAGGTTCGTGACACTTGTGCACATTTCTTTTTGCCCATTTGACTTGCGAAAAGAAATCTTCTTCTATTGATAGGTATACACCCGGCGAATGCAAAGCCCTACTTGTGCTCGCATCTTTGAGAATTCATAGCTTAGCAACGAGTGAACAAACGTAAGTAATTAGCACTTTTCCGAATGTCTGGGCCGTTAGTTTCCATATGTGAGAGATGTTAAGTACATCAGGAACAGGAGCATACTCCAATTTGAATATACCTTCCAATCAACTGGGTGTGTCGGAAATCAATCACAGCATAATGCCTGATGCGTTTTTTTAAAAATCCCCATATAATGTGGTATTGGATTTCAAATAATCTCGTCGACATTCTCATTTCGAACTACTCTTCGCCGCTTTCTTCGATACTTTCCTTATTGCTTGCAGTGGTAGTGGTTTCGGTTCAGGAGGGGCTGAAGTAGACTCTGCCAAGCCAAATAAGATTGGTGCTTGATCTCGTGAATCTTCACCAGTGCGAGGCTGGAAATCATTAGTTTCAAATTGAGTAGTCTCCTTAGGCTCTGCGTAAAGTTTCACAGTAGCCTTTACTTCGGAGGTTTCTGCTCGAGGGTTGGATTCTTTTGACCTTGATGAAAGTGATAATTCTGAGGGTCTAAATCCATCAACATTCAGATGCTCATACATTCCACTCTCATAGTCCACATAAAATTGACGATCTAATGGGGCATGGGACTTTTGAGTATCTGCACCTCGAAGCTCTGTTGATGAAGCGTGAGGGTTAACGTCGACAGTGACTGGCACAGCGTGCCGCTCCTTTACATCAGATGCAGTAGCAATTGTATCAAGAATTGTATTCGTAGGGCCTTTAGCCTCTCTGGGAGGGTGATCAGTGTTTAGATCGGAGGTTTGCAAAGAATGTGGAGCTCGAGAGATCGGCAGAGCTTTAGGCCGGAGAAGCATCTCAAGTTGGGCCGCCAATACATTAGCGGCTTGCGTCATTGCATTATCCGAACCACCACCATAATTGCTGTGAGACAGTAATCCTTCATGAGAAACGGCAGCCGACTGAATGGTAACTCGGCCTTTGGAGCTAGATGTAGCTGCTCGAATCAATAAGCTGAGAATAGCAGCTCGTGTTTCCGCCAGGACATGACCTGGAATAGCATCATCGAGCGGTTCTTGGATGGCTACCAAAGCTTTAGTGAGAATTCTTGCACCTTTATCAGTGACAAGTGGGTGCAAAGTTGCAGGAGTTTCAGCGGCGGTTGATGCAAGAAGTACGCTAATGATACTGGTAGCCAGTGGTGACCGCACGTCGAGAAGAGGAAACGTGCATAACAATGCGAACGTGATGCCATCATCGGCGATTCGACGTGCTGTACTCGGGCAAAGTGAAAGCCACGATAAAAGATGACCACCCAAGTAAGCCAGAGGATCGCCTGAGAGGCAAATATCAGCGCACTTAGTTACCAGAGGTTTCGCACGTCCGTTATCAACAGCGGTAAAGGCCGCTTCTCTTTGGAGCACAGGGTCGCCACAGGCTAGGAATAACCCAATGAAGCGGTGTACAAGAGCGAGCTCAGAAGCAGATCTTTTTGATGCTACGACCGTATTTGCTTTTCGAGTGGGTTCGCTAGGGCTCGCGAGAAGCTCTTCAGCAATCTGTACCGCATCAGCCCTAACAGCACCTCGCGGGAGGGCCATTCTAGATTTCTAGTAGAAAAGATGTCTTTGAAAAATTTAGGTGAAATGACAGGAGGTGAGAGCTGCTAGAATCCCTCACTAAGGGCTTGCATTGTTAGTTACTCAAACCAGGGCATCTACGAGCCCATGAGCCATGCTTCATTCCTGCGAGGCGAGTACTATACATTTTTGTGCGCTTACGGGTTACAGTTAAAATTGTACTGTACGGTTCTTGGTCGTGTACCGTGTACAGGTAGTTCCGGATAAGAAGGGCGGGGGAATTTGGCCTCAGCCCTCGCTCTCTTAGCGTTTTTTAGTACGGCAGTACAAGAAGGAAATCGATTTCTAACAGGCGTAACAACCTCTTAACACCCGGAACTACAGTACAGTAGTACAGAACGTACTGTATCTAGTTGCAGATCTGTATATACTTCGCATTTTTTCTTTATGCAGTCCCAATGGGCCGGAATTAGAGAGCTAGCAGGCCGCAGAAATACAAAGCAAAGCCATGTACTTTCTTTGTCTTTTGAGACAGGCCCCGAAGGACCGGAATTAGAAGGCTAACAGGTAGAGAAGAAAAGCAAAGCCGCGCAAACTAATCCTAAGAAGCTAATCAGGCGCACATGCCCGAGGTTCATGTCGGCGAGTTATTAGCTGTTCTTTATTCGTTGTTCCAGGGCGTCGCTGGTTGCCTGCTTTAACCCCGCAATTCCCACAGCCAGCGCGCGGTATTAAATTCGTTATCGAGCATAACTCAAAGCGCCCAAGGCTGCCGAGGCTTGTCTTGTTCTGGGGGATTCATCAAAACGCAGCTATATCCTATTTGTTGTTGTTTCTTTGCAATTAAGGAGTATAATCTGACCTAATTTAATCGGGCATTCTGCGTGTCCTATTGCGATCACGGATTAAGAAGCCAATTCTACGAGCTGGCACCAAGCACTAAGTTACGCGCATACGCCATTTGATGCGTTTAAGTCAAGACATAAGGCATAAGGCCATCATATAAAATAAGAAACCAACAGGAAGCTTCTTTCTAATACGCAGCCCGCCGTATATAATTCCGAGGGATTTTCGGCGTTTAGGGTGGCGTATATCCTACCCGCTTCGCGCGATATCATTTATCAAGCCCCTAGTGCCTATTCTTTTATTTCAATTTCAATGGCATCGCAAAGATAGCTAAACATCAACGAAATAATTCGCAGTCTGGAAGCTTATCAGCAACTCGTTCTTCTTTAGTCAGCGATGAAAAATAGTGCCGTGAGATATTCTCCCTCTTTGCAACTCGGCCACAGCGTATGGTCTGGGGCGGCTCCCTCTTTGCGCAGTAGAGTAATGCTCCGGCCAGCCTCACGCGCAGCAGCGTGCACCGTGTCAACGAAGTTCCCCGAAAGGGTCATGGCAGAGGAGCATGTGCACGTTACGAGCACTCCTCCAGGCTTCAGCAGCTGGAGTGCTTGCTTGTTCAATTTCTTGTACCTGCAGCAGCATAAACATGAAGCGCAAATCAATGAAATCAATTAGCCAGAACCCAAGTCACATGCACGAGAAAGCTATTGCTCTTTGTGCTGCAAGCATGAGAAAGATAGCAACTTGTCTTGAGATTTCTGGCGACTGCATTGAGTTTCAAGAGAAGGCACGTTCTCATTCATTCTTTTACTTCATGGTGGCGCGCTCGAGGCTCTTGCGGTTTGGGGCAAGCTTTGGCGGGTCAAGAACAATGAGGTCAAACTTCTCCTCCTCCTTGGATTCCTCCCGCAACTTAAACATGAACGCTGCAATGTCCGCCTGCTCAAAAGCGGCAAATGAGGTACTGGACTCAACCGCAGTAGATGCGTCTTCGTTCAGATCTGCAACTTCAAAGCCGTTGAGTCGTGCGTTGCGTTTGGCGAGGTCTACCGCAGCTGGCGATGAGTCTACACCCATCACATACGAAGCACCGGCTGTAAGAGCATTGAGCGCGAAGCCACCCTGACAACGGAGGGTCACGTTTAAGGTAAAACAATTGAGGTGAATAGTAAGAAAGTTGGCTAAAAAGAAAGATTTGTCGATGATTGAAAGTGCACTAAGCACTTCTTTTTGTTTTTAACTTTTATTGTAACTTTGCTGACCGAATAGCTGCAGAGATCCAGGACACGGTCGCCTGGCCTCACAAGCGATCGCACGATCAAACGATTCTCACGCTGGTCACAGTAAAAGCCCGTCTTTTGAGACGCTGCAAGTGAGACAATATACTGCAGCCCTTGTTCGTAGACAATCTTTTCGCTAGGTGTAGCGCTACCTTGCTTGTCAGGAACACTACTAGAATCCACCATAGAAGGTTCTGCTTCGACGCTGAAGAAATCTCCAGCGGCAACTTCCGTAATATCATTTACAGAATCTGCGAAGATTGCATCGTGAGCTAAATTATCGATCCAACCGTCTTGCTTTAGGCGTGGTTTAGATTGCTCCCAAATTACGTTCTCGATTCCGCAGTCAGATCCGGCCAAGATCGCTTCTTCAATAGCATGTCGGTGCTTTTCGCACCATACTGCGCCTGAGGACACCACTGCTGTCGTGTCAAAGATGTCGACAGCGAGGCCACTTAAACGATCACCTTCTGCATTGATCAGACGATAACAAGTCGTTTCTTTATTGGGTAGCCCTAACCGTTGACGTTTCGCTACAGCACTTTTGACGCGAAATCGCAGCACTGCCTCAAGCCTCGCCACCGAGTCATCATTGCCTCGGCTATTTCCCATCATGTAATTTTCTGGGAAAGGAACATCACCGTCTGAGGCACTCCACAACAACCGCACGCGAAACATCGAGTCGGGATTGTAGGCACCCCATGCGAGAGGCTTGCCAGCGCCATCGGTGACGTCGACGAGGTCGCCAGGAGCAGGATTACCTTCCACGCGCTCAACGGCACCGCCGTACACCAGGAGCTCTCCGTCCCGAAAGAGTCGTGACTTGCCACGCTGGAGGACTACTGATGCAGCTAACGTAATGCTTTTACGATGCGTTAATGTACTGAGTGGGGTTGAAGACCATATCCGGCTCGTTGTGCCACCAGTACCTCGCGAGGGCTTCGTTACCCACGCTCCCACCATTCGGGGCAAAACTAAGAACGCTGCCAGAAGTGCACGCATGTTTCAATTGGCTAGCCTCTGATCTATTGTACTAGGTTGAGAATATCAGTGCTGACGCCTGCTGCTGTATTATGAATCGAGTTAAAGTAAAGTCAACGGCACTTCACGCAACAGGCTGCTTCAAGAACAATAAGTCTCTTATTCGTTTTGCCAAGGCAGTGGCGATACAATTAGACTCTCGCTGAAAGACGAGCTAGGCACTTTTAGAAGGTACGAGGAAGAGTAGCGATATGCGCTAACATCGAGTAAATCCTAAAGATCCTTCTTCTTGCTTTACTTTCTTCGGGGCCTGTCTCAAAAATTGCGACGATGTACATACATGGGTACTACTGGGTACTACATGGGTTTCGTTGAAGTTCAACGGATACATTTAAAGGAGCCGTTTTGTGCCAAAACAAGCAAGCAAGCAAGCAAGCAAGCAAGCAAGCAAAGAAAACGAATGTTACTGCCGTCAATGTGCATCGGTGGTCGTATCATATAAATGAAGCATGTCGCTTGGGGATTGCTGCTGGCGTGGCTGGAGAGTGTGGATGCCTTCAACCTTCCCCGGCCGCTAGTCTACCGGTTGCACGGCCTCCACTCAACAACCAATGGTCCACATCGGAGGAACAACTGGGAACGTGCGTTCAGCCAATTCAGCGGCCAGCACCAGTGGCACCACAGGCGAACTAAAAAGAATCAAGTAAATTCAAGCGACGATTTCAAACAAGTAGTACATCGGCGGGTACCTCGTCCTGAAGTGCGCGGTGCAAAAGCGACTGATGATACTCGATTCGACATTCCAGAAGCTACCGTCTCAGTGTCGAATACGAATTCCGATACTTTTTCGTGGGCGCCCTTAGTAGCAGAGATTGAAAATGCGAAAGATGATCGCAATATGGTACTTTCAAATAGTACTATGAGTTTGCAAGCAATCGAATTATCTAGTTTAATTACGGGTACAACAAGTACTGCAAGCAGAAAAGCCGAGTCTCAATGTCTCGAGAACAACATGATCAGAAGCGGCAGCAGCACCACCACCACCACCACCACCAATAATAGCAGCACCAAGGCAGCCACCACGACCACTATCACCACTGGCAGTAGTGCTGATAGTAGCAATGCTAAGATTAGCCATGCAGACAGCAGCACAGCCAGCAGCCGAGTACAACACCGGCCCGCAGATTATGCGTGGGCTGCGATGGATGTATGGCACATGGAATGCGCACTTCACCATGCACGCAGTGCTGCTGCAGAAGACGAAGTACCGGTATGTCCAGTTCTCAGAGTCTTATTCCTTGCATATAGTATGAAAGGATGTAGTCTGCGTGCTTCCTATCGTGCCCTTCCCTCTTCTAAACTGAAATATACCATCGCAGTTAATCTTCGAACCTATTGACGTAAAAATCCTGCACTAGGCTACTATAGATAGCTGTAGTAGGATGCTTTTACATATCTTCATGGTTCTTGTGGTACCGCCACCTGTGTGGCTTCATGTATGCTTTATCGCCTTCGATTCAAACAGATTGGCGCCGTGCTCGTGGCAGCTAATGGCTCGGTGCTGGCCCGCACACACAACTTGGTGCATCAGCGAGGTGACCCCACGGCCCATGCAGAGCTCCTTGCTGTTCGTGAAGCAGCCCTGTCGCTCTGTACACAGCCAGCGCATGAAGGATCAACAGCTCTAGAAGAATCTTCATTAGAGTCGACGAGCTCCGTTCCTTCATCGTCACAGAAGAAGTCAAACGCGCGACCACAGGACTGGCGAGCGCTGTTGAACGGGTCTACCCTGTACTGTACCCTCGAGCCCTGCGCCATGTGCCTCGCCTCGTTACAAGCAGCGCGCATTGGCCGGGTGGTGTACGGTGCTCCTGACCTGAGGCTGGGGGCTGTGGCGTCGTTCCACCAGCTGCTCGAGAAACGGCACCCGTACCACCCTAATATGGTGGTGGAAAGTGGCCTGTTGGCAAATACTTCTGCCGAATTACTGCGAGACTTCTTCAAAGCGAAACGAGCGCAGAACAAGGTGCCACACTCCAAGGTAGCCGTGGGACGAAAAGCCGAAGCAACAGCTGCGTGGCGCGCAAAAACAAGTGCCCTGGCAGCGCAACCGCCTCCGTGGGCTGCAAATTCTTCTTCCTTTGCTGCTGTCGCTGCTGCAGGTGGTGCAAGTCCGATGGGCGAGGCCATGTTCTTTACCCTTAGCAATTCCACCGCTTACCAGCCTTCTCCACTGAGGTTTGTTGATCCTCGTGGCAAGCCCGTTACGCCTAAAGCACGCACCATGCCGCCACTTCGTGAGGCAAATGCCAACGGTCAACAAGCCAGCGCAGCTCCTGATGCTCCCGAGGCAGTGTCTTCTTCTGCGGACGCTAGTAGCGCAGTACAGGAAGTGCCGGCAGCAATGAACAGTACTGCAGCTCCGACAACACCAAGCAAAGTCCTGGACCTAAGGCACCCACCAGCGATTTTTCCAAGCACCGAGCAAAATCACTCGGCCGAGCACTACGCGACTTTGCGTTCACCCAAGGGGCCAGCTGCGATTGCTCTCACTTTACAGGAAGCGCAGGTTACGGTGACAGGTGGGGCAGCGCTGCCCTATCCCTGGAGTTTACTGCGCGACCAGCAGCGGCGAAATCTGCAACTTGACGCACAGACTAGCGCAGCAGTAGCGGTGGCAGCTGAATCAGCTGCGGTATTGCGCCCTAACCTAACAGAAGGTAGTGCTACCACAACGACAGCTTCGAAAAGAAGGCGTGCTGTAAGCCGCTTGGTAAAGCACTGGATGTTGGTGGCGCGAGCAAGAGTAGCAGCGGCTCACTTGTGGGCGCGAGCAGTGGCGGTTCCCTTTGGCCTGTGGGCTGGCAAGAACTGCTTAGCCTTGAGCGCAAGTGCCCTGGCATCCTTGCAAGTGGTCGCGCAGGCTGCAGCAAGAAAGTTAAAGAATCAGATGGAAGCAAGCGAGGCTGTGATAGCGCTTAATGCTAGACTGAATGCGCACTTTTCTCCCATTCAAAAGAAGGCCGTAGTGGCATCAAGCTTGCTGCTCGGTGGGTTTACAGCAGCCTGGGCAAGCAGTGAGGCTCTTCTTCTAGCATACGCACTGATGGCGTAACGGCACAGGAATCCCGTTTTGCTTTTTTGTTTCTTTTTCGCTGAACCCAGCGGCAAGATCAAGGCGGGAAATAGAAAGCGGGTTATTTTCTTTATCACGGAGATGCTTGTTAAAAATTGCACTTACGTGCCGATCTATCTCTAATTTTCATTAAGCACGCGGGAATGTTCAGCGGTTGAGGGTTAGGGAACTCTCGTTCGGTTTGCGTTTCGTGTGCGATTTTTTTGTATAAATAGAAATTGCATATCGGGATTTGGATTTGAATCTCTATGTGCTGTGTGCTGTGTGAACTGAATCCTTTACCTTTTTCTTTGCTTCGCTTGAAGGATGCTTGTGGTGGTTGTTTAGTTGTTTTATAATGTTCATTGGATTCCGGATTCCGCTAGAAATGGGCGAATCCCGGGAGGTGCTGGGCGGCGGCGCTTCGAGTGCAACCGGAATCACAAACTTAGTGAGGTAAGGTGTTTAGAGTATCGCCAGTCGTTTACGACCCGTCGTGCAATTTTCACCTCTTCATCACGTTCGAGCCACCGCACGGGCTTGTAGTCTCGTCGCCTTGAAGTGTAACGCGGCATGCCTTTCCGCTGATACGTTTGAATTAACTCCGTACATGAATCTTTGTCTGTGAGTGGTTTTCTAGGATAATTTCGAGGCAGGAGAGTATTGACTGCAAACTTCGACGGAAGTCTGACACCGGAGCTCATGGCTGTGAATCCAGAATCGGATTGTAGGACTTCAAGGTGGAGATATTATCCCACGGTCCGTCTGCGAGACACAGTCATGCACGGTGGGCATCGGGGGAGGGAACGGATTCCTAGGAACTTCGGGCCACCGACAGATGATGAACCCTTCCGTTGTGATTTTGCAGCACCGCTTGGTACTTGAATTATCCGTGGGACTCTCGTTTGATCAAAGGCAGGCACAATGGAGGATTGATTTATTTTGGCGGCAGCATCAAGCATTGTCAGCACGATCTTGCCGATCACTAGCGCGGAACTTGCACTCTTCGGGGTATACGCAGACGACCTGCTCTCAAGGTGGAGGGCCTTGCGAGGGTTTCGAAAAACGCTGGAGGACGACCACGAGTAGCGACCGGGGCGTTTTATGGAAGATTTATGGGTTTAGCTCTATGATAGGGAGGGACCGCTAGGCCACAAGCGGCCCGTTTGCATGTTGTTGTTTGTATTTTTGAGGAGGGGCTTTTCTATTCACTGCTACTCCACGGACGAGGAAGGAGTACCTGTCCCGTCAAAGCCTCTTATGGCTCAGGGGCAGAACAATAGGCGCCTTGCGTGCTGAAAGGCACACTCCTTTGACCTCTGCCGAGCGAACCTTGTGTTCCGCATGTCACGAGTTTCTTTGCTCGCACCCTTCCTCTTGGTTATTCTGCGGAGTGCGCAGCACCCACAAATACCTCGCTTTTTGCAAATTTTCCGAATAATTTGGCCAATGCTCCTCCCCCTCCTGAATCATTCCGCACTTGTATTGTTTGCGCAACGCACGCGTATTCCCACTTCAGCACGCAGCATTGGCTTCTGTGTCATTTGGGTTTGTGTTAGTTCGAGTTCGAGTTCGAGTTCGATTCCGCAGCAGGTCTCAGGTTCGTCCGGGTCTAAGAGACCTCAGATCAGATCTCAGGTCCGAGGTCTGGAGGTCTACTCACAGACTCACAGCTCACAGTAAGATTTGAAGTATGCATCTGCCTTCGAATTTTGTTGCAGGGTTCATGGGAGTAAAGATGAACATTATATTACGCAAAAAAACACTCAGCCTAGTCAGACTTGTTCTTGTTCTTGTTCTGAAGGGTTCGCCATTACACATCTCTTTTGCTATTTGCTGATGTTTCTTTGCAATTGGGAATTGGGGATTATAACCTAATCTGATCCTAGCACAACCAGCTAATCAAATATCTAGAGATAAATGTGATGATAGATAATTAAAACTTAAACTCGTATGTCGTGATGTGCTGTTACACTTCGGGCTTTCTGCTCAGGTAAATGGTAATATTTGACCCAGGTTTCAAGGTTTCGTCGTGGTCTCTTGGTGCTTGGTCATCGGTCATCGGGTTTGGCCTGGGTCCGACACTTGATTAAGTATGCTTCCCCAATTGCGTAAACTGATACAGGACAACCGAATTCGATAACACGGGTTTTTCCTTTTCTTCTCTCGCATATTGTTATTCTCTCTCTCTCTCCGATTTCTTTCTCTAGTGCGACGGCTCCGCCTTTCCTTTTGATTGGCCCTCAGCAGCCGCAGAAAAAATCTGCCGCATCTGTGTTAATGGCTTGCATATTCTGCGCTGTTTGGTACTCGTTTTTGTCGCCAGCGTTGCGCATCTTGTTCCGGAGCAGGTAAGTTTTCATGTAAAGGTACGAAATGACCAATACTGCCGAGAGACCGGCGATGATCACGGCAGTGATCATGATAAGGTCTGGCGTCGAGAGGGGCTCACCGGGTGCGGGCGGGCCCACGGACTCGGCCCCATTGTTGATGATGTGCATCCCAACCGCAAGGGTAACGAGCTGCGCGGCCAGTAAAAACACTTCCAGCTGGTCCATGGCGCCCCAGTGAGTGCAACGGCGAGACCGCGACAGCAAGCAATCGAAACAGTTAAACGGGCGATAGTAGTACTGCAGGAGCATAGCGCTGAGGTTGGCAGCCAGCAAAAACGAGAGAGTTTGCTTCGGCGTGTCTGTCAACAGCACAATCAGCACGAACAAAAACTTCCGGAACATAATCACAATTTCCCAAAAGTAAAACTCGTAGGTAAAGCGGATGTAAATCCATCCGAATTTTTCCTTGGTCATCACGGCCCCCATGGTGTGATTGATTTTGGCGGTGTAAAGCATGCTGAAGAGCGTTGCAGGGATTCCTACTCCATAAAAGATGAAAAAGAGAATCCCTAAAAAGGCCATGCCTGCGTACGACGTAAATTCGGTGCCGCCTTTTTGAGTCCATTGGCAACTGACCGAAGGATCCTTGTTCAGAGTCGACGTACCGTCTTGCCATTGCGTGCAGTCGAAAGGTTCGATAGTTTTGGCTGTCACAAACACGTACAACAGCACCATCATGATGCAAGCTGTGTTGATGACTTTGTTTTGCATTTGTTTGCGAATCAAGATGTGAGGCACACAGGCTTCGTAGACGTGGTACTGCACGATCAACATCGACATCAGCACCATCGGGAGCATCATTGCCGTATACCATTTTCGCTCGTATGACCAGTACCATTGGCAGTCCGGAGAAATAGCCATCGAAGTTAAGTCGAAAGTGAGATACTGTCCGAGCAAGCCAAAGATGCGAGTGAAGAAGTACGGCCAGGCCACGGGAATTTCGACGAAGAGTGACGAGGACTGCGCATAGCCCACCACAATCAAAGACGCTGCCATGATCACTTCAACGCCCGCCGACTGCGTTTTTCCGTGCACAATACTGCGGTTTTCCGCGGTAGAGCCCGCAGTGTCGAGCCCGAGCTCTTCGCGCACGTCCTTTTTGAGCAGAGCTTTGATGTCTAAGCCAGCACCAGCGTCGAGTCCTTCTTCTTCGAGCAAGCCTTGAGCCGTTGCTTCCTTGAGGCGTTTTTGAGTCTCTTTGTCAAGGGCCCCAATGGTGGGTGCCACCGTGACGCGTCCACTTCCTTGCTTGCGAACTTCGTCGCCATAGACCCGGCACTTGATGAGCCAAAATGGCACGTCTTTGATCTTTCGCTTGTTGCCGAAATTGCCCGAAACTTCGAGCGAGTAGTCGTCAATAACCCGGGTTACTTTGCATTCGACGCGCTTCGAAGTGGTGCCCATCAATCCACACGTCACTGACGCTGCACATTGCTCGCAACGCGAACCGTTGTTGACGTAGATCGCCAAAATGTCATCTTTCGCGACTTCATATGCAAATTTTGTGCCTCGGGAAAAGTGCATGTAAAGCATCATAAGCAAAATTACCCCGCCAATGACAGCCAAGGTGTACACGAACGGGTTTTCGGGGCACTCCAGACAGTCTTTGAAAAGCAAATACCAGCCCTCCTGGCACGAGGCGCACATAGTACCCACGTTACCGTCGACGCACTTGTTTCCGCCGAGGCACCACTCAGGTTCCTGGCACTTGTAGCAAAAGATGGCGCCTTCTGCTTCCGACCAGTAACCAGGCAAGCATCGTTCACAGACGTCACTGCCCACCGAAGCCGAGTAGTTGCCGCTGCCGCATTTGTCGCAAAAGGCGTTAGGGTTGCTCTTGCTTACCAAAGATGGGTCAACAGTTGAGTAGCCAGCGCTGCAGCCGCCGTCGCCGCCAATCGCCGTAATCGTGTTGGCAATCCCCACCAAAATCTCGCCTTCGCTTGTGACTGCAGGTTGCCGAGCATCCGCGATCTCAATGTTGAAGTTGTAGCGCCAAAGTTCTTTGCCGTTCATTTTCCACGCCACCATGAGACCAGCGTTATCGAGCTGGAAGACACCTTGACCACCACCAAACATAACCGGGGAGCTGTACATTTGGCCCATGGAACGGGTGATTTCGCACAACTGATTGTCCTTGATTCTTTTTGTAGGGCTCAGGTCTAGACCAGTGTTGTCTTGGTTGACGATCAACCGGTAAAAGCGGCCACCGGTATTGCCCAAGTAGATGTTTATTTCAGTGCCGCCTTCGGTCTTGTGAATCGCAGGAGCTGACACGAATGGGTCTGTGGAACCAATGGCTTCCACCCAGTTTTGGTCTCCGGTGGCGCGGTCAATAGAGTACACTTTTTCCCCAAAAGGCACTATGAGGTCAGAATTCAAGCCAAAGGCAAAGTTTGAAGTAGGCGGCGAGTCAATATCTTCTGACGCGGTCAGTGTGAACGACCACTCTTCAACGCCACTGTACACATTCACGGCATACAAAGTTGCCTCGGAGCTTCCGTCGCCAGTCACAAAGTAAACGAAGTCACAGCACCCATCTTCTTCAAACACACCATCAACGAGCAAGTTAGACGACACCCCTGCGGATGTTTCAAATTGCCAAACCTTCTTCCCGCTATTCAGCGCAATCACTCCATTCGTGCCGCCGAACGAGACGTGACCCCGCGCCGCTGTCCCGAAGCACACGGTGCCGTTGCGGTGGACCGCGCCCGTGCCCATGATCTCGCCCAAGTTCGAATTCGCGGCTGAAATGGTCGCAGGCCAAGTCCAAAGCAAGTCGGTGCGCCGGTTGGACGGTGAAGTGGTGGATGAATTGGCGGCAAAGGCGTAAATGTACGTGTTATCCGAAAGGGTCGCGGTGCCCGAGGCAGTGGCAGCCACGTAAAGCACCAATTGATCGCCTTGGTACCCCAACTGTCACGAACAAACATACAACGTCAAAGAAGGGGGGCACGTCATGCGCATCCGAACAGACAGCCGAACATGAAGAAGAATCAGGCGTGCACGCATATCAAGTGAGAAAAACACATAGCGCTTGCTCACAAGATGCATGATTGAAATACATTGAAAAATAGGGACTCATACCACGGGAGTCCCGAAGATGGAGGAACCAGTAGTGTCGAGGGACTCGAGCCACAGGTACTCTGGATTCACAGGGTCCGAAATGTCGACGCAGTAAACATACGGGAACGCGTCCTTGCTTGAAGCAGTTGCTGCCACATACCTGAAACAGGGGGGAGAAAGGGGAGTGATAGAGAGAGAGATGAAACAGGGAGTAATGCACGTGAACTTCCAAGTTAGATCACTAACGAAGAAAAAATAAATAAAAGTAAGCAAGAAATCAAGGAAGAGTCTTTGGGTCCAGGAGGAGAGAAAGGGGTGAACGGAAGACGGGCAGGTTGCTTACATGTGCCCTTTCGCGTCGAGGACGGCGCCAGACCTGGCAAACCCAGACAAGGTAAACTGCCATAAGTCGTCTGGTTTCGAGTCCACATCACCGCCGTAAAGGAAAGGCGTGGTGGAGGAGCCCTTCAGACCGCCGTAGCCGGGGCCAGATGCCTGCAGGAGGATGTAAGGGCAAATGCGGGAGAGGGGCATTCAAGGACAGGGGAAAAGGCCAGTGGATGCGAATCATAAAGAAAAGTAAGCCGAATGCAATTATCCTAGAATAGAATCAGCACAACAGTGTGCGCACCTGAGGCCAAGCACTGCTCCACTCCAATGCGTCTTCAGGGTAAGCGCATCGTGATAGGGGCGCCCCTGCGAGAACCACAGCGGCGCCCAATAGGATCCGTCTACGCTTACTGTGAACCTAACCGGCGGACATCGGAAAAAGAGAACCAGAGAAGAATTGTAAAGAGCCTACCATAGAACCCATTCAATAGTAAGCATAATCGTCTCGCTCACACAGCCTCCTGCCCTTTCCATACTGTGCTTGCTATTTGAAGCCGGACAGTTTAAGAGATCATTCTCAAATGATGGGCGGGGAAGAAAGTCAGGGCGGCTAATATGCACTTTAGGTAGCCATACA
>Ga0307979_1000234_pt1 | contig 37731 bp, 14 predicted proteins | sample OrgLakmetage1058_FD_201833 | JGI IMG/M metagenome (GOLD analysis project Ga0307979, IMG submission 201833) | Saline water microbial communities from Organic Lake, Antarctica - #1058 | ecosystem: Environmental > Aquatic > Non-marine Saline and Alkaline > Saline | place: Antarctica: Organic Lake...
TTCCGCGCTAGTGATCGGCAAGATCGTGCTGACAATGCTTGTAGCTGCTGCCAAAATAAATCAATCCTCCATTGTGCCTGCCTTTGATCAAACGAGAGTCCCACGGATAATTCAAGTACCAAGCGGAATACCTTTGATGAATGCGGCTAACAACTGTCGAATTATGCGCCTTTTAAAAAAACCTAAGACAATACAATAACAAAAACAATTGAGAGATACTGAAGCAAGAGTTGTAGCCAGAAACCATCTCGTTGTTCATATTAGGTGTGCTTATCACTTACCATTCGGATCTGGCCTTCGCTCTTCGTGAGCTGCCTGCTGCCTGATCTTCCTTGATACAAATCATCTCGGATGAGGATTAGCAGTAAGCAGACAAAAGTGATCAAGCATTCGATACAAGACTTTCAGGGGACCATCGCAAGTTTGACCAGCTCATTACGAGGGCTTCCTCCGCAGTCATTCCTGTGTTCCTCGCTCCAGAGGCGTGAACCGAGTCCGGCCTGCTAACACCATCGGCATTGCCACCACTGTTGCCATTTCGAATCCTTGGTGCTAGGGTGCCTTTCTCATTTTCGTTCTTCGGAGCAGCGGCTGTCGTAGCGAGCGGTTTTGCGCTTTTCGCCACAGCACCTGCTTTTCGCGCGAGACGGCATTGCAGCAACTCTACCGTAGCATTCAAGCTGAAGTTTTCGCTCTCAAAGCTAGATGACGGTGCTTTCTGGAGTGCAGTCTCGTCAACTGTGGGAGTAGAAGAGCTGCTTGAAGTGCTTGTGGTATCACAAGGGCACGGAGCACACGAGCACGAGGAAGTGTCACCACTGGACGAATTGGATACGAGACTGTTGTTTGGCCAAGTGCCACACTCGGCTGCCGGGCATTCCGCAGGCGCTGGGCAATCGTTAGGAGCGGGGCATTCAATAGGGGCTGGGCATTCGATAGGTGCTGGGAATTTAATAGAAGTTGCACATTCGATAGGAGCAGCGCATTCGATAGGTGCTGGACATTCCACAGGAGCAGCGCATTCAATGGGGGCTGGGCATTCGATAGGAGCGGGGCACTGAATAGGCGCTGGGCATTCGATAGGAGCGGGGCATTCGATAGGTGCTGGACATTCCACAGGAGCAGCGCATTCAATAGGGGCTGGGCATTTGATAGGAGCGGGGCATTCAATAGGGGCTGGGCATTCGATAGGTGCTGGGCATTCGATAGGTGCTGGACATTCCACAGGAGCAGCGCATTCAATAGGGGCTGGGCATTTGATAGGAGCGGGGCACTGAATCGGCGCTGGGCATTCGATAGGAGCGGGGCATTCGATAGGTGCTGGACAGGGCTCTGGTGGAGGTGGTAGCTCGGCGCACACAGGGCATGATTGAGTCTCTATATCCTCAATCTTACGGCTCTCGACGTTGTTGTTAATTGAATCATCATTTCCGTTGACCAGCACAGCAGGCGCAGCAGCAGCAGGAGAATTAGTGAGTGTCTGAAAGCCTGCTCGTTCGAAGAATGCTTGCATCTCGCTCAAGAAGCTCGGCTGTAGCCCTACGTTGAAATGGCTTGCTCCTGGGAAACGCTTTAGCTCTACATTTAATGGTATTGATCTAATGTTACTGCTATCACTGCTGCTGCTACTACTGCTGATGATGCTGATATCAACAGGTTGGTGCTGAGCACGATGAGCAGCAGAAAGTGTGCGCAAAGAGTGCTCTACGGGCACCTCACGATCTAAGTCTCCGTGCAACAAAAGCACCTGCGTGTTCGAACAAGCACGTGCGTCCACGGTTAAATACGAGCTCAAGAAATAGTGTTGGCACCCGTAGACTTTTCTAATTCAACGCATGCCTAATAAAGAATATGATAAAAAAATTGCTTCACCACGTCTTATTTTCATTGATTTGCTTGCTTACCGACGTATGCGCGCCTTGTTCTACAAGAGCTGCCACGTGATCTGCAGTTGCCAGCTTGAAAGGTGATTGGTGGAGAGCCTCTGGTAGAAGTCTAGAGTGGCAAGCAGGCAACCATTGACACCATCCTAGAATCCCACTGTGCTGATTGGACCAATAATCCGCGAGCGAGCTGAACCCACTCTCAAGCACTAAAGCACCTAAATCACCGCCTGCTGCTTCCGCATCACCCCCAGGGAGGGCCCCGCCAGAATTCATGCTGCTGCTGCTGCCGCCGTTGTTAGTGGCAGGTGAAGATACTGGATGCGGAAGAAAGACAGGATCACTCCATTCCCGCGCCAGAGAAGCCGCAACACCGCTCCCGAGACCGTGGCCCCAGAGCACGACTCGCTTCGGCACCACCCCTTTCTCGTAGACCAACCATTCCACAGCGGCGCGCGCGTCCGCCACGAGCGCTGCTTCGGAGGTAGGCCACCACCAGTGGGGCTCTGAAAAGAAGGGAAAATTGGCCGATAGCGGTGACGGCGAGAAGACATTGGTTTTCACTCCAGAAGCAGCAGGACTGCTTGAGGACAGTTGAGATTTCCGAGCAACATTGCCTGCCATGCCTCGATTGCCCACCAGAAGGCAGTGGGCTCCGAAGTGTTGTGAGACTTGGGCGCAATGCGCGACAGGATCCCATTTCGCCTAAGATGTTGCCAAAAAGGTCATATTCATGTGTGTTCCATGAAACAAGGAGAAGGAATGAAGGGAGCGCATTTTTCAGAGGACAAGTCAAGTAAAGATAGAGCGTTCAGAAAGGGCAAAACCAAAAAGCACTTTTTTTTAAATTTAGCCCACCTTGGCATGACTTTGCAAGAAGACCACGACAGGGCCATGAGAGGAAAGTGCGGCGTTGAAGTAGGCACTCTCCGAATCTACACCATCGTTGCTGCTCTTGCCGTCACCAACTCTGCTGCGCCTTTTCCGACTGCTGCTTCTGCTGCTGCCATCTTTGTTTTTCTTAGTGCTATTAGTGCTGTTGCTGCTGTTGGTGTAAGGTTCAAGCCATTTGCGGCCACTCAAACGAACTCGGGCAGCTCGTTCTTGCGCATTTTCCGCCGCAGGCAAGGCGTGCCAGGCCCACAGAGGCTCACCGTCATGAGTCGTGAGCTCCAGTCTTCGAGCAAAAGGCAGGCCAGCGAACATCGAGTGCATTCCTACGTGCACAGCTCCTGACGAGGGTTCATTTTCGTTGACATTTGATCCAGACAGTTGAAGAGAACCATAACGTAACCAGACGTTCTTGTCGTTATCATCCATAAGCTCCAAGAACCATGGAGGTGCTTGAAAGCAGCCCAGCACCACTGAATGCAAAGCAGGGCACCACACCATGGATGCTGCTCCAAGATAAGCCAACAACACCAGCGTCAACAGCAGCGCAACGAGCCGCCGCAGGAACTTCAACGATGGAAACACCCTCGACAGCAGGTTAAAAATCGAGGGCTGCGCCGAGGCGTTTCCAGCAGGAGCAGCTGCCGACGGTACAGTTGGCGAAGAAGCAACACGGTCAGCAAGCGAAGCCGAGAATGGTGGCGTAGGCGTAGGCCATACCATGCGACGATGCCTTGGTGCTTGCTGCTGATTCATTATACTACTACTAATGGAGTCGGCTTCGACGGGCAATGCAGCAGTGCCATCAGTGTTACTTCCGTCGTCTGCACTTTGCAGAGCAGCTAGAGATTGCCCACTGCCAGTAGTAGTAGCAATCATTGTGTCGGCGTTAGGAGTGGCAGTGACAACACCTGCAGTGGAAGCTGGGACAACCTCGTCTACATGTGATGGAGCAGTGGCAGATAGGGCTAAAGCCCACGGTGGGCGGCGCACAGCCGTGGTGTTGTTGTTGGCATCCTGAGGAAAGGTGCGCTCAAAGGGACGGCGCTCGGAGGGCGAGAAGGAAGTGGAAGATTGGGGTGAAGAAAATGACGACGACGACGATGGTGCCGGAGGTGGTTCTGATCTCGGAGAAGCATAAGCACTGTCAGGAGACGAAGCACTTAAGGGGGACGACGAGGCATCTGAGGGCGTGACAGGAGGCGAACTGCGCTGCCTCTGCTGCCGCCACACACCAGATGCCGATGGCCACCATCGAGAAGACGAAGCAGCACTTGAAGACGAAGTGTTTCTAGTGTGTATATCGTTGCTGCTTTGCTGCTGGTTGTCTGAGGCACTGCTCCGTCGACTTCCACCACCACCTGCTCCTGCTGCCACGGCAGAGGTACTCGCACTGCGCCCGCGACGTGTAAAGCGAGCTGCCGAGGACGCAGCCCGCATCAAAACTGACGACGGAGATGTCGACTGCGGCGCTGGTGCTGGCGCTGGCGGAAGTACCTGAGAGCCAGCATTTTGCTGCGGTGGAGGCGGCATTTGCAAGGAAGGCGGATGAGTCTGTTGCAGCTCAACTGTTGAAGTCGCACCCATATTCCTGGAGTCGTAGCGTGGAGAAAGCTCATGGCCTGCATGCACACTAGATGCTCCTATTGCTGATGCTGCAGCAGTAACGCTAGCACCGCTGCTCGGAGCATCTCCAGCAGCGGCACTTCGCCCTGAGCCTCTAGGATGAGGAGCAGGAGGAATTTGCTGCGAAATGTTGGTGTTGCTACTGCAGCTCCTCACACTTCCACTGCCGGTGCTTCGACTCCTGCCGTTGCTGCCACTGCCACTTGTACTGCTACTGCTGCTGCTGCTGCTGCTGCTGTTACCGGTAAATGATGCCATGCGCGCAGCGAGCTTCGGACTCAGGGACCGGCGTCGCCTACTAGTGGAGGGCCCAACACTACCAGGGGATAACACAGTTGGTTCAAGAGTTCGCGTTGTCGCTGTTTCAGGCACTGCTGCAGCACTATGAACGGAAGCGCCCGTTGTGTTTTCAACCGCCTCAGCCGGAGAATGTGAAGAAGCCACGTCAGCCGGAGCCGGTGAGGCAGTATTCGCCGCTACCTCTACAGCGGCCACACCACCACCAGCCGCCGCCGCCGCCATTTGAGCATCCAGTGCCACTAAAGCACGCGCTTCCTTACTAGCGCGCCGAGCGGCTACTAAAGCAGATGCCTTCTGAGCAGCGAGAAGTCGGTCTTTGGAAGCTTGACGCCGAGGACTCAAGAGCTCAGATGTGTCATTAGATGCATCATGGGCTTCATTGCTACTTGCCGTTGCTGTGAGTGTGCCCGCATTCGATTCGAGAGCAGCCATTTCAGCCTCTCCTTCCCCTTCTTCTGTTGCATTATTTGTAAGCGTGTCACTACCAAACTCCATAGCAAGCGAGGCACTGAGATCCACCGCCGCTGACCGTGCTTCGACCACAGGGAAGTCAACCCCAGCACCGGCCAATATGCGACTGTTATCGGCCAAATCGAGGGTGCTGATACTATCAGTGCCTGCTCCCTCGGCAGTATCGTCTTCTTCTGACTGAGGTGAGGCCGATTGTAAAGAGTCCTCAATGGTTGCCGGTGATTCTGGCTGTGATAAAGACAACAGCAAAGGCTCTGCTTCGTTAGACACGTCACCATCATCACGTGAAGTAATGACGTCATCAACGACTTGACTTCCACCACCTCCAGCTGAGCTCTTTTGTGAGAAGCTTGGCTCCGACACCGAACTCGCAACCGACGTGTTTTCAATTACAGGGGTCAAGGCACCGAGATTTGGCGCAATCACTTCTGCTTGGAAGGCCGCACGAGATTTGCCACGGTTTTTGCTGCCCTTTCTTCGCGGAGCTGCTGCTGTTGCTGTCGTTCTGGAATTGGGAGAAGGCGGCGGTCTTGGTGAGGGAGAAGGGGCCCTGTTGTGGCCAGTGTTGCGCGGCGATTGAGAGGATGGCAACGAGGTGTTATTGGCAGGTGGCGCAGGTTGCGACAAGTAGGCCGTAGGAACGAGCCCCGCGGCGCCAGATGACGTCAGCACGTCGCACCAACCGTCTTCTGGGTCCGCTACCACCTGTCACAAAGATACGAACGAATAAATTAGCCCAAACGAGCTCAGAGCGAGTAAAACACGAAAGACAGGAGTGGTGCACCAAAGACTTCTGTCGAAGACGGCAGAAAGAGCAAACTTCAGGAATGTGTATATTCTAGAAGACAAACCACAGAATGGCTTATTCTCGCATTACAGGACATGTGCAAGTAGCGCTGTAGCTCATCAGCAATTCCATGTAAGAGTACATGTAGCATTTCGCAAAAGTCGCACCTCCACAGAGTCGCCAGCTGCTAAGCCCACGTGCCAAACTTCCGTGGCTGCGAACGCAAATACTGCTTCTCGCATGTCGCGCGTTTTTGTTTCTGCGGATACTGTTTGAGAGCCACTCGCAGCAGTAGCCATGACTGTTGGCGCGATGGTGGTAGGTGCAGCAGCATTTCCCCCATTGCTGTGGGCTGTGGTTGCAAGCGTCTCTCTGATATTTTGCTCGTCACCGGTGGGTGCAATAAGCACGCCAATCTTTGCCGCCTCAACTGGAGATGAAGCAGCAACTTCAGTTTGAGATGACGCGGCGGCAGTATTCGCCGCTACCTCTACAGCGGCCACACCACCAGCCGCCGCCGCCATTTGCGCATCCAGTGCCACTAAAGCACGCGCTTCCTTACTGGCGCGCCGAGCGGCTACTAAAGCAGATGCTTTTTGAGCAGCGAGAAGTCGGTCCTTGGACTGATTAGCCTCTCCACTATCAGTGTGATCATCTGGGCTGTACGAAGCAGGCAAGTGACCTTCCGGCGACAGATGATACAGCGGCGGCGAAGATGATTCATGTGGTAGCGTTTGATGGCGAATGTTCACTGCTGCCTGAGGTTCGTCGAGAGGACAAGCGTCTAGGTTATTACTGTGCTCGTGTCCGGTAGCCGAGTGCTCATTCAACTCCTTTTCAGGTGTCGCTTCTTCTCCCGCCTCTGCTTCCTCAATCACTTGAGTTCTTGATACTTTCACATGACCTAAGCCAGCTCGCTGCAAAGCTTTGGATAGGGTGTGCGTGCGTTTCGCATGTTGCACCACAGCATGTGCGGCCTCGAGATTCGGGAGGCCTCGAATGGTGGTAGACACGACCACGGATCCTGCACGCACTGCGCCTACTTGCACCTGTTGTAAGGAGAGCGCAAGAAAAGAGAATTTCGATTACAGTCACAAAGCAAGGTCAGGGCAACTTTATCTTCTAAACAATCATGGATAAGCAGTAAAAGGCCCTAACTTTACTGATGCACGCATTTCCCAAAGTTACTCTACGTAGTACAAGTAGTCCTAGTGGTGGTGTCTTTGTCATTCTCACCTGTCGCCGACTCAAGCCCAGAGCTTTCGAAGTCGCTCGCGTGAACACGATGCGCTGAGGCACGCCGAAAGAATCCAGCGACCAATCAAACAAAGACACGTCAAACGTCACCGAATGGGGATGGGGTGCTCGATGATTAGTTCCATGTGGCTCAAGCGGTGGCGAGGCACTGGATTCGCTGCGGGTGGTTGACGTTGGCGAATCGTTGTTGCCTACATCATTGCTGCGCTCATTACCCTCTGAATTGTATTCAATGCCAACAAGTGCGGGCGATGTCGATACCGTTGTAGCAGCTGAAATCGACTCAACTGATTTTGAGCTTGAGTGCACTAAAGAAGAAGAAGAAGGAGTTTGCGGCGGTGACGATGTCGAGTGCAATGGAGCAACTCCACCTTCCATACTGCTAGGAATATCACAAACCAATTCCTCGGCATTCGCCCACGCACTTTCTTCTAATTCTGCCGCCTTTTGCATTGCACTAGCCACCGCTGCTGCTCGCGCTTCCCGCTCAGCTGCTCGTTGCTTCGCCGCGGCTACCCCTGCGGCTGCTCTCTCGGCTACTTCCTCGACTGGGCTTTTCTTGCCTGAACCTGAAGCAGTCTTTTGCTGTTGTGGTACGTTGAGTACTGCTGCATTAAATGCTGCTCCTGCTGCTACTGCCAATTCATGCGCATGATCTGCTTTTTCATTTGAGACAGCAGCATCTCTCATTGCGACCTCCGCAGCGGCCTCGTCTTCTGCACGGCGCCGCAACGCAAACGCACGTGCGCGCTCTTGCCGGCTCTCAGTTGCTGTACTGGGCGAACGAGACTGCGGAGGCGACCACTGCGTCTTGGGCCTGAATATCACCGGCTGTTGATCACTACCTGGACTCTTGGCTGAAAACGCATTTAACGCAGAAGCAATACCGTGCTGTCCTGATGCTCGCACTTCTTCATCTGAAGCGGCGCTGGATGCTGTGTTGCTCTTCCCTGCTCCTGCTGGACTCTGGACTGCTGGACTCTGGATTGCCGGACTCTGGACTGCTGGAACTGTCTCCTTCTCTTCTGGGGTTGTCAGCATCGCCAAAGCAGGTGGTTGAGACTCAATGTGGTGTTGGCCACTGAGGCGTGAGACTTCTTTCTTTACTCGAGCAACACGCTCCCTCTCCATGGTTAAAGGTGATAGCATGTCGTTGGCTTTGCTGACTGTTCCCACGCCACCACCACTATTCCTTGTGCTCGCAGTCACCGCACCGTCAGCCCGATGGCTTGAAGTAGCAGCAGCAGCATCTTCGGGGCTGTCAGTGAGAGGTTTGGGAGGTGCACCGCCGGCATTCGCAGGTAGCGCAGTCTCATTGTCAGCACTCAGCGGTGAGAACGTGTCAAGCTGAAGGTTTGATCGCACAGCAGGTGAAATGGAATGCACTCGAAGAGTTGTGTGCATCGCTGGAGTGTACGGGGTAGGCGGAGGCGATTCAAGAGGAGTGTAAGGCACCATCAGTGGCTGTTGCCCACTAGAGGGGACAGCATCGGCTGGGCTTTTGAACTGAGGTGCAGGATCATCACCTCTGGTGACAGCAGCAGCAGCAGCAGCAGCAGCTATTGGTGTGGTATTTCCAGGTAGCCTCTCTGTGCGCTCTTCTTTGGCTGCTGTGGGCACAGTTGCTTTGGGCCGATGCATTAGAAGCGGCGGAGGACTGCTGCACAACACGCCATTTAGCCTCTTGTTGACTTCTGCTTTGTTGATGGCTCGTTGCGCCTCAGCTTTTGCGTTCATCGCTGCTTCTTCTCTTTCATCTTCACTCGAGTCTCCAATCTCTGCAGTGCCTGCAGGTATGTCTGCTTGAGTTGCTGCTTTGTCAGCAACCTCAATCGTCGGCGCCTCTCTGTGTTGGTGCAAAGGTCGAGGTCCTTCCCAGAGCCTTGGCGGGTTTCCTGGACTCAATGGGCTCAAGCTCTCCGCCAGAGCAGGCGATGAATGAGCGCTTGAACTGGCAGGATGGCCCGCAGAAAGTCGCCCGTTGTTGGTGGCATTGGAGGCTGACGCGTACAGAGCAGCGAGGTCAGGCGACACGCGCGCCAGTGCTTCTTGGGTGTACGTGACCTTGGCTTCTGGTGAGATTTTCGCGTTGATTGAGACGGCTTCTGCCATGACGCGCGCTGTCAATTCCGCCGTTCGGGCTGAAGTGTCGTAACTGCTACCAGTACGCTCGTTGCTGTGATTGCTCGAACTGCTGTCGCTGCTGTTGCGACCGCTGCCTGCGTCAGCATTCGCTTTTATTGAGGCTCGCTTTGCTTCTCGCTGACGCACAACTTCGGCTCGAATCTCCGCTCGTGCTGTCTCCTGTGCTGCTGCTGCCTTCTCTTCTGCAGCCTTAATCTCTGCAGCAGCCTTCACTTCTGCAGCCTTCATCTCTGCAGCAGCCTTCTCTTCTGCAGCCTTTTCTTCTGCAGCCTTTGCCACAGCCGCTGCCTTCTCTTCAGCAGCCTTCTTCTCAGCTGCAGCCTTCTCGGCTGCTGCCTTCTCTTCTGCAGCCTTCTTCTCTGCAGCAGCCTTCTCAGCCGCAGCCTTCTCTTCAGCAGCCTTCTCTTCTGCAGCCTTTGCCTCAGCCGCTGCCTTCTCTTCTGCAGCCTTTGCCTCAGCCGCTGCCTTCTCTTCTGCAGCCTTCTTCTCAGCTGCAGCCTTCTCAGCTGCAGCCTTCTCAGCTGCTGCCTTCTCGTCAGCTGTCTTCTTCTCAGCCGCTGCCTTCTCAGCCGCTGCCTTCTCCTCAGCTGCCTTCTCCTCAAATGCTTTCTTATCCGCAGCAGCCTTCTCAGCTGCAGCATTGTCACGAACGGCCTGTTCAGCTGCTGCCACCTGCGCTGCTGCATCGGCTACCATTCTCAAGCGGTTTGCTTCAACTTTAACAGCTTCGAGCGCGGCTGAGGCTTCCGCGGAGGCCGAATCTGCCGCTTGGCTGGCTTCCTTTTCAAGCGCTTCACAAGCCAACGCTTCTGCCTCTGCCTCCGCTGCTGCTGCTTCAGCCTGCTTGACCAGAACTCGGTGGGCGTCTTCCGCAGCAGCGGCTGTGGTGGCTGCAGTTGCAGTTGCTGCTGCTTTGCCTTCTTTTTCTTCTTCTCTTTCTTGAACGAGTTCTTGCGTCAATCTGGTAGGCTCTTTCTTCTTCCGCTCGTCTATTTTGGCCTTCACATCGCTTAATTTAGGCACCTCAAGGCTGCTCGAGTTCGGCAAGCTGTTCTCAATTCCGCTTCTTCGAACAGATGGCGAAGTAGGACTTTTTCCCGGCGAAAGTGGGAGTTTCGGGGACGGTGGCTGAGTGAGCGAGGGCGAAAGCGAGCGCGCCACGAACTGTGCCATGCGACTCGCCAGTTTCGACGGCGACCTTTCTCTGCGGCGACCGCGGCTAGCACTCCGCACACGACCCCCTGAGGCACTTGCGTTGGTTGCTGAGGCCGCAGCCGCAGAATCACTAGAATCAGACTTATCATCTACGCCTGGTGACACTGGGGAAGCGCAAAGTGGCTCATCGTACCGAAGGCTCCCATCGCTCTTGCTGATGCCGCTGCTGCTACTGCCGCTCTCCGACACGCTGTCCCGTAGCAGTTCCCCAACGCGGGCTTCGGTGGCCGCGAGCACGTCTTGCTGGTCCTGAGCCGGGAGTTGCGCCAGCAGCACTGCCATCGGTTCCGCTTGCATCGCGAGCAAGAGCGTGGGGCGCTCCGACGAAGGGTTGGCGCACACCAGTGCAGCTGCCCCGCTCGGCAATCCCCCTGTAGTGAGGGCGTCGAGCACGGGCCCGGCTGCGCGTCGCCGATGGAATTCCAGCAGGACTTTGGCCGCGGAAGGCACCGCAATGGTCTGCAGCCAAGCGGCGACAGCTGCAGGCGACAGGCAGGCTACTAGCCGGCTCGCAGTGAGGCCCGGCTGGCTCTTCAGGTGCTTGTTGCTGGCGCGCGTGAGGCTGAACCATGGGTGCGCCTTGGTCTTGCCACCGCCAGCCAACTCAGCACGAAGCGCTGTCGCTCCCGCCGTTCCCATGGCCCCCAGGACATCGGTGTAGTCGCCACGCAGCCGTAGCTCCACCAGTAGCGCAGCAGCCTCAGCAGTAGGCAGCGCTTCTAAGGTTGCGGCCGCTACAAAAGCTTTTCGCTGCTCAGCAGACCCGTCTAGGTGTGGGCTCTTCCCGGCAGCTACTTCTTGAGCCAACACGCACGCAGCGCGGTCGCGTGGCGGCGGCCAGGCGGATGGCTGCGAATCCGTCCAGCGACTGGTAGTGCGACGGGGAGGCGGTGCAGATAAGCCCAAAAGTGGGTCAAGCGCAAACGAAGAGGTCGGCAACAGCTGGAGCGCACTCATTTGCGCGGACGGGCTCAACGCAAGAAATGCCACGTCATCGGTGGAAAGCGGCAAGGTGCGAGCAGGGTTACTAGGCATGTCAATACTGCTGGCAGCGTCGTAACCGTCCATCATGGCGTGTACAGCCTTAGTTCGAAGCCGCTGCATCGCGGACTGCGCATTCGCCAACGCTTCAGTATACACGGCCTCGCCAAAAGGTCCGTTGGATTTTGCATCTGGAAGGTCACCCGCAGGCGCGCTATTCACCGTGGGTTGCGAGGCAGGCGTCGCAGCGGTAGACTGTTGATTCTTTTGTTTCCGCGCTCGGTGAGCTTCCGCAAAGGCTTTCGCACGGGCTTCCTGGGCAACGCGCTGTGCTAAGATTTCTTCGCGGTCTAACCGCTTCGCTTCCATTTCAATCGCAAGCCAATCATCCAACGGATCTTTTGCAGCCGCATGTGGGTTCGACGGAGGCGGAGACTTGTCGCGCAGGCTTGCTTCCACGATAGCTTCTTCTGCCACTTCATCATTTGCTGCGTCATTGACTGAGGCTTGATCGCCATCACGGGCATGCACAGCTTTATCGGCTGCCAAACGCACTGCCGATTTGGCATAGATGTCATTCGAGCCAGCATCGTTCAATTCCTTTGACATCGATATCTCATTGATTAACTTCGAATCGACAATATCGCTTACAGCCTCGTTGGTCGCATCGTCATTTTCACTGTCTCCTTCCTCAATCTCTTGCTCTGACTCCAGCTGTGCTTGAATGCTTCTAGGTTCAGATTTCGCACGAGCCTCAGCAATTTCTTTGTTTCGCATTCTCTCAGTTGCCATGTACGATACCAGGGATTGGTTCGCTGCAATAATTTCAAGAGCACCTTTCCTCGCAGCTTCGAGCGCTTGAGGTGAATTGTTCACGCGGAATGCTTTTCTTTCGAGGGAGGTGCCAGAAAATGCTGACCGAGCAACGTTGCGAGACTCATCCATCGTGCTGACACCAACTTGTGCTTCAGCTTCATCATGCTGATCCGTGACTGCTGTGTCAGCACCTTGGGTTGAGCTTTGCTGATGAGGACTAATGATTGCGTCACTTAGGAGGTCCAGTGCCATTTTTGCGTTCTTTTCCACTGTAAATTTGGGCGATTGACCAACAGCAATACCACCCATGGGTGTTCGCGGCGAGTCTGATGACTGAGGACTAGTGAAGCTCAGTGACCTGCCCCTTCGAGGAACCTCTGGAGATGTAACAGGCAAATCAGCCGGCAAAGAAAGACGTGCACTGGCTCCTGAAGCGGAATGCCGTCGGATTCGATTCGGAGTAGTTGAGCTCGGGCCTGAGCTCCTACCATCTGACCCTTCCCCAGGGTCTTGGCGCGCAGACTTCATTTCACTGTCCATCCAAAAAATCATTGACGCAGCTTCATATTCAACACGGCTTGCCCTGATTTCTCTGCGGAGTTTTGCGGCCTCAAGTTGTCGCATTCGCTGTTGTTCGGATTCCACTTTTTTAGTTGCTTTCACTTCTTCCTCGGCCGTAGCTCTCATCGAAGCAAGCTCAGCTTGAATCATTTTCACTCGTTCAGATTCTGTGCGACCAACATAATTCGTGGTATCATTTGGATTATTTGCAGTGGCGCCTGCAACATCATTCTCTTCACTCTCAGTTTCAGAAAGTGGCTGCAGTCTGCGGCCCATGGAATGAGCTCTTGGTCTCGAGTTTGGTGAAAGAGCCCTCGACAGGCCAATAAAACGCGAGTTATTTTGAGTTTCACTACTAGTTTCCATGACGTCGTCTGTATTGGAGTCATCGTTACAAGCGCACACCGCAGATGTCCGCTTTTCTACCTCCACTTTTGCCTTCGCGAAAGCTGCAGAAATCAGTTCCTGGGAACCATACGCCATCGATCCAGATTTGCTAGGCTTTGCTGCTTTTAATGGCGTAACATCAGGCGTGGGCGATGATAATGACTCTACATTATCACTTGATGGACCCAAGCTAATCCCACTACCGGCCGCCTGGGGCTTGGCTTTGACCGAGGCTGTAGGCGTGGGCTGTAGCTTGGTGGTTCCTGGAATGATCCGCTTCACTGGGGCTGCTGCCTGTGCTGAAGCCTTGCTGGTCGACGCTCGAAGGACCTTCGGGCTGCCTGATCGGATGCTAGCGGCAGCGTGGTCGGATTTGGGGTGTCCACAATGGCAATATCCGGAAGAAACTGCCAAAAGGTCCACTGAAAAATTATCACAAGGCTGCGAGGTGTGCTTCTGCGTTGACAGAGATGCTTCAACTGTCTTCATCTTCAAACCAGGCCAGCGACCTCTAGATGCCGCAGACGACGCAAACGCCGAATGGTCATCTTTCAAGTATCCGCACTCGCACATGTTGTACGTTCGTGACGCAAGGTCGACCTTGAAATCGGCGCACGCCATGCTGTCCCGATTGCACAACTACCTACTCCGATTCTAAAAGTTGTAGTGCTCTTATCAAAAATTGCTAGGCACTTCAAGAGCTACTCTCAGAAGTTGATGTAGGCTCAAGAAACAAGCGAAGAGTCGTAGAAGTTGTTGCTACGAGCAACTCGTGGAGAAATGTGGATGACAACTACGTTCGTATCACTCGAAAGCCAAGCCACATTTTTTACAGTTTGTCCATGTTCCCACTATACTGTACAGGACGACCAAGACCCCTGAGGGGGTACTTTGTCTTCATTGGTTGGCGCGGTGTCTTCACTGGACTTCCTGCTTCACTCCTGCTCGGCTCCTCGCATCGCATCACACTACTTTCTCTCTTTACGCGTACGTGGTGGGCTACAGTGCTCAAGCCTGCCTACATAAGCTTAGTTTAGCCATCAACTCATCAGGCGTTAATCATACACATAGCAAACATTTCAAACGTGTCCTCACGTGCAATTTTAGGCCAGATTAAGCTTTTCTACGCTCTCGTGTACTTTTTCGCTGCGTTAGCTAGTGTTGAAGGGTTCGTTACTTCGAGGAAGTTGTTCTCACGTTTTGTGCCGACGATGCCGCATCGCTTGATCGCCGCGCCTTTGGGATCGCTAATGTACACTGTGACTGCAAATGCGCTTTCGCACAGTAATGCACAGAATGCACCTCCAGCTGTCAAGGTTGGCTTTAGGATTCCTCTGCATGACCTCCTTTCACTTTGCTAGCTAGTATAATGTTGTCGAAGTTCTAACGGAGCACAACAAAACCTTTCTGTGGTCGCTCAGGCGCCTCTCGTGCGGTTCGGCGTGGTTGCCGACATCCAGTACGCCAACTTAGCGGACGGCCAGAACTACGCGAAAACACAGACGCGGCGCTACCGTGGTGCCTTGGAGATGGTCGACAAAGCAGTCGCTTATTGGGCAGCGCAGAAAGTCGGGTTCGTGGCGCAGCTCGGTGACGTCATCGATGGCCAATGCGCGACGAAGACCCACACGAGCGCCACTGATTTGGCGTCTGTGTTGGCAAAATTGAGCCGGCTTCCGGTAGATTACTTGAACCTGATTGGCAACCACGAGCTTTACAATTTCGACCGACCAACGCTTGCGCGCGAGCTGAACACTAGGCGAGGAGGAGGGCACCCGGCTGGCGTTGAAAGGGAGTTTTATCACACGCGCCCATGCAAAGGCTGGCGCGTTCTAGTGCTTGACGCCTATCAGGTAAATGCTAGTCTGAGTTTGAGTCTTTTTGGTAATTTATTTTACCGCGGTCTTCCTCTGTCAACCTCTGCGCCCGCACTATTCTGTTGTTATCCGATCTTAATTTCCTGCCTGCCTCCTCACACAGGACGCTGTGATACCCAACACTGGCGCAGAAAGTCAGTCGCGAGGGCAGACGATTTTGGAGGCCCACAACCCTAATATGACGCCTGAAGCAAAGGCAAATGGCGCGAAATGGTTCGACGGCCTCGAGGGAAAGAACTGCCGCTTCGTGCCATGTGAGTGGGCTCAATCCTCGTTAATTCGTTACCTCTGGCTGCTTTCCTCTGTTCATGCAATTACACGATTACTTGCTATCTCCCTCTCTGAACCTTCGGAGCTTGCTCTGAAGCCGAGAAAGACACGGGGTAGCGTGTGCATGCATACGAGCAGGGTATAGCATAGTCTAATTCCTCTCATGGTCGTCGCACATTTCTTGATCTGACAAATGACATTTTTGCTGCCTGTTGACTAACAGACAATGGCGGCTACGGAAAAGAGCAGTTGGCATGGCTGAAATCACAAATCGCTGAGGCAATTGCAGACAACGAAAGGGTGCGTGTCTTTGTCGATTCATTTCCAACATTTGAGCATATTTCAGTATTGTCCTTTCCGAATTTTCTCCTGTGTTTCCATTTTTAAATTTTTAATCCATTTTTCGTGCACCTTTTGGCCTACTTTTTATACTAGATTGTGGTGCTGTCTCACGTGGTGATACACCCGGAGTCCTGCGAGGGCACGACTATGGCCTGGGACTACGACAAAGCGCTTGAGCTGATCGAAAACAGCTGCGGCACCGTGGCCTTAGTCCTCGCAGGCCATGACCACGAAGGCGGCTTTGCGCAGTCGGCCATCTCTTCTACTAATCATGGCAGCAGTGCAGCGCAGAAAAGCGTCGCGGATAAAGATGGACCCAAGGGAGGCACCGAGGTCGGCACCTACTACGTAACTCTGCAGTCTCCATTGAATCGAGGACGTGACGGAGAGTGCTTTGGGGCTGTCGAACTTTATGACGATCAGATTTTGATCAAGGGCCCCAAGCTCGACCATTTGCTCCACGCGTCCCTTCTCGAGCAATATCCCTCGACCACATCAGTGATGTCGGGTGCCGACGTTAGCTCAGGTGAAATCAAAGAAGATGTTTTGAGCCTTCCTTTGGCACCTTGTAGGACGGGAATCCTACCAAAAGGCAGGCGAATTGAATCATAGGTGTGCGCAATCTTGTTGGATTAAAGAATGGTCCTCGAGACAAAAAAAAGAATTAGCTAACATATAACATATAACATCTATTTACTATTAACATGGGAATTAAATTAGAAGGCACGAATATATTATATACAGCAACGAGCGAGTTCAAGGGGCGAAAACAAAGCCAGTAGCCGCGCAATTAAGTAGCTACTACACTTGAGAATGATGTTTTTGAGGCATTGGTTTTGGGGCATTGGGCATTTAGTCACTTCCACTTTCCACTTCCACGTTACATTTAACTCTAAATTAGCCCAATTGCTTTTGTCTCTTTACGACGCAAAATGTTGTGAGTACGTTTGCGGAGAAAAAGCACAGCCAGCGCGGCGTATGACTTAAGACATTCACCTATATCCATGGTTATTTTTTCGAATTAGATTTGTCTTCAATTGGCTACTTCAGTACGAGTTTATCCCTTCGTCGATCAGGACAGGCCGAATGCTTATCCGTATTTGAGTGAAACATCTGCGAAGCCATCTGATATGTGTTTTCGTCGAGAAAATCTTTCATTCCATTCAGAACTGAGGCGTCGTACTTTAAGCTTGATTGAGATGTAGTTCCGGGATCCTTCAAGTTCGACAGTTATTTTCATCAAAGTGTTAGACAACAGTTGACCGCGCATGTAAAGAACAACGTGGAATGATAGAGGTTGCAGGTAGCCAGATCAAGTACCTTGTCACGCTTTATTCTTCCTGCGCGGAAGTTCACGAATTCAGCTTCTCTTGCTTTGCCCCCAAGCATTTGATGAAACAAGCAAATAGATGCATCCCATTCCTGCAGATTGCCCAAAAAATGAGGAGAAATCCTCACAACAAAGTAACATTATTTTGAACTTTGGGTGTACCTCAGTGATTCCGATGAAGGCAAAATGGTTGCTGATACGCTCCTTAACGCTTGACAAGTCTTTTGATGGCATGGTAACGTTTTCTCCGCAGCGATAGCCCATTACCATTTTGGTCATGCAACCCTGTTCGATACCAAGGTGTGCATGTTTAGAGTTGAGAGACAACTATGGCAGTCAAATCTGAATCTTGAGACCTGGACGCCTGGCCAATGAAAGTAAATGGACAGCGCTTCACGATACTCGGGGAATATCTCGGATGGAATCTGCTTTTGTAAAGTTGACAGCGAAATGTTTGCCACGCGTACGCGCCAGCGACTTATCTTACGCTTGTGGTCGTAAATGGCCGAATGCATATCTTTGTGCGAAGCATGAGTCATGCCGTCAGCATGAAGGGCATGCCAGAATGCGCTAATGAGACGCTGCTCTGGCATTCGGAAGAAGGCGACTGTGCGACCCTATTCATATACGAAGTACAAAAGTGTAAAACGTTGCTTAAAAAGTGATTGCATGCGAGGGCTGCTAAACCTTGCTGAGGCCACCATCCCATGGTAACCTTGAATTCAGGCCTTCATGGGATCCAATATTGCCACCATTGCTAATGAAAGCACCCTGGCGAACACAATCCTGCCAGTATTCGAATGTACTCGCGGAACCTGGCGGGACACGTGCGTCAACGCGGCCGTGTGCGATTCGAACCTCAAGAGACTCGGGAACCTTCAGGGAGATAATTATAGATGGAGAATTGTGACTTATTTGACATGCCTATCGATTATAGAGGCAAAAATTGATATGCTTACATTCATGAAGCCATAATAAAGGAGAGCCACGCCCAAAGATGTCCCGCATTTCGGAATGTGAAGCCATCTCAGTGGTCGTAATGTAGGTTTTGAGACGTCAACACATGTGCAGAACGGCATGCTGGGAACAGTTCCATTCACCTAGGTAAGGTATAAGTTATTCGTTCAATGTCAGTCGCACGAGCATGTCGAGAATTGCACATTACCACGCGGCTGTGCTCGACTAGGTTGCTGTAGTCAATCTTCTTTCTCCGTCCGCCCTTCCTGAATTTTTCGCTCCCTGGTTCATCCTCCTATAGACCAAAGCATATTCGAAGATGATGAATCTTCACTAAGCCACATTGTCAAGAGCGCCAACGTACCGCGGATACAAGATTCGCCGAGCCTAATATCAGGAGGGTAAATATCAATTCTTGCATGTGCCGCACAATCTTCTTCATCACTTTAGAGCTGCCAAAAATGGATCTGATGAAAAGTTCATCGACGTCAACAAAAAATAGTCCACAGATGCTCCAGCTGCAGCATCATGCAGCTCTTCTGAGTATCTAGAGACGTCTTTAAACCAGCATCTGCCTCTGCAATTATAGATGCAGGTGCTGTAGGTGTTAGCTTTGAGGCTAACGATGACATATCATTGACATAGTCGGACTGTTGGATGCCCGATGCTGGAGCTGCTAGCTGGAAGTCCGAAGTCGGAAGATCGGTGAAGTACAGGGGGTATCGCACAGAGTTGTGGCGTGTAAACATTTTTTGGCGTGTGCGGTGTGCGGTGTGGCGGTGTGCGGTGTGCGATGCGGTGTTGTGGCGTGGTGGCGTGGTGAAGTGGTGAAGCGGTGAAGCGGTGAACTGACCTACGGCAAAAACATCCTACAGTGGCGCCGAGCCATCTAACATTTATCGCAAAACCTTACCACAATGGCGCCGATCTCACGCATTCAATTCTTAAGCTCACTGCTCGGTGTCATTTTTTTATGTCTTCTCCTGTTATCGGCCAAGATGGGCCGAGACCGCGAGGTAGCTTTGAAAGACTTTCGATCTCGCTTCGACACCGACGGTATTAATCTAGAACTGGAGCTTGACTAGCATCAAGCTTAGATTACATTCATGTCACATTGGCTTTCCGATGTGATACTTCTTGCGTGCGACTCTCCTACCGTTGTGCTATTGAACGTGTAGCATCATAAAAATTCAAGTTGATAACCAGTTCAGCATCGCCGAACACTGCGAGTTAGTAGTAAAGCGTTTACTCGTCTTGTTGCATAACATTATCGTACTTTCGCATGCATTCCGCTTATTTACCTGCATGCAATTCAAATTATAAATTAGCGCCTTCAATTTTCTGTGCCTCGTGCTCCAGGAAACGCAAAATTAAGCACCAAGGAAGTGGGCCAATGGTTCCATAAAACTTTCTCCCACCCTTCGGTCAGAGACAAGAAAGCGAATGAGTGTTTTGCGCATTTGGTCGCGTCATTTGATGTTGACAGCGATGGTTCTTTTGACGACGCAGAGCTCAAAGACATGTTTGACGTGTACGATGAGCTTCCTGGCGCGTCTGATGAGCTTAAGTTGCTCGGGGGTGACAACCACGACATGATCTGGAATATCGTTTGTTTTCTGGGGCTAGCTGGCGCGTACACGATTTTCTTGCTTTACTCTGAGGCTTTCAAGACAGCGTGAGCATGATTCATGAGATACTACTCAACTAATCTACTTCCCTTCTCAAGCTTTATTGTTCTCTCTGTTCTATTCAGGCGCTCCATGAAACAGTTGGAACAAGGTCTACAGACTAAAAACAAATTATTGGAAGGAATTGAGAAAGAAAAGAAAAGTCTAGAAGATGAAAGGGAATTTCTTCGCGAAGAAATTGCTTTAGCCTCGTCGAAGTCGGCTAAGGAGGCATCTGCAGCCGAAAAAGCTTGTACAGCAGCTGCTGTCGCTGCTCGTTTGCACGAGGTTGAGGAGAGACTGAAGCGTAAAGCGTCTGAGGCTGCAGACGCAAAGAATGATGTTGCATCTTTGAAGAGGTACATGGAAGAAAAACTCTCAGAATACACGGCGCAAAGCGAGAGGTTTGCCATGATGCAGCAGTGCTTGCATTTTGGCCAGGGCAAGTATTCTTCAGAAGGTGCGTCAACCGGCCTCGCCGTTCAAGGAGGAGCAATTTTTGGAAGCCTGGGCGGAGCTGCTGGAGCCGATATGTACGCTGTGGTTAAGAAAATGTTTGGAGAAGATCAATGCCGTCGTGGCTCATATACCGTGAAATCACTTTCAAGTGGCCAAGAATTTGTGATGAAGCGATATGACCTTTCAATTAGGGACAAAGATATTGCGAGAGAAATTACGACGGAGCTGATTACGAATCAAGGTATTGGCCGTGGCCACCCTAACATTGTGCAGTACGAGAAAGTAATCGAGACGGAAAGCTACATTTTTGTTCTCATGGAGCACGTGGGAAAAAGTGAACACACTCGAGGCGTAGATTTGTTCGATTTCATCTGCGCTGAGCGAAGCGGCACGGATATATTGGAGGCAGAAGCACGCGGGCTGTTTAAGCAGCTAGTGACTGCAATAGCGCACTTGCATGAACAAGATGTGATCCATGGCGATATTAAGGCAAATACTATAATTGGATCGAGTCTAAGATTTGTCCGTTCAAAATTTGTTAGCGCTTTTGAATAATACTCGGTGCTCACTATTATTTTGTTGTGCTCACAATTATTTTGTTGCGTGTGAATCCAGCCCGACAATGCCATGGTGGTGCTGCCAAAATTTGACAACAATAGTGCTCCAGTTCTCAAGTTAATTGACTTCGGTTGTGCTTGCTTTCTGCGGCGTGCGAGCTATGTGGAGCACTCTGGTGCGATTGAAGACATGTACTCTCCTCCGGAAGTTGTTTCTGGTTCAGCGAATGCAGCGACGTTTTCGGGAGACATCTACCGCCTTGGAGCAACGCTCTTCACTATGCTTTTTAAATGCCCTCCTTCCCATGGTATTACACATCGCGATCGAATCAATGGTAAATTTTGTGAACCGCACCGCTGGAATAGCCTCTCTGCACCCTGCAAGGACATCATCAACAAGCTTTTATCATCAACTCCTGAGAGACGGCCTACGTGCGCTCAAGTGCTGGCACACCCATGGGTAGTTGGAGAAAATTATAGCAACGCACGCGAACCCCAAAAATTGACAGAAATGCCTCGAACTACCGTTCAAAAGCGAAATACGCGCACCTCATCAGCAAACTGATTTGAGTGCTTTCGAGAAGGCAGCCATTGTGTACCTTCAGTGGACTTGCTACTTTTCAATAGATACGCAAAATAGTTCTTGTGTTAAGCCTACACTTCATACGCGCTTTGCTTGGCTAAGTACCTTTAATCACTTCATGGAAGGTTCCTTGGTTCTTAATGTTTACCACTGCTAAGGTCTTGCCCCTCACGGTGCGGGGTCCTTTTGTCTCTTGTGTTTGTGTTTATTTCGATTTTCATTTTAATTCTTACTTCGAACTTTGATTCGAATTAATTATTGTGTTTCAAGTTCCATAGCGCTAGCTATTAGTGTCGACCTGGGAACTGGAAAGACTGGGAAGGAGACCCCAAACCCCCCTGCATTCACATGAACATAAACAATTAGCGCCGTGTCTTTCAAAAAATATGAAATAATATGGAGGTATTTCGCTTGGGCTTGGTCGCTTGGGCTGGACTTATTGTTTCCCTCGCCGTATTGCTACCTGTTGCCCTACCGAGCTCGTTTAGATTTCAGAAGCAACTAAAGTAGATATGGCCCATTTGTCCATGATAAATATAGTTCATTTCGAAGCACACTGCGAAGTGTACCTTTCTCTTATCGCCCGAGGCCCGAGCTCGCAAGGTTCTCTGAAGGCTAAAGTCTAAAGTCCAGCGCTTCAGCGCTATGGGCTTGAATTGAGTTCTTATGCGGGTAGTTTGTAAGGCCTAGATTTATGACATGTGGCAATAGCAAGGAAATACCAAAGTCTAAAGTCTAACGCTTCAGCGCTATAGGCTTAAATTGAGTTCTTATGCGGGTAGTTTGTAAGGCCTAGATTTATGACATGTGGCAATCGCAATAGCAAGGAAAGACTAAAGTCTAAAGTATGCTTCAGCTTCAGCGCTATAGGCTTGAATTGAGTTCTTATGCGGGTGGTTTATAAGGCCAAGATTTATGACATGTGGCAATAGCAAGGAAAAGGGGCGTTTTTATAATAACATGCACCAAATAAATGTGTATTAGGAAGTGAGAAATAACAAGACACCCAATTTCAACGCATCAAGGCCCCCTTCTCCTTTTCCATAACAAAAAGACCTCATTGAAACTTGAAGTCAAAGCAAATTTTCAACCGGCTTCGTGGAAATGCAAGCAGCATAAACATGAGCGTGGAAATTGCGGTATCTCGAAAGTCCCACGTTCCATTTAAGGCGCATGGATTAGTGCTCTTTAAACGATCTGAACGCGCGGGGCTGCAACGCGCGGTACACCTACGGCTAAGCAAGCCCGGTACAAGTTCTCTGAGAATTGAGCAACGGCGAGAACAGCAGCAGCGTGGTGCGCGCCAGGATGCCGCCAGTCGGCTGCCAGCACTTCCTCCCCCGCATACAAAGCAGCGGGCACAGCTGCACACATGCTGGCTACACGGCGCCGCAAGAGCGCTAAAGCTACGCGGCTGCCTGAGAGGTCGCCGATTTCTCCGACCTGGGCAGGGAACAGGCGGCACCAGTGATTGACGAGCTCTGACAAAGTGAGCAACGCAGCCCCGTGCCGCCCTCGGCCAGGCGCTTTCAAGTCTCTTACTACTTCGACAACGCAAGCGACTAGGGCAAACGCACAAGCTACCATCGTGGTCCGCCGCCCAACGAGGAACGCCCGCATTTTGGTACCTCTAGTTCGGTCACGAGACAAATAAGATTGCCGCCGTTGTAATTGATGTGATGATTGCTCGGTCGATGGGCTAGTTGGGGGCAGTAAATTGGCAGCGCCCCCGTTGATGCTGGAGCCTGAACGCCGCAACGCGCCTTCCGACGTAGGATTACTGTTGATGTCAGCGTTGGCATGAGTCAAAGAATCTTCTTCATCGTCAAGAACGATTGCTGCCTCAGCTTGGAGCTCGCTGATTGCAGTAGCTAGCTTCACAGCACCCACGCTAAGGAGGCCATGGGCTTGGCCTAGCCTGAAGTCGAAGAAGGTGTCGTAAATCTCAAATAACGCAAACACACTGATTACGACAGCTGTCACCACCGGAACTAGTCGAAACCAGCGCTGTGAGCCTAACGCGAAAGCGAACCGGCGAAGTGCACCATCTTTTTTGTTGAAAGTGCCTCTCATAATATGCTGAAGCTTGCCATCAAAGGTCTTGCAGTGTCACTCCGACATTCATCGACCCAAGTGTGACATGAAAATATAATTTCAGTCGATCGTGTAGTAAGTAAGTATCTAAATGTCAACTCTATGTATAGTAAATTGTTAAAGTGTGACCTTAGTCTGCAGTCTATTAAGCGGAGCTCACGAGAGATATTTCGTAAGATATGGATCCATCATTGTGGATAGGAGACACGAGCCACGAGCCACGACTCTCTCATTTTTACCGCGTGTTTGTCGGTGTAGATTGTAGATTCAAGAATCACGTTCTTGTGTTCTCAAACACCGTTGACATGTTGACATGTTGAGTTGTTGAGTCGTTGAGACGTTGAGACGTTAAGACCTGTTGACCCGTTATAAATAAGATGCCGCGAAGAGAAGCTGCTGATGCTGCTAAGGAAATGCCTCCACCAAAGGTGGACCCCACTCTTCTCATACTGCGGAAAACTATCACGCCGGGTTTTGAACTGCTAGACACGAAGCCTGAACCGCACTCGGGAGGCCGACACGCACGCGCTGGGAGCTCTCCAGAGCGCCGACCCACGCTCAATCATTCACCCAAGTCTCCGAATGCTTTGAAATCGCCGACGTCCTCGTCGAAGTTGAATGGGAAAGCCAGGACGTTGCTGCCGGCGCGCGACAATGGTTCATTTTTTGTCGCCGACCAGAGCGGCGGAGCACCACTGATAAGAACGGTACCATTCGTAACCTTTCAGGCAGTGACCTTCAAAACATCATATAGGGATGATACTAGAGGTAAACATTAATGTGTTTTTCTTTGCATTTCTTTTTGTTGTTCTTATTCAATCAGCCGGTGGCACGGCCGAGACCAAGTCGAGACAGCGAACCCCAAACTCCTCCAGTCAGAGACCGCCGCTGCGGTGTTCCATTTTCACCGGAGCCAGCCTTGGCTGCGTCAACTCCGCTGGACCAGAGACCTCTTCGCCCTCGCCCAGCGTCTGCAGGTGCGCGTGTTGATAGCAGCGGTGTGGCAAAGCGCGAAATCGCTTACCGAGTGCGGCCAGGCAGTGCGCACGCGTCATCGCGCAGGCAAGCTGATGGCACGCCAGCGGGAAAGGCAACGCCTGGAGGTTGGAACCAACGCACCGGTTGCGACGACTTGTCGATGCGGCTCTTGGACGTTGACCGCGAGCAAGCTTGGCGAGAACCGGACGGCAATGACAAAGGCCCTGTAAGAGGAGCAGGAGCAGCTGCTCGAGGCGATGGCGTCACCACCAGTGGGGTTGGCTCGGGCGCTATTGCCTCCTCTGCGCGGTCGCTATCGCATCGGAAACCTGCCGTGCCAGGTGCCGTCTGTTATGGCACCAACACGCGGAAAGTGGCCCTGCCACGCCGCCCTACCACCACAGCTACTGGTCGTCAAAATCGCCCGCCGGTGGCAGTGCCAACGACGGCCTACGGTCGGGCAGCGGTGGCCACGAGAAGAGACGACGGCGAAGTGGCGACAGCCCCGGGATATGCCGCTGCCTTTGCGAGAGGGGATTTTGGTGGCTGGGAGCCGTCCACAATGGTGCCAGACGACTCACCTGTGCAGCGTTACCGATATCCCTTAACGCGTAGCGCAAATGTTGATGTCGCAAGACCTGGAGCTTACCGTGACGGGCAGCGCAGTAGCCATGGGGTTGCCGTTCCAGCTGCATACGCGCGGCCGGAATGGTGGGCGGATATAACCTCAGCTACTCCTCTTGAGGTGTAACTCATTTCCATGAGCTTGATATTGGTTTATCTAGTCCGCTCACTCATAATCCTTTGAACTTACACTTCTATGTTTAAATTTTAAAAATCCCAAGATCGAAGATTTAATTATTTAATTGCGATGTTTATATTTTATATATATAACAGCCCCAGTCCCAGTTATAGCTAGGTGCTCCTCTACTTCGGCTTGTTGCAGTTGCCCGCCTTATGTCTCTAATCCCATATCCATAGTTCTAGGTTTCCGTAGTATGTTTCTGTTTACTGTTTACTACTACTACTACTACTACTTTGCCTGTTTGCTGTTTCCATGTACCGCTTTGATCTTTGATGGCTGGCTAATGAGCTAGTTTCAAAGGAAATGCAAGTGCAGTGCCCTTCGCAGGTGATTACCCCGATGTCCCACGCGGGTTAACCGCAGCGAAACAACAGGGGCTTCTATTTACCGCCGTTGTATTCTTCTTTTGTCTGTTTCTCTCTCTCTCTCTCTGTTTACCTCCCTCTCTCTTTCCCTTTTCGGAAGACCTCCCGAAAACGCGCTTCCATGCTCCAGCTCGCCGCTGCTAGATGGAATCCTGGTCGCTTCCTTTAGAGCTGCCCGTGGAAGTCGTTGACTTCGTGGTCGTAGTCTTCCTTGTCTTCCTCGTCTCCGCCGCTCTCGGCTGCGCCAATCACGTTGCGGCTGTACAGGTCCTTGAAGTTGGCCACGGCGGCGTCCTCGACCTTGCGCGCGCCGCCTTCTCGCTTCTCTTCGCGGCGTTGCATTTTGTTGATGTTGGACATGGTCCAGGTCTCGGGCTCCGGGTCCCACTTGGATTGGAACTCGAAGCGCTTCTTGGCGTACCACGCCGCCACGTCGAGCGCCACTTTGCCAATCGGGTCCTTGGCGTCGTACGACCGCTCGACGTAAGCCAAGGCCAGCAGGAAGATCGCCACCAGCAAACCGAGCACGCCACCCACCTGGCCCCACAAGTCCAGGAACGACTCGGCGTTGTCGACCAAAATCGTGACCCGGTGCGAAGCCAACGGCATCGCCAGCACAAACGCCACCTGGTTCACCACGCCAGTTTCTACGAATCGATCGTCCTTCGCCCACGCTTCGAACACGCCCGGCGCGGTTTGCGTGGAAGCCCCGTAGAAGTCATAAGCACCGTGGAAACCCTGAGTGTCCCCGAGGTTCGACTCCGAGTACACCAACCGGTACGCCTTCTCGCGCTTCGCCGTTTGCCGGTTCTCGTAGTCTGCAGGCATCAAGTTCACTTCTACCTCAGTCGCGGCTTCTCCTCGGAACACGTCAGTTTGGCGCGCGGGCACTTCGGAGCCATTTACGAAGTTGTCGTCTGGCAGATGCAAGCGGTCGACGCCCGGGTAGTTGGCGGTGGCCGAGATGGCGTACTTGAACGCTTGGGCCGAGGCAATGGTGCACGACGGGCAGTTGAGCACTGTGTTGCCTACGCCGTTCTCGTAGTAGCCCGGAGTAACGCCGCTGTCGAAGCACGGAATGCACTCGGGGGCCACCTTGAAGGTAAACTTGGGCACCGTGAGCACCTTCAGCGACGTCAGCGTCAGCTCCATCTCCAGGTCGCCGTTGTTGCACATGTAGTCCACTTCCCGCGACTCGTAGCTGACCCCCGTGGCAATCATGCTCGGCTGGGACTTCTCCGAAGGCACGCCATCAGCAGTGTTGATGCCATCCGGCAAGAAAGTGGCGTTGTCACAGCCCGAGAAGCCCACGAAGGTCACCTTGAAGGACAAGTCCACAGCGGTCTTCTCCACGAACGAGGTGTTGTAGACGTCCAACTGCGACGTGGACACCGTGTTGAAGTGCACGTACATGTGGAACATGATGGAGGTCGCCAGCAGGCCCAAGGTGAAGAGGCCCAGCGTGACCACCCCGCCCAGAGCCGAAGGCGCATACGCCGTCTCGGCGTACTCTTCGTTCTTGGCAGCCGTGGCGTGGTGGCGCGGGAACACGTCCATGGCTCGGAGGCAGCGCACCATGACGTCGCGCCACTTGCGCGGGCCGAAGTACGAGAACAGCAACAGCAGCACTGCCACCACGCACCACGCCGCGAAGCCGTTCACCAGCAGGTAGGCCTCGTACTGGTCCCGATTCATCTGAACGCTCTCCCCGAAGAAGTCCATCTTCGCAGCGCTGAAGGTTTCGGCGGTGACCTGGGTCCAGCGGCGGTCGAACGACGACGCCCACTGCTCCCACGGCTTCTCGTTCTTGGGAGTCACCGTCGCCAGCGGCCAGCACACTTTACCGTCGGGGCATGGGGTGCATTCGCTCGAGCCGTAGCCGCTCGCGTACGTCCCGTTAGGGCAGGGCAAGCAGCCGGGCGGCAGCAAATCACCGTAAAAGTCCTTGGAGATGGTGAACGCCTGCGCCCCCGTGGTGTAACCGAAGGTGCCCGGTGGGCACTGGCGGCACGCCAGCTTGTCTCCACCGGTCTCGGCGTACTCGCCAGCGGGGCACTTGGCACAGGTCGAAGACGAGGTCGAGAAGATGCCGAATGCGCCCAAGGTGCACTGCGTAGCCGACACGTCCGTAGGGTCATCGAGGGCGTAGCCAGGCATCGCCAGCTCGAACCGCCCGCTCACACCGTCCGCATTCTCCGCGGCGGTGCCGTAATTGCTGTCGCCGCTGTAAACCACGCTCAGGGTGATGGTGAAGTTCTGGGTCCCGTCGAGCACGGCATCATCCAGGCCGGAAATGAGCGCAAAGTCAGGACGGTCCCAGTCCGAAGGACCAATCGCCGCCACTTGCACTGCGGACACCGCTTCCGTCGGCGCCGAGGACACAATGGTGACCAGCACCGTGTCCGCGGGCTTGGAAGTGAGGTAAAAGTACAGGGTGGCATCGTAGTTGAAGAACGGCTCCGAGACAATGCCAAAGGTGGGGCCCGTCTTGAAGTCGTCCCAGTAGGCGCCCAGACCCGCGGTGTCGTCGTCGTCGTTGGCCATTGGCATGGTGACGTCTCCAATCATGTCGTAGGAAGGGTCGGCCCCCGTAGTCGAGCTGGACGAAGTCTTGAGGTAAATGTTGTAGTTGACCGTAGAGTCGTCGTACAAGTCGTTCAAACCCACGATCGTCACCAGCTGCGCGACCTTCCAGTTGGCGGGGGTGAACACCAGGCGCTGCGCCGCCTCCGTCCAAGGCGCCAGCTTGACGATGTCTTCGCGCTGCAGGTGCGCGGGGCGGTCCACGCTGTTGTCCTGAATCGGCGTGCTGGTCCACCCCCCTGGCGGGTGCAACTTGGTCCAGTCGTACGTCGAGGGCCACGGAATCGCTTCGTAGCGCGTCTCTGACCCGTCACTCCGCACCACTTGCTCCGAATACACGTACACGTAGGCGTCTACCAGCGGCTCCGAAGTGAGCGCAACCGAGAAGGTCACGTTGCCGCCGCTTTCCTTGGTCACGTAAGCAGGCAGCGCAATGGTGCCCATGGTCGCGTCTTGCACTTGGTTCACGTCCCGAGGGAAGTCGCGGTACGCAGCGGCTTGGAACACGGCGCCCGAAGTGCTGTCAGTTTGGTTCACGAACAGACCCGCCGTGTCGTCTTCCACAATCACCAGGTTGATGATCTGAGTCTTAGCAGTCTTGGTGGCGGTGGTGCCCGTGAGAGCGCCCGTGGTGCTGTCCCGCTCGCGGTAGGTCATGGTAGTGGTCACCGTCATGTTCGAGCTGTGGCCGCCGCGGTCCACGTCATCGCCAATCGCCGTCACTTGCACCGTGAAAGTTTGGTCCGCCGAGTCCAGCGTCACGCGGCAGCTGTCGGTCAGAAGCGGCGCGTTCATTTTCGCTGTCGTGCACCCGTCGTTGCGGCCCGCCTGGTCCGCGGCAGGATAATACGCGAAGTCGAGGCGGAACTGGCCCGCGTTGTCACTGAACGCAAACTGCACTTCGGCTTCGGTGTAATCGGTGCGCGAAGCATTCCAGGTGTCGTAGTCCGGGTAGCTGAACACCAGCATGGCGGTCTTGTTGCTGCCCTGGTCTGGCAAACTGTCGTCGTCGAAAATGATCGGCTCCTGGAGCACCACGGTGTGTTGGCATGCGTTCCCACTGCACTCGCCGTCCACACCGGCCTTCTTGAGGTTCTTCTCGGCTTCTGGCCAGTTCGCAGTCTTGGATCCCTGTAGCGCATCGGGGTTGGAGAGCACCAGTGAATCGTCGTCGTAGTTGGTCGAGTAGAAGGCGTAGCTTGCGATCTTCTCTGGCATGCCCGTGTAGGCCTCGGTCCGCGCCGTGATGGTAATTTTGAACTCCACGTCACCGTCGTTGTCGTTGTCATCCACGCCACGGTAATAGAAGGTCGCCGCTGGAGTAGCCCCCACTGTTTCATCGACCAAGCTGTTGATTTCCGCGTAAGCGGCTGGTAGCGTGGTGTCGTCGAGCTGGATCGAAGGCGCGTAAGTGCCGTCACAAGTGAGGGACACCAGCACTTCAGAGTCGTCGGAGACCGCGATGGTGAAAAAGGCGCCAGGCGCCACTCCGGAAGCGTCAAAGTACGACTGGTCGGTGATGAGCACTTCGAAGGCCTTGCACGCTTTCGCCACCGTGCCTACTTCGTCCACGCTGTCGGCGGTGCGCGCGCCCACAGCAGCATCGTTTTGCGCCACTTGAATCACCACCGAGTCGTCGTCACCGTTGTCGAAGACCAGGTCACTCGTCAGGCCATTAAATGGGGCGGGGCCGGCGGTCACCGCCGCCGATAGCACAAACTCCCGCTCGCCCTTGGTCTCATTCGCTTCGGTGTCGTCGGTGCCCACCACTACCACCTTCACTGGAGTGAACCAATTCGTGGCGTCAAAGCTGATCACTGCGCTGTCCACCAACCGCACTGGGTAGCCCGCCGATTCCACGTCCACGCTGTCGGTGCCGTCTGGGCTCCCGAGCATGAACTTGCCTTCGGTGCTGTCCGACGAGCTGATCGACACGGTCACATCCGACGCGGGCTCCGCGCCCAAACGCACGTACACCAAGCAAGTGCCTTCGGACACCGCTAGCCCAGGGGTGCTCAAACGACCCACTTCGGAGGTCTCGCAGCCGCTGGAGACCCGCCAGAACCGCAAGTCGGGGAACTCGTCGTCGCGCACAATAATCGGCACGGCTCCGAAGTTGACCATCTCACCACCGCCCTTGTCCTTGGAGAAGGTCACGTCGCCAGAATCGTCGTAGTAGTTGACGAACTCTTGAATCTCTTTGGTGCCCATGTTGGTCTCACGCCGCAGCACACCGTACACGCTCAGCTCCGTGTCGCGTTTCTGGTCGTTGTTCACGTCGTCCGTCGCGTACACCGTCAAATTGAAGGAAGTCTCCAGCGGGCGCCCCAGGCCCAGCACCACTCGCGACTGGCTGCCGTCCGACGTGACGTTAATCTGGCCGTGGTTGAACTGAGGCTGGCCCAAGTAGGCCACCGCGGTATCGTTCATATACACGTCCAGCGCAATGCTGTCGAAACCCAGCGCTTCCGAGGTCGACGTGTTGTAGACCTCCTGCGCCGTCAATTCTTGGGTGCAAGTCCCGGTGTCCGACAAGCAAATCGTGAACTGCACCACGCAGGCCACGGTGCCACTGACGGCGTAGCCTCGGCTCGCGTCGGTGCCCTCGGTGATGTTGTAGCAGCCCAAGCTGGACATGCCGAGCGCCACGCGCTGCTCGATGGTGTCCTGGTTCTTGAGGGACTGGGTGGTGTCTTCCAGAGGCAGCGCGCGGTAGTATGGGTCATTGGTGCCCAGCAAGTGGAACTCGAGGTCGTAGGTCACGTCGCCGTCGGCGATGGTGTCGCTTCGCCCAATCACCACCACCTCTTGCCACTCGTAGTAGTTTTCAGGGGTGAACACCACCACTGAGGGGTACAGCACTTGGCCTTCCGTGGTGTCGGAGCTGGTTACCGCGTAAGTGACCGCATCTTGAGGCAGTTTGCTCAAGCGCACTTGCAGCGTGGCACTGCCCGACTTCTCGGCATCGCCCAAGATCGACCCGTCGCCCCCGTACTCCGTGGTGAAGTCCTGGATCACGCCCGCCAGGTTGCGGCCCCACATGAACTCCATCGCCACGCCGCTGGTGCCCGAAAAGCCTGCGTCATCGGGGTCGTCGAGCTTGGTGAAGGCAAAGGTCTGGTTTTGCATCAGTTTGCCGTAGGCCTGGTCCGAGGAGCCCAGCACCAGCATTTCCACTTCAAAGGACGAGTTCCCGTCGGCCATGAAATTGTCCACCGCATTCACGTGGACCACCAGCTTCTGGTCCCAGTTCGAGGGCGTAATCGCCACCAGCTCATGCGTGGTGTTGGCAATCCAAGGCTTCGTAGACGAGAAAGAGAGCCAAATCACGTCCGAAGGCTCGGTGGTCGTGTACACTTCAATACGCGCCGAGTCCCCAAAGAAAGGTTCCGCCACCACAGCTCCCACTTGTTCCGCCGAATAGCCCACGGTCGCTTGCTCGTCGTCCAAGTTCAAGAACGGCAAACGCACTGCTTGGTCAAAGAGGTTCTCTTCGGGGGCGTACCGGTAGCCATCGCCCGCTGTGCCTACCACCATCGCGTCGACATTGAATGGCTTGTCGCCGTCCGCTGCCAAATCGTCTAGACCAATCACCGACACCGTTTGAGGCATGTTCCAGTTCATGGGCGTAAAAGTGAGCGCAAGGCCGCCAATCGCAGGGTCCATGAGGGTGTCCTTGGAGCTGGATGCATTCACCCAATCCGCAGGCGACACGTACGAGTCCACGACATAGCCGCCGCCGTCGATCTTCGAGCGGTTTAAGGTGGGGATCCCTTCGTAGCGGGCCACGCCGTATTCGTCGTTGAAGCTCACCGCGTAGAAAGTCACCGTCACGTCTTCCTCTGGTTCGGAGCTCAGCGCTACATTGAAGTCTACGTACACGTTGGAGGAAGCCCCGCCTGACTCCGAGGTGGTGTTCGAGGGCAGCTCCACTGTTGACAGCGAAGTGAGACCTGCTTCCAAACCGTCAGTGCGCGCCTTGCGGTAGCTGTAAAACATGTCGGTGCCTTGCGAAAACACCAGCCCTGCGGTGTCGTCATCCATTTCTTGGCCGCGCACCATGTACGTCACGTTGCCGCCCGAGGTCAAGACCCCAGTGCAGGTGTCCACCGTCGGGTTTTTCTGGTCGCTGCACCCAAACACCACGCTGCCCTCCACCGTAACGTTGAAGTCCTTGTCGCCATCATCAAGCCAATCGTCGACCGTCGCCAGCTGCACCGTGGCCGCCAGCGCGGACCAATCCGAAGTGGTTTCGGGCCACCACAAAGTGACGTCACCGCAGCCGGGCCCCATGCCGCAAGTCGAGCCGTTGCGCACGTCGCCACCGCCCATCACCCCGCTAAAGTACACGGCGCTGTCGGCCGGCTGCTTCAGAGTGAGGGTCGCCAGGTAAAAGTAGTTGTTGTTCACCGTGTCAAAGGTCTTCTTGACCACGTCCGCGAAGGCAAAGGACAGGGCGCAGTCGGTGCCGTTGGCGCCGTGCGAACCTCCCTCGTACACGTGGCACCCGAGCTTGGGGTCCACGGTGAAGAAAGCATCTTCCGCCGCAGCACTCGCGTCGTCGTCAACGTTGGTGAAGGTCAGCTCCGCAGGCAAGTAGCTGTCGAGCACCACATGGCGCTCCTTGTTGTACTTGACCGCAGCCTCCTTCACTTTCACCGTGTACATGACGTCGCCGTCTGCCGAGTAGTCGTCCACGCCCATGAGGTAAAGCTGAGGCTCGAAGCTGCTCAAGTCCGAGTAGCCCGTCATGTCAAACACCAGCGAAGCCCAGCTGCCGTCGTAGGCCGCGTCGCACATGTAAGCCTCAGGCGCGCAAGCCAGTTGCGCTTCCGAAGTGTCGGACACCATCACCGTCACCGTGACAAACGACACTTGATCCATGCTACCGAAGAGCTCGCTTGCCTTCAAGTCGTAACCGCCGCACAGCGAGGCATCATCCGCCATGGCCGCTACTGGCGTCCCAGGAGTGCCGCTTTCTTCAATCGCACCGTAGATGGCTTGGCACAGGCCCAAGGTCAAGTTGGCGTAGGTGTGGTGGGTGGCATCGCCTTCGGAGGTCATGGTGGCACTCGACATCATACCCACGCGCACCCGGGCCCACGGGTAGTCGTGGTTGATCACTTCGAAGTTCACAGTCTTGTCGTCCCGCGTGTCGTCGGGCCCGAAAGCGAAGCGCTCGTAGTACGGGTCTGCGGTCGCAATCAGGCCCAGCACGATTTGGTAGGTGGTGTCGCCGTACCGCAGCATGTCATCGACCCCCGTCACTGACACGTGTTGCGTCACCGCGTAATTGTCAGGCGTGAAGACCAGAGTGGAGGCCGTGGTCAGCACCGCTTGGTCCAGGTTCGAGGTAGAAACCCCAACAAACACGGGCTCCTGAGGAGGGTAACTGAGCGACACCGCCAAATCCATCGAGCCGCCCAGAGCCGTCGTGTAGTCCACGTCGCTGGTCACTTCCATCAGCACCGCAGCGCCCACGCCCAGCGCGTCATTGGGGTCATCCACGCTCACGAACGAAAACTTGCGGTCAAATTTGTCCGCGTCGCCGTACTGCGCGTCGTTGGAGTAAAACAAGTCTACCGACACCGTGAAGTTCACGTCGCCGTCGGCTGCGAAGTCGTCAACGGAAGACACCTTCACGGCCTTCATGGTCTCCCAGTTGTCCGGAGTGATGGCCACCAGCTGCTGCACCGGCCCGGCTTCGTTCGGCAAGCTCGACTCCAGGTACACCGACACCACCGACGCCGGCTTGGAAGTCAAGTACATGTGCAATTCGGAGTCCAGGCGGTAGTACGGCTCGGAGCACTCGGTGCCGTTTTGCATCGCCACAAACGAGGCCGTGTCGTCGTCCAAGTTCTTGAGCGGCACCGTGACCGTAGGCAAATAGCCGCGGCGGGTGTAGTTGCCAGCACTGTACTCATCCTTGGAGGCGTTGGCGTTGGAGTCGTAGTATAAGTCGGTCGAGGTGGCGGTGAGCTTCATGGTGTAGTCGCGGTCGCCGTCGTCTTCGAAATCATCCAAGCCTTGCACCACCACCATTTGAGGCACGTGCCAGTTGGATGGCGTGAAGGTCAGCGCGAGTTCGCCCTCTTCGAGGTTCACTACCGTGTCGTTGCTGCCCGTGATCCAGGGGCTCGGCGAGGCGTAGGTCTTGACCACGTAGGTGCCGCCCCCACAGGGGGTTGCCAGGGACTTGTGGTAGCCGTTGCTGAGGGCGAAGACCTCGGTGTTGAGCGCGCATTCTGCGTCCACGGGCACGCCTTCCACCCGCCAGCCCCACGCCGACTGCGACGCCGCGGCCTTCACCGACACCTTGACGTCGGCCAGCGGCTGCGAGGCCAGCGACACGTTGAAGTACGTCATGTTGGCGCGCAACGGGTCCCCAAACTTGTCGTTCACGTAGCCTTCCGAGGTTTGGTTGTGGCGCATGCCAAAGAACCGGTGGCCACTCATTTCTTCGTCCGAAGGCGCCACCCGGTCGGTGCGGTACGCGTAAAAGTCGGGCGAATCCAGGGCTTGCAAGAGCAGACCAGCGGTGTCGTCGTCGTAGTGCGTGACTTCCAGGGAAGTGATAGCGGTGTCGCCAGCGCCGCCGTTGCCCGTCGAGAAACTGCCAATCTTGATCGAGGACTCGGACAAATCTTCGTCTACCAAGTTGAATTTCACCTGCGGCAAAGGAAGTGGAAAACATGACAGTGAGAAATAAATTCTTTCAGCGTGTGTGAAAATTCAGAAGAGCCATTTTAAGATAGATATCACTGCATTCCAAGTCAAAGAAGTAAAACGAAGAATGCCTGTGTTCTCTCATTATTTCATTCTCCTCACCTGTTCCACGTAGACTTGCAGCGTGTAAGTGCTGTCCTCATCATCTACGTCATCGTCCGCGGAGTCCAGCGTGAAGCTCAGCGTGCCAGTGGATTCAAAGGTGGCGTCGAAGTAAATCTCGTTCAGTAAAGGGGTGTTGACTTGATCGGTGATGGTCACTGCAGATGTATTGCTTGTGGAGGCTAGCTCCAATCCCGTGGCGGTGGTAGAGACAATCACCTTCACTTTCACCCATTTCGCGCCGTTGCTGTTCAGGCTGATGGGAATGCCCGCCGTAGGAATCTCAAAGGAAAAGTTGCCGATTTGGTTGGGGTGCGGACGAGGCTCGTCATAACCCAAGCCAATGCTGGTGTACAGCACCGTGTCAGTCCCGGTAATCTTCGCGCTGGCCACCCAGCCCCCACCCGGGCTCAAGCCAGGCTGGTAGAGGCGCGTCGCGTTGTAGAACCAGCCCGTCAGGTTGCCGGGGGGCAGGCAGAAGTCGTCGGTCACGTGCCACAGCATGTTGGCGCCGTCGCCGGTCTTGATGGACTTGTCCATGTATCCCAAAATGCGCGCGTCTTCGGCTTCGTAGTCATCCGCAATGCAATACTTCAAGTTGTTGCCCGTGAATCTGCAAACGAAATAGAGAAGAAAAAAAAGTAAGGAAAGGGGACAAAGAAACAGAAATAGTTGTAGGGAAGAATGAGATGGCAGCTTTCATAATGGTATTTGATGTGCATAGACAAAAGCAGCACGAATGAAGTATGCAAGGCGATCACCACATCACAAGACGAAGAGCACACACATTCCTCATAGCCAATGCAACAAGTAAGACACCACCAGAATTCATCAAACACTAAAAAGGCACTCCGACACCAGCCCAATCTCTCACCGCACGCCGTCTTCGTCGTAGCAGTCCACGAAAACTCGCGGCTCTTCGCCGTGGAAGTCCACGCCGTGGGTCATGCGGAAGTTGGGCCGGGCCAGCTTGGCCGTCTGCATCGCCGCTAGGGCGTCTTTCACCGCGGTAGTGTTGTCGAAGTACCAGGCCAAGTCCATGGTCACGCGCGCGCATTCCACCAGGTCGTGCTCCGAGGTCACCGAACGGTTCAGCGCATCAAAGTCCACGGTCACGGTCACCGGGCAGGCCCCTACTTCCGACGATTCCGACGTCTCGCAGCGGCTCGGGGTTACTTCCAGGTACCGCTTCGCAAAGAACGGCGAGTCTTCGGTGTTCCCACTGCCGTAAAAGTCTGGGTCCATTCGGATGCGGCTGTAGTCGTCGTCGTTGTTGATCACTTCGTGCGAAGTCTTGTACAGCACGACGTCCACCGCATTGTCATCCGCTGCCTCTTGGTTCTCCAAATTCTTCATGGGGCCCCGCACCACCCGCGCCGCCGTAATCTTCAAGTAGTTGGCTTGCGGGCCATCCAACACGAAGTCATCCACCCCAGTGAGCGTGACTTGGGCAAAGAATGGCCCCTGGTCGCTGTTGCCGCTGCTCGCCATCGCGTACGGCTCAAAGGTTACCGTGGCCTTGCAGGCATCGGCTGCGGACGAGCTGTTGAAGGTGCGCCCGCGCTCGCACTGCACTCGCGAACTGGAGGCGTCAAACCGACCGTTGCTGGCCACCGCGGTGATTTCCGACTCGAACCGATTGGCCACTTCCAGCTCTACCACCACCTTGGTGATGCCGTTGGTGAAAATGGGGTGCCCTGAGAAGGGCGCCACGCACTGCGCCGTAGGCAACGCCGCGTCCGACATGGAAGAATCGTGGCTGCAGACTGCGAGGGTGATCACGCACTCGTTGCCGTTCTCGCTGGTGTGGCACAGCGAGTTGTTGAGCCCCACCGCCAGGCGCGTGTCGGAGGACGTCGCCAAGTTGGTGAGGGTGATGGCGAAGTTGAAGGCCTCGTAACGGTTCAGGAAGCGAGGATCGTCAGCAGAAACCATGGAAAAGGCCACGTCAAACGGCACGTCTCCGTTGGTGTTGTCGTTGTCGTTCAAGCCTTCCACCGTCACTTCCAAGTTCTCGTAATTGGTGGGGGAGAAAATCAGGAGCGGGTTTTTGCCCTGGTACAGTTGCGCTTGGACCTTGTTGGGCACCGAGACGGCAAGCTTCACCATGCCCGACGGCTTCTCCGTGAGCGACACCAGAAGGGTGCACAAACCGCCCGCGTCGGTGGTGTAGTCGATGCTGTTCTTGACGGTGACGTTCACCGTGGGCAAGCTGTAGACTGGCGAGTAGCCGCGCTCGTCCATCACCGTAGAGGCGTCTGCCAGCAGCGAGGTCTGGTGCTTGTTCACGATGGGCACGAAAGTGTAGGCGTCCACCGGCACGTAAGCAAAGAGAGGGTCGTTGGAGTACATCAGGCGCAGTTTGGCCATCACCACCTGGTCCCCGTCTTTCTTCGAGTCGTGCTGCCCCACCATGTAAAAGTAGTCCTGCGAGTAGTAGCTGGTCAAGTTCTTGTTCAAAATGATGGCTGCTGGGGGCCCACCACTGGGGTCTGCGCTCGCTAAGGCTTCCGAGTAATCGCTCGAGTCGGGCATGAACACCGTCTCTACGTGCAGGGTGCGCGTGATGTTGTACTCGTAGTTCTCCTTGGGGTTCTTGCGGTAGTTGTACTTCCCCCACGAGTCGGTGTTGGGCAAGTAGTTTTCCACGTCGGAGCGCTTCAAGTCGTCGTCGGTGTCGGCGCCGTTGTTCCTCCAAAAATCTTCGTTGTAAATG
>Ga0307979_1000235_pt1 | contig 37697 bp, 32 predicted proteins | sample OrgLakmetage1058_FD_201833 | JGI IMG/M metagenome (GOLD analysis project Ga0307979, IMG submission 201833) | Saline water microbial communities from Organic Lake, Antarctica - #1058 | ecosystem: Environmental > Aquatic > Non-marine Saline and Alkaline > Saline | place: Antarctica: Organic Lake...
CTATCGCATTAATCGTTCTCAAAGCAAGGAAACTATTTTCAACAATTTAATAAGGAGAATGGTTACCACTAAAAATATTACTCACGCTCAATTAATATGTAGCTAAATAGTGACCTCTATAATTTTATTATGTGTTTTCATTTTTTTGCGTAGACTTTCCCCCTTAGAGTTCGATTCGATGTGAAGTATGCACCAACCGGTCTAAAATCGCATCGGAGATAGTGGCTTTGTCCATGACATCAAACCAGTTTACCACCGGCAGTTGACTGGCCAAAACGGTTGAATTCCGGGTGTGATTCTGGAATCGTTGATGCACGGGAGATAGAGAGGTATGCAGGTAGTCCCCTGCGGACTACTTTTTAAGCCTTTCTGTTCATTCAGGGAGGCTTTTTTTGTTTTAGGGGCAGCATACCTTCCATAATCGGAATATTAACCCCAATTTGTTATAAGGGCTTACTTTTCACCATATTGCAATTGATAAAAAAAACTGGTTCAGGAGCGGCGAAACCACTCCCAAACCAGCCAATAGCAGCACACAGAAGTGGCGGCACAGGGTAAATTATCTTGGCTCTGTGACTTGTGCATCGCTGACCCAAACGCGTACAGGGACAGAAATATCCTCACCAAGCGGCGCCCACAATCGCATCGTGTAGGTGCCCGCTTCCAGCCAGTAGGAGTCTTTGCCAGAACCGGATGGCATAACCCTTCGCTCAACATATGCATTTGGCACGCTATACTCAACCGTTTGGGAGATCCCCTCTGCATCATAAGCAAAGTTCACCCCAAACCATTGGTGCTCATCTTCGGGATCAGGATCGTCTTGCTCACTCTCCACAGTAAAGCGCACGTCTACGGCGGAGTTACCCACCCCGTCGACAATTTGTGGGGAGGTGCTGGTTGAATTGACGGTGATCACCGGTCTGTTGTCTTCAGGGCTTTCGACACCTGTGATATTGAAATTACGGACTAAACCGCTCTCCTCGGAGGTTGCTGTAAGTGTGGCACTCCCTTCTTCATGGATATAAACATATCCATCATTGTGGGCGCCCGGCTCTACTTCAATATTTACCACTGCCTCATCAGAACTCTCCCAGGTAACGCGGGTGTTGGTTGGTTCCTCGCCAGGGCCAAGCCACCAATTCAGTTCCAGGGCATACCGTCTTCCTGTCAACAGTTGGCTTGCGTCTTGAGTAAGATCTTGCAGGCCAATTGTAAAATTATCGCCCACATCTACTTTTTCGTCACGAACAGTAACCGTGAGTTCGTCTACCGTCCTAAGCGTTGTTCCACCAACTGTGATCTCACCATAGAGCGTATACTCACCTGGTTCCATATAAACAACGTCTTTAACAATACTAAAAAACCCTTCTACCTCAACATCCTCCAGGATGTCTTCATCTCCTGTGTCTGTGTGTGTACGGTGAACTTTGACTGTGGCCGGCTTATTCGTTTCGCCTTTAAATCTGAGCAACACATCCCCGGTCTTATCTACGCTATGCTCGGTGTGAGTGCCAAAATTAAGTAACGTAAACATGGATACTTCGGCATCCGGTTTAGCCTCATCATCATCACTACATCCTGTTGTAAAAAATAAAACCGTTCCCATTAATAGCAATGGAAATAGAAAAAACTTCCTTTTTGTTTTCATAAACTCTGGTTTTTAAATTTTTGGTTAATAAATAGAAATTGTTTTACTACTGATGATTAGTTGCATAAAAATATTTTTTTTGAAAAGAAAGCGGGGTTATCTATATAACTCTGGTTTCGCATTTCATTTAAAAACATGAATATTAATTTTTTATAAAAAGACTGTTTTTATAAATAGCGCTATATCAAATTTTAATATTTACTAATTTTGCTATACGACTATCCTGGTGAAACTTGGTGCCCTGGTGTCTTAGTGGCCTTCTGGAAAGCCTGCTACTAAGGCACGAAGACTCAAAGAAACACAAAGGTTAACTATTTGGTGATGTTAACTTATTGAAATACGACATTCCACTATTCCGATTTTTAAGTGCGAAACTTGAGTATATAATATACTTCCACCGGTCTTTATAGCTGGGTTTTTCCCATAGAGCAGTATGCCTGTGGTGTTACTGCATGTGCATGGATAATTGGTTGAGACTATCTGCATCTGCAGGGAGGCTTTTTTTGTTGTTGAACGGGCCGTATATCAAACACTCCTGGTTATAAGCTGTTATATTTTACCCAAATTGAGCGATTCTCGCTCACGATAAAGAAATTGTAAGCATTTCACCTTCCCGCAATTCTGCGGGACAGGCTACCCATTCGGTGAAATACAACAATTTCTAAATCGGGGTTAAACCTAAGTAAAGCGCTTTTTCACTTTCCCGGAAAATAAGTCGGGACAGGTTGTTCAAACCGCTCAACTTAGGTTTTATTTAGTCAAAAACTTATTTTATGCTGTATACTATCACTCCTTCACTCCGGAAAAAATATCGCAGGATATTGGTTGCCGGGGATATGCATGGCGATTATGAAGGTTTCCGGGCGCTCAAAGAGCAGTTTGATGAGAAAAATGATATTTTGATCTTGTTAGGAGATTATGCCGACCGCGGGGATGCCGGGGTGGAAATTATTGAAGAGCTCAGCGAGTGGCAGCGCAGGGGGGCGGATAATATTGCCATGTTATATGGTAACCATGAGCTCTTTTCGGCAGAGGGTAAGCCGCGCTTCAGGCCTTGCGACCTGCTTGAGGAAGCCGAAAGAAAGCGAGGCAGCTGGGCCACATTCTTCAGCGATACGATGCAGCCTTTCCTGAAGGGGCTGTACCATGCAGCACTATTGCCGGGAGAAATTTTATTCGTGCACGGAGGCTTGTCGCCAGAGCTGGAAAACCGCTATGCCTTAACGGATCCTGATGAAAAGCTGGTAACCGACCTTTTATGGTCTGATCCGGTGGCAGAGAATATCACGGCAAAATTCAACTCACGGCGCGGAGAAGGCGTTCTGTTTGGAGAGAAGCTTACAAGGCGGGTTTGCAGTTTGCTGGATGTAAAGAAAATTATACGAAGCCATCAGCCCGAGCTGGCAAAAAATGGCCCGGCATATATGCACAGCGGGCGCGTAATTACTATCAATTCCACCGCCTCTTACTTCGGACAACCCCACATGGTATCCATTTCGCTGGCAGACCCCTCCTCATTAGAAACGGTATTTCTGAAATAAAAAGACAAAAAAATGCCGGGCATCACCCCGGCATTTCAACATAACCCCTAATTATAATGGAAAGTATTATTTGGTAAGAGATACAAATATACAACAAAAGATCTTAGAAAACCAAGCCCGCTTTGAAAAAAAAGCATATATTTATGTTAAATTTTCTCCGTGGCAGTTTAAATTATTGTAAAACAGCATGTAAATAATGAAAAAAAAATCGCAGAAATATCATTTTTTTCTTCGCGAAGATAAAATCTGTTGTTAAAATTGAGCATTATCCGGCGGCCGGAAGTAATTTCTACTGGTTGGGTGGTGTACGCCATCATTTTCTCTTGGTTTTTTCCTTAAGGTTGTCATCCCGAAGCACCAGATCAAAAAATTGCTTCACCTCGCGTGATGACAAAAAATGCTAATTATCTATACTTCAGAAGTCTGGGAAACATCAGCTATTTTTCATATACTTTAGTCTCTTCGCATGCTATTTCCCACCTTTACTTTCGTGTATTGCCGGGGGCGGGGCGGTTCTTCTCAAATCTACGGCTTGTCCCGAGGCTTCGGGATCGGTGCTATTGGGACAAGCCAAAAGCACAATTATGCTATGAGAAATGATGTTCCAGAGGTTTTACCTGACTTTGATTTTGGACTGCCAGAAAGTTCCCGGCGACGGTGGATGGGGTTAGTGGTGATGACAGAAACACAGAGATATGCAAGGAGGTAGACTTTTGTAATTATCCGGGGAACTTTTATTCAGATATAATATTCTTAATCTCTTCGATTAGTTCCTGGTACTTATGCTTTTTCAGGCGAGACACTCTGCCTTTTACGAGTTGTTGCTCAAGAACAAATATTTTATGATAACGAATATAGCTTTTTACGGGTAAGTTTTCTGTCACATCGTCATTCGACAACGTAATACTAAGGCTGTCTTTCTTGTGCTTTGAGGTGACTTGTGCAATCATTACGTCACCTGTTTTATGAACGGTTTCGTTAGAAATAATCACCGCCGGGCGAAGTTTGTAACCTGTGTTATCAGTAAATGGAACAGGAACGATTACAATATCTCCTTTATCGAAAATCATAATCCGGAGTTCTTTAACTTTTGCTCAGCCCATTCATCCCAAATAGTATCTTCTTCACTGCTCCATTCTTTCTGAAGTGTGCTTTCTGATAACACAACAAAAGGTTTTTCCTGCTTATCCTCAACTATTTCAACGCTTTTTACATCGTTAAGTTTTGACAGGAGTTTCTTAAGAAATAAGCCTGATTTTTTATTTTTTGGTGTAACAATGATACTTTGCATCGCTTATTAATTTTCTTCAAATTTATAAGAAAATAAAATGATATGCAATTTTAGCAGATAAACCAATTCAATCAGTGCCACCTAAATCTTGCCGTTAGTTGTCGGCACCTTTCCAGGGAAGAGGGAACGGTTTAATAGATCAACAGCTGGATGAAGAATAGAGCAGTCATTCCCTACTCTGCTTTTCTATGGATCTCATATGGATTTGCTTACAAAACAAGTGGGAAATTTTTTGGGCAGGCATCGCGATTCATGAGTGATACCATTTGCAAATCAATACCGAAAACTTTCGGTATGAATGGCGCAGCAAATTTTCCGCGTAGCTTTTCTTGCAATACGCTCAGGCTTGTCCCGAGACTTCGGGATTGGTGCTTTTGGGACAAGCCAAAAGCACATCTGGGTTTTGATGAATTTTCCGGAGGCTCCGCCTGACTCTGGCTTTGGATTGCTAAAAGGATCATGGCGAGGGCGGGCGAGAGGGCAGATGCCGATGCCTTAAACATCAGGCGCTGCCCGGCGCTCTGCTATGGCAGGCTTTCAGCCTGCGGAGAATGGCATTATGCCGGGAAAGCAATATGATCAAGCTTGAGCCGGGGTTCCATGGCATTATCTTTCGGGAAAGTCACCAAAAGATAGTAAATCTCTGAAAAACAACACAAAAAGCCTGGATTGTCTTTCCCGGGCACTGAACTGCTGAGTATTGATTAGATTTTAAAATCGGAAACAAATGCGTGCTTCGATATTTGTGCTCACCATAACACCTCAATAAACAGCTTAAGCTTATCGCAAGCAAATCGGTAAAGCGTAAATAATAAAAAGAAGATAATTATTTTTCAGAATGAAAATTTATTGTAATTTTGCACGCTCATAATCATTAGAATAAACATTAAAGAAAAGCTATGGCTAATCACAAATCGGCGTTAAAGAGAATCAGGTCAAGTGAGACAAAGAAGATACGCAATAAGTACTATTCTAAAACTATGCGTAATGCCATCCGCTCTTTCCTGAAAACAGAGGATAAGAAAGAAGCTGAAGAGCGCCTACCAAAGATTGTTTCTATGGTCGACAGAATGGCTAAAAGAAATATAATCCATAAAAATAAGGCCGGGAATCTTAAATCTCAACTTGAAAAGCATTATCGGGCTCTGGCCTAAGAGCGTATTTACTTAACAGGCGAGGTATTTTTCTGATGAAATTTAATCATTGGAAAAATACCTTTTTTTATAGCCTGTTTATGATGGTGCGGCAGATAAAGCGGGCCGCGTCCCCGTCGCCAAAATACCCGGGGAAATACTCCGGGGGCTCCTGAAGATAGTTTTCAAACGCTTTCACAATTTTTTTCTCATCGGCGCCACAAAGGCGTGCGTTACCACTTTCAACAATTTCTTTCCACTCTGTTTCTTTACGGATAATGATACATGGCTTCTGAAGAAAGTAAGCCTCTTTCTGTACTCCGCCAGAGTCAGTTATGACCATGGCAGATGCTTTTTCAAGCATTATCATATCCAAAAACGAAACGGGAGCAGTAGTGATGATGTTTTTATGATTGTTAATCAGGTCTTTTACTTCACGAAAGGCCGGTTCTTTGAGCCGGGCAGTGGTTCGGGGATGCAGCGGTAATATTATGCGTATCCCTGTGGAAGCAATGATGCTGAATGCTTTGACGATGTGTAATAAGTTATGAGGTTCATCTGTGTTGGAAGGGCGGTGGATTGTTGCCAGCACATATGGGTGCCCTGCGGGGTTCAGCCTTTCGGCGACGGATGAGTTTTTTTGTGCCATAGCAGCAAAAAACAGTGTGTTGTCGAGCATGATATCACCGCTATGGTAGATGCCCGGATTATCGATGGAATGAGATTCAGCATTCCGGGGCAAAAAGCCTTCCGCGACCAGGTTGTTGATTCCCGTTTCGGTGGGGGAGAAGAGCAGCGTGGAGACATGGTCGGTAAGGATGCGGTTGATCTCTTCGGGCATCTTTTTGTTATGCGAACGCAGTCCGGCTTCTATGTGCACAACAGGAATATGGAGCTTTGAAGCCGCCAGCGCCCCGGCCAGGGTGGTGTTGGTGTCTCCGTATACCACCATGGCATCCGGTTTTTTGATGATCAATATTTTTTCTATGGCTTCCGTCATTCTTCCGGTCTGCATGCCATGGGTTCCCGAGCCGATGCCCAGGTGATGCTGTGGCTCCGGAATGCCCAAATCCTGAAAAAAAATCTTCGCCATATTATCATCATAGTGCTGTCCTGAATTCAGGATAATCTCCTCTATCGTATCTGAATAATGATTTCTGATGGCACGGCTGATAGCTGCTGCTTTGATAAATTGCGGCCGTGCACCAACAATGGTGATTATTTTCATGATTTGTTATTTGCTTCAAAGATACAACAGAATTATAATCTGACCTTTTATCATCCGATTCTTCCGGGTGTTTTTGGCTGTTTTAACCTGTCACAGATTTTTGAATCAGCTGAATAATACATTTTTTTATATTTTTGCCAGCCTCTAAAGGAAGAAGATCATGCATATCAATCGAATAGTATTTAGTTTACTTATTGTTTTACTCGCACAATCATGTACCACCACCAGACTAATGGAAGAAGGTGAAACGGCATACGGCGAAGGCGATTTTAAATCGGCGTTTACCAGTTGGGAAGAGGCTATCAGGGAAAAGAAAGAAAAAGGGGAAAAGGTAGATTCAACCATCTATTACAAAGCCGGAATAGCAGCCCAGAAACTTGATAAGACCGGAAAAGCACAGCAGTATCTCGAATGGGCCAATGATGCAGGATATTCTTCTCCTGATCTTTACCTGTTGCTTTCGGGGATGTATAAAAACATTGATAACCTGACGCTGGAAATACGGGCGTTAGAAAGTTATCATAAGAAATACCCGGAAGGGGAAGAGATTGACAGCCTGGATATCCGCCTGTTTGAAACTTACGTGGAGAGTGAGCAGTGGAACAAAGCAAAAGGGCTGTGGCCCAATCTTGAAGAGGAGGCCAGGTCAGGCCTGGAACTGCAAAAAGCTTACTTTAAGGTTAACAAAGAGCTTGAAAATGAGGCTATCTGCGATAAACTTGCTGATCAAATTTTAAGGAAAGAACCCAATAACCTGGCAGCGCTTGAATGGAATGCCATCAAATATTTCGATAAGGCTGACAGCCTCTATGTTACAGAGATGAAAGCCTACAAGGAAAACCGTACCAGAAAACAGTACAGAAAACTGCTTGACGCCTGGGACAGGATTTGGCCTGATTTCAGGAAATCGCGCGACTACTTCGAGCAATTGTATGAACTCGATCCAAAATCCCGGTATGCCAATTATTTAGGGCACATATATAACCGCATGGATCAGGAACAAAAAGCGGAAAAGTGGTATAAAAGAGCAGAAAAGGGTGATGGATAGTATGAAATTCAGGGGGTGTTTTAATCCTTACCTTTTCGCCGTAAGCTGCGGGATGTCTTCATAAGAATCTAAAAAACAATGCCTTTGGCGCTTCCTGACCATACTAATGCCGGCAGGGCAGAAATATAACGGCTTATCATTTTAGCTGCCGGAAATGCTGATATTGACATGCATATCACTTAAACGATTACTTTTTTTTATGAAAAACAGTCAGATATCTACGTTTTTTCGTAATTTTAAACCAGGAATAACAGTGTGGATAAGCGACATCACGTTGTGAGATATTATGACCTAAGTTGAGCGGTTTGAACAACCTGTCCCGACTTATTTTCCGGGAAAGTGAAAAAGCGCTTTACTTAGGTTTAACCCCGATGTAGAAATTGTTGTATTTCACCGAATGGGTAGCCTGTCCCGCAGAATTGCGGGAAGGTGAAATGCTTACAATTTCTTTATCGTGAGCGAGAATCGCTCAATTTGGGTATGATGTAGAATAATCAGAACACCCCGGTTATGAAAGAATACAGCACTACTCAATCGATCAAATACTGGTCGGAGGAAGACCGCCCCAGGGAAAAGCTTGTGCTGAAAGGCAAGAGCACCCTTACCGATGCTGAATTGATAGCCATCCTTATCGGTAGCGGCACGCCTTCGTTATCTGCGGTAGACCTTTCGCGGATGATGCTCAGGGAGGCTGATAACAACCTCATAGAGCTCTCTAAGATGACGGTGATGGATTTACAGCGCTTTAAGGGCATCGGGCAGGCCAAAGCTATCAGCATAGTAGCTGCTCTGGAGCTGGGTAAGCGTCGCCGCAGCGCCGAAGGGCTGCAGCGCAAGCAAATCACCAACAGCCACGATATGTTCGAATACCTGCAGATTACCCTCTCGGATACTCCCTATGAAGCTTTCTGGATTGTGCTGCTGAACAGGGCGAATCACATTATCCGTCCGCTGAAGGTAAGTGACGGGGGCATGACAGGAACCGTGGCCGACCCCAAGAGAATTTTTAAGGCGGTGCTCGACCATAACGCCTCCTCTGTCATCCTATGCCATAACCATCCTTCTGGAAATGTCAGGCCCAGCAACTCGGATATAAAACTTACCAGTAAGCTGAAACAGGCCGGCGAGTTATTCGATGTGGCGGTAATGGACCACATTATTATGGGAGAAGATAAGTATTATAGCTTTCGCGATGAGGGAATCTTGTGATGCTATTCATAGCGCAGCGACTCCACAGGGTCTAATCTGGCGGCTTTGGTGGCGGGAATAATGCCTGATGCTAAAGCTACCAGGAAGCAAAGGCTGATGCCTGCAATAATCCATAACCATGGGATAATAAAGCCCACCCCCAATACCGATGACAAAAGATTACCAATCAAAATCCCGAAAAGGATCCCTACAATTCCACCCAGCTGAGCAATTACAACAGCCTCGGCCAGAAACTGGTTCCTGATAGTGTTGCTTTTAGCACCGATGGCTTTGCGGATACCTATCTCGCGTGTGCGTTCGGTTACCGATACCAACATAATGTTCATCAACCCGATGGCGGCCCCTAACAGCGTGATTATGCCTATAATTACCGCTGCCAGTCTTAAGGTTTTGATATTTTCGAATAACTTTTCGGCCAGGTTGCTGCTCTTGCTGATGGTGAAGTCATTATCATCCTGCGGGTTAAGCTCCCTGATTACCCTGAAAAGGCCTTCAGCCTCGCTTTCGGCTATCTCCAGCTGCTCAGGCTGTTTCGTCATGATGTTAATCCGGTAACGAAACTGGTTGCCGCTTCCCTGGTTGCGCAGGGTGGTGACAGGGAGCAGGCACATCTTTCCGGAGCTGAAACCAAAGGTATTGCCGCTGGATTTTATTACGCCCACCACTTCATATTTTCCTCCGCCTATGCTGATATGTTTGCCCAGGGGTTCCTTGTTTCCGGGAAACAGCGTATTCGCCAAATCGCTGCCAATTACCGTTACATGGGTGCCACGTACGATGTCGTTTTTAGAGATATTACGTCCTTTGGCTATGCTGTTGCCTGCGGTGGCAAGGTAATGCTCATCACCGCCATATACCGAGATGTTCGGGTTGGTTTTTTCCTGCTGGTATTTTACCGTGGCTGTGCCCGTGGCGCGGACGTATACCGACACTTTGGCGGAATGAGAAAAGCGTCTTTTAAAAGTCATTGCCTCTTCGTAGCTGATAGTGCGATACGTGCTGGCACGTTCTCCCTCTATGCGGATGCTGCGTCCTTCCACCGTAAGGGTGTTGGAGCCCATCCTGGAAAAGTTCTCATTCAAAAAATAGCGTATGGCATCTATAGAGGTCAGGATACCCACCAGCGCCATAATGCCGAAGGCGATGATAAGAATAGTAAGTATGGCCCTGAGGCGGTGGCTGCGCACAGAGTCGAGGGCGATATAAATATTCTCTCTAAAAAGATTGTCTTTCATGTGTTAACGCTTCATGCCGTAAGCCAGGTCCCCTGCGTCGCCCAGGCCCGGAATAATATAAGCTTTGTCGTTGAGCAGGGGATCGACAGATCCTACCCACAAAGTTACGTTATTTTCATGGATATTTTCTGCCAGCACATCCACGCCCTTGCGGCTGGCAATAATCGTTACGATATGCACGTGCCGGGGGGCTCCGGCTTGCAGCAGCTCTTTATAGGTGAGCAGCATAGAGGAGGAAGTGGCAAGCATCGGGTCGGAGATAATCAGGGTGGCGTCGTTGAGGTCAGGACTGGAGGCGTATTCCAGGTAGATATCAAAATTGCCTTCCTTGTCATATTTGCGGTAAGCCGAGATAAATGCATTGTCAGAATTGTCGAAATAGTTCAGGAGCCCCTGATGCAGGGGCAAGCCGGCGCGCAGGATAGTGGAGAGGATGGGCTGGTGCCGGGGCATCATCACCTCTTTGGTGCCCAGGGGCGTGGTGACAGAAGTTTTCTCATAAGCCATGGTTTTGCTGATTTCATAAGCAAATATTTCGCCTATACGTTCCAGGTTGCGGCGAAACCGAAGCCTGTCCTGCTGAATGTCGCGGTCACGTGTTTCGGCGATAAACCGGTTGAGTATTGAGTTTTGTTCTTCCAGATTTATGATATCCATTACAATAATTATTTGTTTAGTAAGATTTTCTTTGCCTTAAATACATGTTTTGCCAGAAATGGCAGCCTGTTATTATAGTAATGATAATAGCTGCACCGCTTAGCTCCAAAGCTTTGATAAAAACGGGCCAGGTTCGCATCATTACTGCCTTCAAAGTCGAGGGTGTTGTTGCTGCCGGCATGGTTCATAATGAAGCGGTCGATAATAAACGGCATGGCCCCCAACTGCCGGGCCTCTGCTGAGGTGCCCGAAAACAGAAAAATCCATTTGTTTTTGCTTTTGATAAAGACAGCTCCGGCAAGCAGCGTATTTCTGTGGTTGTAAGCACCCCATATTTTTGCCCTTCCGCGGTATATCATCACATAGATAAGCTGCTGCAGCATGCGGTATGCCTCCTCGTTGAGCTGCGATATGTCGCTTCCGCGATGCTCCCTGAAAATCCTTATGACCTCTTCGGGCTTGATATTTTGCATCAGCTCCAGCTCTGCTTTTTCGGCTTTTTTGATGTTGCGCTTCAGGTTTTTTGAATATCCGGAATAAAGTTCTTCGTGCGACCCGATGAGGTCCAGCTCATAGTTATGCATTTCGCTGAAGTGCCGCGATATCTCCTCATCAGGTTTGTTAAAGGTGTTCAGGTTAATCTCTGCCAGCTTATATTTCTTCGGGATATGCTTCAGGAACTCCTTCACTTTTTCGCTGTGCAGCTTGCCTATGGAGAAGATGCCAAGCTGCTGCGTAAAAAAGGGTTGGAAGAGGTAGTGAATGCCGGCTTTTTGCCTTCCTGTTAAAGGCATTACCCTCACATAATCATCCTCCACAAGGGCGTCCCACTCTTTTGTGACTACATCAAGGTACCATGAGTATCCATAAACGATACTGTTAAAGGATTTCCTGACACACTGATCCCATTTGTCGCTGTCGAGGTCCTGATGCTTTACAAAATAGATCATTCTAATACCTCCCCGTTTTCGATATCTAATGCCATATTCACCATCTCTTCATACACTTTTCTCCAGTTGCCCAGCTGGCTTTGCGGATTCAGGGTATGGTTATGCCACAGGCTGATAAACGTGCCGTCCACGGCTTTTACCTCCTCTATTATCTGTTTTATCACCTGTCCGGCCTCATGTGGTTTAAGATTTTTGTAGTCGATAAGTGTCCCATCCATGATGGAGAAAGGATGCACGAGTAAGCCTGTTTCCATATCCATATCTAAATCGTAAAAGTAGAAAGAGTCGCAGGTGCCTGCTCTGAATCCCGGCTCTGCGGCAAACCCCATGGTGTAGTCATCACTAATCTCCATAGCAAGCAGGTTGCGGTAGGTGGAGGGCAGATCCATACGCAAAAAGTGCTGGCGGCTGACTTTTACCTCCCGCTTGAGCACGGCGCTGAGCTTACGCACTTCGCGCTTTAAAAGGTCTATATTATTCTGAGAAGCGTAGGAAGGGTGAATACCTACTTCGGCATAGTCGCTCAGGTGCTTAATAAGATGTTGATAGCGTTTGTTATTGACAGAGATGTTTTTGTCGTAACTGGAATATTGTGCAAAGAGGATAAAGTAGATAGCATCCAGATTATGACGTTTGTGCAGGTTAATCTGGTAGTTATAGGTGTCATAAGGATCCTTTATGGCTCCTGATATCACCTTGCTGCGTAGGATAATATCCTGAAAACGCCCGTGATACAGGTCGTTAATAAATCCTCCGGTAGTTCTCACAAACCCTTTAGAGCGATATGAGAAAGCTAAATCAATGTCGTAGGTGGGAATAAATTGGAATGTACGCCGCCGGAAAACGAGCCTGGGATAGCGCTTTCTGAGGATTTTTTTGATTTGGTAGGCCCAGATGTTTACCACCGGTTTTTTCAGGAACTTATACTGCCATGCGATGCTCTCATGGGCATGAAACCTGCCGTGTTCATCCTTTTTGTAGGGGAGGTACTCCTCGTAACGCGACAGCAGGAAGAAAGTGGCGGCAAAAACATCAAAAGGAAGGTACGCCTTCTCGTCGTTTACCGGGAAAAGCGCCTTGCTGCCTTCGAAATCTATCACATTAATCTCAAAATTCCCTATCCCCGACTCATAGAGCAGCTCGTGGCTGCAAAAGAATACTTCCTGGCTAAATGATTTTGGCGAGTAGTTGAGTTTAGGGCCCTGATATTTAAGAAATACGTCTTTGTCCGTGGTGTGGTTAAAGTCAATACCCAGGATATTTCGAAATATCATCTTCAAAGTGTATTGCAACCGGTTGCTGTTTTTGTGCGAATAGATCAGCAGCATAATTTTTTTTTCAGGTTATGCAATAATAACGAAATATCGCGTAATAGTTGATCAGCATGCCATATTTTTACTGCAAAACTGCTCGTGTTGCATGAAGCGCGGATATTTGCCGGCCTGCTGCGCATCTCCTCTGCTGTGATGCTCCGGCAATTACTGCAGCTTCTCCACCGCTTCTTTGATTCGCGCGGTGGCTTCTGTAAGCTCCTTTTCAGAGGTGGCATATGAAATGCGAATACAGTTGGGGTCGCCGAAGGCCGATCCCGGCACTACCGCCACTAGTGCTTCTTCCAGCAAAAAGTCGGCTAATTCGAGGCTGTCGGCTATCACTTTACCATTAAAGGATTTGCCAAACAGTGAAGAAACATCAGGAAAAATATAGAAAGCCCCTTTAGGGACGTAGGTTTTAAAGCCTGCTATTTCGTTGAGTTTTTCGATGAGCAGGTCGCGCCGTTGCCTGAAGGCTTTATGCATGATGCCTGTCTCCTCCACGTCTGACGGGTTCACTTTCAGGGCTGCTTCTGCTGCCATCTGCGAAATGGAGCTGGCTCCCGAGGTAATCTGTCCCTGGTACTTTTCCGCAGCAGCGGCAATAGATTTTTCCGAGGCGCTGTAACCCAGGCGCCACCCGGTCATGGCAAATCCCTTGCTTACCCCGTTGATAACAATAACCCGGTCGTGGATAGCCGAAAAAGTAGCTATGCTGCTGTGCCTGCCCTCAAAATTGATCAGCTCATAGATCTCGTCGGAGATAATATACAGCTGGGGATATTTGGCAAACACCCGGGCAAGCGCTTCGAGCTCACCGGCGGTATATACCCCGCCGGTGGGGTTGCAGGGAGAGCTGAAGATAATAACCTTGGTTTTTTCGGTGATACTCTTCTCAATATCCTGAGCCGTGACCTTAAAAGCATTTTGGATATCTGTTGCGATATATATCGGATTTCCCTCGGCCAGGCGGATGATTTCGCGGTATGATACCCAGTAGGGCACCGGCACCAATACGTCATCGCCCGGATTTACCAGACTCATCATGATGTTGGCGATGGCCTGCTTGGCGCCTGTTGACACCACGATTTGCGAGGGAGAGTAGCTCAATCCGTTATCCCGCAGGAGTTTTTCGGCGATGGCCTGGCGTAGCGACTGAAACCCTGCCACGGGGGGGTAATAGGTGATGTTATCGTCGATAGCTTGTTTAGCGGCATCCTTAATAAAATCAGGAGTAAAAAAATCTGGCTGACCAATGCTGAGGTTGATAATGTTATACCCCCGCGCCTGCATCTCGCGGCTGCGCTTGCTCATTGCCAGCGTCTCCGATTCACCCAGTGATTGAATTCTATTAGACAGTATGTTCATGAAGTTGCTTGTTTTTAAGAATGACAAATTTAATAATATCTATTACATTTGCACCTTTGAGGCTGCTATTATTTATTGATTGATGGTATGCTGCAATAATTTAGAAATATTAAAAATTAGACAATAGGTCTGTATATGGATTTTATCACCCTTTTAGCGATAGTATTACCGGCTGTAATAGTAACAGTTACGGCGTATTTGCTTCTGAAAAATTTTCTGGATGCGAGGGAGCGGAGAAGTTTTATGGATATGAAGTCAGAAGCTTTGAAAGAGGTTTTGCCGCTGAGGCTGCAGGCCTGCGAACGTATTATGCTGATGCTGGAGCGCATGCGGCCACGAAGTCTTGTGTTTCGCATTGCCACGAATGATATGTCGGCCTCCTTGTACCACGGCAAGCTGCTGGAGAATATCAGGGATGAGTTTGAGCATAATTTATCGCAGCAAATCTATGTGACTGAAAAATCGTGGCAGCAGGTGGTAGCTGCCCGCGAGGAGGCGATAAAACTTATTAATAATGCTGCCGCCGGGCTGAACGAAGAAGCTACGGGTAATGACCTGGCGCAGGTGGTTTTTGAACAAACGGTGCAAACAGGAACCCCCGCCTTAGACAGCGCCAGGGCCCTGCTCAAGAAAGAAGTGCATGAGTTGTTCTAATCCGTCAAGGGAAACGATAATCTGACTATGGTAAGTAAAAAGCAAGGATTAACTGGTGGTGTGGCTATTTCTTTAGCCGCAGTGCTGTGGGGACTGGATGGTGTTGTGCTCACGCCACGGCTTCATCACCTTCCTATCGATTATGTAGTGTTTGTATTTCATATGATACCCTTTTTACTGATGAGTGTGATATTTCGCCGTCAGTTTCGCTACATCACACAATTTAACCGCTCCGATTACCTGTTTATTACGCTGATAGCGCTTTTTGGCGGCGCTTTGGGCACGTTATCCATAGTTAAGGCCTTATTCCTGGTAGGCTTTAAAAAACTCTCTATTGTGGTGCTGCTGCAAAAGCTCCAGCCGGTGTTTGGAATAATGCTGGCAGCGCTGATTCTGAAAGAGCGTATGGCCAAGAAATATCTGTTGTGGGCCTCGCTGGCAATAGTGGGTGGTTATTTTCTGGCTTTTGGATTAAAAGTGCCCCGCATAGAAGCGGATAATGACACTTTACTGGCGGCAGGCTTTGCTTTGCTGGCGGCATTTTCATTCGGAAGCTCCACGGTTTTCAGTAAAAAAATCCTTTATAAGTATAGTTTTTTTACCGCCACTTTCTATCGTTATGGGTTTACAGCGGTGCTCATGCTTGTGGTGGTAGCTGCTAATGGCAATATAGGTGCGCTGACGGAGACCAGCTCAACCCAGTGGATCTATTTTCTGATTATCGCTTTTACTACGGGCTCGGGTGCCATTTATCTCTACTATTTCGGACTCAGACGCGTTAAGGCGATGGTGGCCACAATTTGTGAGCTGTTTTTTCCCATCTCGGCAGTGCTTTTCGACTATATCTTCAACGATTATCAGCTGAGCATGGTGCAATGGTTAAGCGCAGTGGTAATGATTTTTGCCATCGTACAGCTTAACAGGCAAAATGACCGGCGAAAAAAGGAGGCATAAAAAAAGCCCGGAAATATCCAATATCCGGGCTTTTTTATCATCAAAACAGCGATTTAAACGATCTTAATACCTATTGTATTTCAAAGCGAACTTCAGCGAAACGCTGAAATTATCCCGAAGCGAAGACTCGGGAGTTAATGCCGATATACAATTGAAAAGACTTAAGGTGCGAAACGCCTGCCCCTCCAAAGGCCCTGGGGAACTAAAGGCTCATTTCAATTGATCATCGGTATTAGTTACTAAATTCTTGCAGCCTCTCCATCAATTTTTTACGTGTAAAGAAGATGCGACTCTTCACCGTGCCTATCGAAAGATCCAGGTGGTTGGCAATCTCTTTGTATTTATAGCCCTGGTGATGCATTTCAAAGGGCATGCGCTGCTCCTCATCCAGGCGCTTGATGTTTCTGTTGATCTCCTCGGCGGCAAGGTTGCTGTCGGGAGACTGATACCTGGCCTCTTTGGTGGTGTTCAGATAATATAAGTCCTCTGTAGTATCAACAATAGTGTTGGCTTTTACTTTTCTCCTGTAATTGTTGATGAATGTGTTCTTCATTATCGTGTAAGTCCATGCCTTCAGATTGGTATCAGGCTGGAACTTGTCACTGTTTGTGAGCGCTTTAAAGTTGGTGTCCTGCACCAAATCCTTAGCTTCTTCTTCGTTGCCAGTGAGTGAACGCGCAAAATATGCCAGGTTTTCCTGAAGATTTAATAACTTGTTGTTAAATTCAATTGCTGTCATAATATGTTTGTTTTAATCGTTCTCTTTGTTTAATTAATACATTTCAAATATAAACAATATATTTAGAATTAGACAAAATAAGTGCCAAAAAAACGTTAAAAATATGTTAATATACCGGAAATTAGCTCTATGCAATAAACACAACAATTATGCAATACATATATGATGTTTAAATAGTATTAACAGAACATAAACACAAATATAGTTTGTCAGGCGATGCAGACGATATGTCGTTTTTCCGGTGGCTTTATGTCAGGAAAACAATTGCCCGTAAAACAACCTTGCTTTACGGGCAATCTGATAAAATCTTGTAAGTAGTGTGAATAATGATTCGCGCCCTTGTTTACAGGCGGCTAATTGCTGAATTCCTGCAACTTTTCCATCAGTTTTTTACGGGTAAAGAAAATGCGACTTTTCACCGTGCCTATCGACAGGTCGAGGTGATCAGCAATCTCTTTGTATTTATATCCCTGATTATGCATCTCGAAGGGCATGCGCTGGTTTTCATCCAGCGATTTTATATTCCTGTGAATCTCTTCGGCTGCCAGACTGCTGTCAGGCGATTCATAACGGGTGGCCTTTGTAGTATTAAGATAATACAAGTCTTCGGTAGTATCCACAATGGTGTTTGCTTTCTTTTTTTTCCTGTAATTATTGATGAAGGTGTTTTTCATAATAGTATACGTCCAGGCCTTCATGTTGGTGTCAGGCTGAAATTTGTCACGATTAGTAATTGCCTTGAAGTTGGTGTCCTGTACCAAATCCTTAGCCTCTTCATCATTGGCAGTAAGAGAACGGGCAAAATAGCTTAGGCTTTCCTGAAGCTCTAATAACTTATGGTTGAATTCTGTTGCTGACATAATTATCGTTATTTGTTTATTGTTTAATTAATATGCTACAAATGTAAACAAATAATTTAGAATAAATACAAATAAAAATAATAAAAATATTGAAAATGATGTAAGAAACACATATAAAGGAAGATAGAGTCAAAATAAATTTGGTGCCCGAAATATATTATGTTTAACATGTAACGTGATAAGAGAAACAAAAAGGGGTTACTGATCTGTTTCTCAGCAGGAAGCCGGGGATACATGACATTATTCCATTTTCGCTGGCCCTCATAGGGTATTGCTTACAAAACAAGTGGAAAATTTTAGGGCAGGCATTGCATAATCCATTCACGCGTAGCTTTTGTTGCAATGCTCTCAGGCTTGTCGCGAGGCTTCGGGATTAGTGCTTTTGGGACAAGCCAAAAGTACATCCGGGTTTTGATGAATTTTCCGGAGGTTCCGCCTGTCTCTGGCTTTGGATTGCTCAACAGGTTCCGATGACGACCGTTTGGCATGGTGGGTGCCTCATATCCCCAGTCTGAAGGCCGGGGGTACATTGCTTTGCAGACATGGCCGGAAGCCTGGGTTCCATGGCATTATCTTTCGGGACAGTTACCAAAGGATATTAAATTACTGAAATACAAAACATAGTATAATGTTGTCATTGCAACAAGGCGGTGACGATTACGGTAGTCCGCACTTTTTGAATGATTGCTTTATTCCTGCAAAAACTGGGTTGTTCCTTTTTAAATACCGGAAAATTTTAAGGCAGATTGAAGCAATACATAAGAAAGTACATCCTTACTGTTATTCTTTAAATGCCGAATTCTTAAACTCTAAAACATTATTGATTAGATGAAAATTAGAGGGCAGTTTCTTTTTGCAATTACGGGCCTGCAATCCGGTAAAGTAGATATCCTGCGAAGGGAAATTGGATTCCATGTCTTTGAGGAACTTTTCCATAGCTTTTTCATCAAAGGCTGCTGTAACAGAAGTAACGATTGCATGAGGACGTTTCAGCCTGAAGACTTCTATCACATCATCGAAGGGTACTGATTGCCCAAGATAGATAATTTTGTGTCCGTTCTTTTTGACCAGGTAAGCATAAAAAAGCAACCCAATTTCATGATACTCTTTTTCGGGGAGGAATAGCAGAAAACGCTTGGCATCGGGATTTGTGCCCGGCAGCTGGCCGTCTATAGCCACTATCAGCTTTTGTCTCAGCAGGTTGGTAACAAAATGTTCCTGTGCGGCATTGATAGAGCCTATTTGCCATAATACGCCTATCTTTTCCAGAAAAGGATAGATGACATACAGGATAGTCTCTTCAAAGCCTATCTTAACGGTAGAATTGGTAACTATTTTATCAAACTTCCGGTCGTCGAGCTCTATCATGGAGAGAATGAGGTTGTTGACCTGTGTGTTGTGGTGTTTGGGATTAGAGGCAAAGCTGAGCACCTTTTCCGACAGCATTTCGTTAGTGAAAGAGGCGATCTCCGAAATTTTGAAGCCGTGGTCTTTCAGGATAGCAATATTAAGAAGGTGTTTCAGATCTTCATCATCGTAAAGACGGATGTTGGTGGTGGTCCGCTTTGGCTTGATAATCTCATAGCGCTTCTCCCATATCCTGATAGTATGTGCTTTCACCCCCGAAAGCATTTCCAGATCTTTAATAGAATAACCCAGCATATTTTGTTTCAGATTTATAATTGTTACTTAAACAACAGATTGCTGTAAAAGTTTTATAAAACATTGTTGTGCTCCTTGATTTTCTCTCCGGACGTGGCCAGGTTTAGCTCCCGGAGCTTTAAGGTGTGTTTAAACTCCTTATTCGGAGATCAGCTTTCTGGCCTTATCCAGAGCTGCCTGTATGCCATCAGGTTTTTTCCCTCCGGCGCTGGCAAAGTGGGGCTGCCCGCCGCCGCCGCCGTCAATCTCTTTGGAAAGTACTTTGATGATATTTCCTGCATGCATCTTTTTCTCTTTTATCAGGCTATCCGACAACGCTACCGTAAGGTTAGCTTTCTGGCCTCCGGCTACTGCCAGCACCAGGTACAGATCATCCACCTCTTTTAGCAGTGCAAAAGCCAGGTCTTTAACCACGGCCATGTCTACATTCACCTTTTTAGCCAGGAAATTTACGCCGTTGACCCTGATAATATTCTTTTTCAGGTCTTCTTTTAATGTCATGGCGCGAGCTTTGGTTAGTTGCTCAATTTCCCGCTGCAGCTTTTTGTTCTCTTCCAGCGACTGCTTAACACTTCTCACTATGTCTTTAGTGTTTTTGTAAAGAGCGGTAATTTCTTTGAGCTGGCCGAGCTTATCTTCAATATAATTCTCGGCTTCATCGGCAGTCACCGCTTCAATCCTTCGTATTCCTGCTGCTATGGCACCTTCAGAGCGTATTTTGAAGAGCCCTATCTGTCCTGTGGCTTCCACGTGGGTGCCCCCACACAGTTCAATACTGTCTCCAAACTGTATCACACGCACGCTGTCATCATACTTTTCTCCGAACAGGGAGATAGCGCCCATCTCTTTTGCTTTTTCCAGGGGCACTTCGCGTCTTTCTTTCCTGCCTGTGTTATTGCGGATCATCCTGTTGACGTGTTTCTCCACCTTTCTTACCTCCTCTTCGCTCATGCGGCTGTAGTGCGAGAAGTCAAAACGCAGATGGTCATGGCGCACCAGCGATCCTTTCTGTTCCACATGGGAGCCCAGCACTTCACGCAGGGCGTGATGCAGCAGGTGGGTGGCTGTATGGTTATTGGCTGTCAGGGTGCGTATGCGCGAAGATACCACGGCCTTGAAAGTGGCTTCGGGCTTTTCAGGTAAGTTATCAATAATATGCACTGTCAGGTTGTTTTCCTTTTTGGTGTCTCTGACCGTTGTTTTATTGCCATTATCATCTTCGATGTAACCGGTATCTCCCACCTGTCCACCGGCCTCGGCATAGAAAGGCGTTTTGTCAAAAACCACCTGGTAATATGTCTTTCCTTTCATTTCCAGAGGGCGGTAGCGGGTAATCCGCAGCGGTGTTTGCAACTCGTCATATCCTGTAAAGGTGCTGCTTTCAGTATCTGATAAAAATATCCAGTCGCCGGTTTTTGTGGCAGCGGCTTGCCGCGAGCGCGCTTTTTGTTTCTCCATCTCCTGCTGAAACTCTGCGCGGTCGACCTCCAGGTTATTCTCTTTCAGGATAAGCGCTGTAAGATCCAGCGGGAAACCGTAGGTGTCGTATAACTCGAAGGCTACTTTTCCGCTGACTTGCCGCTCTTTTTTGGTGCGCGACTCTTTCATCACTTTTTCAAGCATCTGTATGCCTGTCTCCAGGGTCTTCAAAAAGGCCTGTTCTTCTTCATAAATAACCTTACTGATGAGCTCCTTTTGTTTTCTGAGCTCCGCAAAAGGGTCGCCCATCTGCTCTACCAACACCGGGAGCAGCAGATGCATAAAGGGGGTTTTTAAGTCCAGGAAAGTAAATCCATACCGGATAGCGCGCCGTAAAATGCGTCGGATGACATATCCCGCCTTGATATTTGATGGCAGCTGCCCGTCGGCGATGGCAAAGCTTACCGCCCTGATGTGGTCGGAGATAACCCGCATGGCGATGGCTAACTCTTCGGAGGTGCCGTAAGACTTTTTGCTGATATGCTCCAGCTGCGCTATCAGGGGCTGGAAAACATCGGTGTCGTAGTTGGACTTTTTGTCTTGCAGAGCCATACATAGCCGCTCAAAACCCATCCCGGTATCGATATGTTTTTGAGGAAGGTTTTTTAAAGAGCCATCCGTCATTCTGTTGAACTCAATAAACACCAGGTTCCAGACTTCTACCACCTCGGGATGATCCTGGTTGACGAGGTCTTTTCCTGCCACAGCTTTTTTATCTTCATTGGAACGCAAATCGATATGGATCTCTGAGCAGGGGCCGCAGGGACCTGTGTCGCCCATTTCCCAGAAGTTGTCTTTCTTTGAGCCCATCAGGATGCGCTCTTCGGGAATAATCTTTTTCCAATGGTCATAGGCTTCCTGGTCAGAGGGTATGTTGTCGGTTTTATCACCCCCAAATATGGTGACGTAGAGGAGATCTTCCGATATACCGTATTCTTTTGTAAGCAGTTCCCAGGCCCATGCTATGGCTTCTTCTTTAAAATAATCGCCAAACGACCAGTTACCCAGCATCTCGAACATGGTGTGATGATAGGTGTCGTGCCCCACCTCTTCCAGGTCGTTATGCTTTCCTGAAACACGGAGGCATTTCTGCGTGTCGGCAACACGGGGTGCCGGCGCCGGGTTGTTACCTAAAAACACATCTTTGAACTGGTTCATACCGGCATTAGTAAACATCAGCGTAGGATCGTCTTTTACAACCATGGGTGCTGAGGCAACTATTTTATGGCTTTTCTTTTCAAAAAAATTAAAAAAGGTTTTACGTATCTCGTAAGATTTCATGTAACAGGATTTTTTCAACAATTCTTCGTTCATTACTTTGCTTTCGCAAGAATTGCAAATTTAGTTTATTTCGTTAACTTTGCGGAAACAGAGAGGTATTTTCTTATTAAATATTTAACAATCAATGGGTAAGCATAAATACAGGTTAGATACCGATTCGCTTCAGATTGTAAAACAAAAGAACAGCTTTAAAGACAATATCTATAAAGGGATCAGATTCCTTGCCACCGGATTGTTTTTTGCCGCTTTGATCCTGGCTTTTGCATATACTTTCTTCGAGTCGCCAAAAGAGAAGATTTTGAAGCGTGAGCTAGCCCAGTATGAATTGCAGTTTGATGTTTTAAACGACAAGGTAGAGCAACTGGAAAAGGTGGCACAAGACCTGGAGGAGCGCGATGACGATATTTACCGCGTAATTTTTGAAGCGGAGCCTGTCCCCGATAATATGAGACGGGGCGGAATAGGAGGGGCCGACCGGTATGCACGGCTGGAGGGGTATCATAATTCTGATATCATTAAAGAAACGGCTAAGGAGGTGGACAGGCTGGCCAATAAGTTCTATATTCAGTCTAAGTCCTTCGATGAGGTTTTTGAGATGGCCAAGAACAAGGAGAAGATGTTAGCATCCCTTCCGGCTATACAGCCGGTAAGCAACAAGAGCCTGAAACGCATCTCCTCTTATTACGGGTACCGTACCGACCCGTTTTATAAAGTGCGAAAACTGCATGAAGGGATCGATTTCTCTGCCCCTACAGGAACTCCTATCTATGCCGTCGGCAATGGGGTGGTAAAAAGCATAAGAAACTCCCACCGCGGATATGGAAAAAGGATGGTGATAGACCATGGCTATAACTATGAAACAACATATGCTCATCTCCATGAATTTAAGGTGAAAAGGGGAGATACTGTGAAGCGGGGAGAGCTTATAGGTACCGTAGGAAATACCGGCAAGTCTACCGCCCCGCACCTGCATTATGAAGTGAGGAAAAGCGGCAAAGCTTTAGACCCTATCTATTACTTCTTTAATGATATTACCCCTGAACAGTTTGAGAAGATGATAGAGCTTTCTAAAAGGCCTTCACAGTCAATGGATTGATATGGCAAAGCAAACACCCAAATCAAAAAAAATATTTTATGGTATCGGCGAGGTAGCCGATATGTTTAAGGTAAACCAATCCCTGATCCGCTACTGGGAGAAAGAGTTTGATGTAATCAACCCCCACAAAAACAAAAAAGGAAACCGCTATTTTACCCAGAAGGATATCGATAATTTTCATCTCATCTATAACCTTGTAAAGCGTAAAGGCTATACGCTCCAGGGCGCCAAAGATATCGTACGTAAAAAGACCAGGCAAACAGAATCTGAGTTTGAGGTGGTAAAAACTCTTGAGGATATGAAGCGGTTCTTATTGGAGCTGAAAGAGAATATCCCCCTGGACAAAGAAGAGGAGTAGCCTGAATGAGCTGTGGTGGATGTGCATAAAGAAATTTAAGGGCATGTTGTACCGATTATCATTTGAAATGAGCCTTTATACCGATGTGTTCAGTTTAAAAAGTTCGTAAGTTTGTAAGTTATTTATTTGAAAATCAATAACTCAAGTTTCGCATTTCTTTTAAAATCATGAATATTAATTTTTTATTAAATGACTGTTTTTATAAATAGTTGTATATCAAATTCTAATAGTTTCCAATTTTGCTATACGACTATCCTGGTGATACCTGGTGTTTTGGTGGCCTTCTGGAAAGCCTGCCACTAAGGCACGAAAACTCAAAGAAACACAAAGGTTAACTATTAGATGATGTTAACTTATTGAAATACAACATTCCACTATTCCGATTTTTAAGTGCGAAACTTGAGTCAATAATTAAAATACAAAAGATATTTTTCCTAACATGTTGATAATATAGCTATTATGTCATCTAAATAAAAAATGATTCTTTTTAGAGCGGACTCACCGATTACTACCCAAATTGAGCGATTCTCGCTCACGATAAAGAAATTGTAAGCATTTCACCTTCCCGCAATTCTGCGGGACAGGCTACTCATTCGGTGAAATACAACAATTTCTAAATCGTCCGCCTCAGGCGGATAAGTAAAGCGCTTTTTCACTTTCCCGGAAAATAAGTCGGGACAGGCTGTTCAAACCGCTCAACTTAGGAACTATTTGATTTGCAATTGCTATAATTTCAATGAAGCTCCCTTTGAAATACAATTGGTATTACTGCATTTCTCTCCTCTCCTTCAGTAAAGGTTTGATGGCTTTTGCCGGCGGGGGCTACAGGTACTTATCCTGCGAAAGATAATTCTTTACATAATCTGATACTCCGTCTTCCAGCGAGTGGAAGGGCTTGGTATAGCCTGCCTTTTTTAGTTTGGTCATATCGGCTTCGGTAAAATACTGGTATTTATTACGGATATCCCCGGGCATGTCGATATATTCTATGCTGGCTTCTTTGCTGAGGGCCGCAAACGTACTTTTGGCTAAAGCGTTAAAGGTGCGGGCTTTTCCGGTACCCAGGTTATAAAGGCCCGAATCCGGCTGTTTTTGCATCATAAAGAGCAATACATCCACCACATCTTTCACATACACAAAGTCGCGCAGCTGCTCACCATCTTCATAATTTTTATGATGAGACTGGAACAGCAGCACTGTGCCGGTATTTTTTATCTGGTGATAGGCATGGTAGATTACCGAGGCCATGCGCCTTTTGTGGTATTCGTTAGGGCCATAGACATTAAAAAACTTCATCCCGGCCCAGAACGGCGGCTGCGTATTTTGCCGCAAAGCCCATTTGTCGAACTCATTTTTCGATATTCCGTAAGGATTCAGGGGCTGCAGGCTGTCTACGATAGTATGGCTGTCGCTGTATCCCAGCTCACCCATGCCATAGGTGGCAGCAGAAGAGGCATAAACCAGCGGGATGTGGTGCCGGGAGCACGCCTCCCAGATCTGCATGGAGTAGTTAAGATTGAATTTATTGAACACCGCCATGTCGAACTCTGCCGTATCAGTGCGTGCGCCAATGTGGAAGATAAAGTCCACTTTATGGGCATTGGCTTTTAACCATGCAGGAAACTCTTCTCGATCTGTTTTTTGCAAATACTGTTTCCCGGCAAGGTTTAATTTCTTTTGTGTTTTACCAAAGTCATCAACCAATACCAGGTTTTTGTTGCCTTGTGCGTTGAGCACTGCCACCAGGGCGCTCCCTATAAATCCGTATGCTCCTGTAACTACTATCATGCATTTCCTTTTTGTCAGATTGCAAAGGTAGGGATTTTGAGATTTTATAGCATCGGATAAGCTGGGATGATTAGCAGGCGATGTTTCAGAAAAAAACGTTTGAGGTCATTAGAAAACTGCATATCCAACGAGTTTGATTGATTTCTGGAAATCAGATTCCCGCCCGACTGAATGAATTCTGTCGGGCGGGAATCTCATGGATTTAACCCCATAGTGTTTAAGCAAAATCCCGAAATAAAACATAAAGCTATCAGTATAGAATTTTGTGCGTTGAATAATTCCCGATAGCCCTTGATTTTAATGAATAATACCATATGTAGTTAACTGCTGACCTCAAACAAACATAAGGGTGATTGCAAAAATCAATACCGAAAGCTTTCGGTAGACTTTAAGCTTAGTTTAATTTGCAATTGGTATAACTATTCTGAATAACAACGGGCGGTCCATAAAGTATACTGGCAGACTCTCCTGAGACGAATCTGCCAGAATTATTTTGAGGATAGCTTGCGCATCTTAGGCGTTGACAAAGACGCAATCAACATTTGCATGGATGCATCTGCTAATCCACTTGCGAGGCTGTACAACTTCGCGAAGCATTTCACTGCAAACCTGCCCGCGCTAATCTCTCTTATTAGGTTGTTCCAGGCCGTAACCCGATACTTTATCCTCGCGTTTGAGCAGAAAGGCGAAGAGCAGGCCTAAAACACCCAGTCCTGAAAGCATCAACATGGGATTGGTGTAGTCGAGGGGTTTGATCACCTCCACGGCATATTCATTCGTATCGAAACCAAAGTACTTCTTATCTGCGGCAAGCAACTTCCCTTTGCCCATCATAATCTCGAAATCGCCTTCTTTAGCCAGGTGAAAACCCAGCTCCTCTTTCCATACAACATCTCCTGTCTCGCTGATAACGGTGAGAAGGCCGTCATGCAATTTTTTTCTGTAGTCCTTTTCTAAAGAGGGCCCTGTTGTTCCGGTGAACATTTTGTTTTCGTTCAGGGTGAAATCCCCTTTATAAACCTGCACCGTCTCACTGCCGTCATACAGACTAAGCCTGGCCTGATAATCCAGTGTATCTATCAGCTTTGAGAAGTCTGCCATAATGATAGCATCGCCTTCTCCTATTTCGATATCAAAAGCTCCTTGCTCGTTGGTTTTCACACTGTGTGCTTCTTTCCATACAATATCGCCGTGGATGCTGTCGCTATAGGTCACCACGTTGATGTTCAGCCGCGAGTTCTTAACCTTTTCATCATTGCGGTCTACCACATCGCCGGAATAGTGATACCCGGCAGTCTGTATTTTTTTATACTCCGTGGTATTTATTTCGCTGATATAGTTGGGGTTGGAGCTGTCGAGCACGGCCCCGATAAGCATGGGGAAGGCCCACAGTCCGATATTTTGTACCGAGAACATGGCGCCATAGGCTGTCCCTATTTTATTTTCGCCTACAATTTTAGTGACTGCCGGCCACATTGCCGCAGGTACCAGCGAGAATGCAATACCCAGGATGAAGATGGGGATGCGGGGATCGATATAGGTTTTGGCAAACATCAGGTGTGCAATTATCAGCAGCGAAGAGCCCAGATACATCAGGGTGGCACTTTTTCCCTTGTTATCAGCTATCCAGCCAAACAGCGGCGTAAGTAGTATCGTCCCATACATCAGGTACGAGGAGACATTTCCGGCCATATCGCGCGCCATGTTAAACTTATTCATCAACAAATCGGGCGCATATTTGATAAATGGAAATACCGCTGAATAGAAGGTTACACACAGCAGGGTGATAAAAATAAATGAGCGGTTGGTGACCAGGAACTTTAAGTCAGCCCATTTAAAGTCATCTTCTGGATCTTCCAAATCGATTTTTGTTTGCCGATCCAGTTTGATATCCATAACGATGTAGATGATAAAAGTGAGCAGGCCAATCCACAGAAGCATTACGCCAAACCAGATGGCGTTGGTCCATTCAGGATATATCAGCCTGGGGGAGAGGGAGAGGGCCAATGCGGTGCCCAGACGGCCAATGGCCAGGTTTAAGCCCAGCGCCAGAGCGAGCTCTTTGCCCTTAAACCACTTTACAATAACTTTTGATAAGGCTACGATGCTTGTTTCAGCTCCCAGCCCAAAGATGAAAAACCCGATATACATCATTTTTAAAGCAGGAGAGTAGTTTGTCCAGAAAGAATCCAGAAAAGCATATCCAAAACCGCCCTGTAAGAAAGCATCGGAGGCTCCGTAGGCAGTAATGGAGGCGCCTATGGCCATAAACAGGATGAAGATGGAGCCCGTAAGGCGGATGCCGATTTTGTCGAGAATAATACCCCCCAAAACAGCCATCAGCAAAAAGACATTGGGAACGGAATAGGCCGACATAAAAATTCCGTAATCGGAGGAGGAGAACCCAAGGTTGGTTTGCATCAGGTCCTTAAGCGGAGAGAGCGCATCATAAAAATAGTAATTCATAAACATCACGGCACTGGAGACGATAAGAACGAACCATCGCGCCAGCGGCGAGTCTTTGAGAGTTTTTTTGATCTGTTCCATAAGTTAGTGTTTTTTGAATAACGCCAAATGTACAATGTTTTAGGAAATGGTAAAAAAATGTTCTTATTTTTACATGTGAAAATGTAAAATTTTATGCATACAAGTGCGTTTGGCATGTGTCTGTATAGTAATTGCTATCGAAACGTTTATCCTGTTAAGAAATAGCAGATAGATGGATCGTGTTATTTAACTGTTTGATAATGAAATATTCCTGTAAAAGGGAGACCGCGTTACAAGCCACTCCTTTTTGCGCGTATGCTTTTGCAGCCGGCGTAAATAACTAAGCAGGGGCCATAAAAAATAATACATGATGAAACAGGCCATGCCTGAAATAATTTAAGACACTCATCCCGATAGCTATCGGGAATGATTAGAATTAGTACAAAGCAAAACGCTTCACAGATAATTTTAAACAGATGAAAATACACTACCATATTACTTTTCTGATTTTTTTTCTCTTAGGCAGCCTGTCGCTGTTTGCGCAGCCCGGCGAAGGGGGGACGCCGGCCTCGTTTACCCGGCAGACCGGTGCAGATATTCCTGTTGTTAAGCTGGCGCCACCGGATATGGAGGCCATACGTGCCGGAGATGCCAGGCGCGAGGAAATGTTTAAGCCAGCCCGCATGGCAGTGAATGTGGAGGCCGGTATCGATTTTTCGCGGCAGGCGGAGTGGACCTTCAGCGAGGACTTCTGGACAGGACGCCTCGCTATTCAGATAGAAGAGGCCAAAGCGCTGATCCTTTACTACGACCGTTTCTCTCTTCCCGCCGGGAGCAAGCTCTTTGTGTATAATCAGAACCGCGACCAGCTTCTGGGGGCTTTCACCCGCCACAATAATCCGCCGGATGGCTTCTTTGCCAACGAGTTGGTGCATGGCGAGCAGGTGGTGCTGGAGTATAATTATGCCGGTGCTACGCTGCAAAAGCCTGACCTGTTGGTAGGAGAGGTGGGTTATGCGTATCGCTATACCGGCCAGGGAAACAGAAGCTGGGGCGACAGCGGCCCGTGCCAGATCAATGTAAACTGTGCCGAGGGTGACAATTGGCGCGACCAGCAGCGCGGTATAGCTCGGATCCTCATCAAAAGGGGCGGTAGCGCTTTCTGGTGCAGCGGCTCATTGGTGAACAATACGAACCAGGATTATACACCTTTGCTGCTTACTGCCGACCACTGTGGCGGCGATGCCTCAGAGAATGACCTGCAGCAATGGGTGTTTTATTTTAATTATGAGTCTGAAGGGTGCGAAGCCCCATTATTAGAGCCGTCTTCACAAAATATGGTGGGGGCGCGGAATGTTTCGCGCAGCGGCACCGAGGGCGACAGTGGCTCGGATTTCTATCTGTTAGAGCTTAATGAATACATCCCTTCTGATTATGAGGTGTATTACAATGGCTGGAGCAGGGTGGAGAGTCCGGCGCAGTCGGGGGTCACCATCCATCATCCCAATGGCGATATCAAGAAAATATCTACCTATACTGAGCCTTTGACCAATGGCGCCTTTGCCAATAACCCCAATTCCCACTGGAAGGTGTATTGGGCCATCACCGAAAACGTTGCTGCGGCAACAGAGCCCGGCTCCTCCGGATCGCCTATCTTTAATGCCGACGGACAGATTGTGGGGCTTCTCACAGGCGGCCTCTCATCGTGCGACAGCCAAACATCTCCCGACTACTATGGCAAGTTTTCGTACTCATGGGATAAGAACGGCACTAACCCGGAACGACAGCTGGAGCCCTGGCTCGATGAACAGAATACGGGAGTGGTAGCGATGTCTGGCCTGGGGGGTGACCCTGAAGATATCCTTATCGCTGACTTTGAGTCGGCCGACACGGCCCTGCCCCTGGGATATGCCATGGATTTTAATGCACGCACTGTAGGTGCTATTGTTGACTGGACGTGGACCTTTGAGGGTGGAGAGCCCGCCACATCGCAGGAGAAAGACCCGCAGGGGATTACCTACAACAGCTACGGCGATTATGATGTAACGCTCACTATCACCGGCGCCGACGGGGAGACTAATAGCCGCGTCAAGGAGGATTATATCACTATCAGGGCACAGGCATACCCTAATCCCGTGAAGGATATCCTTACACTGGATTTTGGTATAGAGCCTATGGAAAATATGGAGCTGGCTATGTATAATGTCTACGGAGAGCAAGTTTATGAAATTGCCGATTATTTCTCTTCGCAATCTTCTTTTCAGCTGGATATGAGCCCGTACCCTGCCGGCATTTATCTCATCAGGTGCAATGTGAGGGGTGATGTATCCGAGTACAAGGTTTTCAAAGAAAGCCTTAAGGAATAGCGTTGCCTGCCATGGGTCAGCGTATGATTATCAGAATATCAGGCTGCTTTAAGCCACTGTGATGTTTTGGTATTTAACGGGCAATCAGGTCGTCCAGTAAATTTTTTACTTTATTGCTGTTCCATCGTGCAGCGCCCTCTTTTTCCATCGCAATAGCGCCCTCTTTCGTCAGGATATAAGTGGTGGGGATGGTGGAGGCGTTGAATACCTCAGGAGGCCTGTGACTGTTGAGATAGACAGGCATGTCAAAGTCTCTTTTATTCATAAATGCATTAACGACTTCTGCTTTTTCGTTAGACACCAGCAAAAACTCCACCTGGTCGCCGTATTGGTTGTATAATTTTTGTATGGCAGGCATTTCCGCCACACAAGGAGGGCACCAGGTGGCCCACATATTCAGAAAAACCACTTCTCCCCTGAAATCTTCCAAAGCAATGCTTTCTCCTTCCGCGGTACGGAAGCTCCACTGAAAGGCGTCCTCACTGACTTCGATGCGGTTTTCGGCCTCTTCAGGGGAGGGAGCAAACAGGGTGATGCGCTGGATGGTAGAAACTACGGCCATACGGGTAGTGGGAAACACCAGCGATATCAGTAACAACACAAAAACAATATCCAGTGCGATGGATATTTTGCTCTTTTTAGCGAGGTAATTGTTGAGTTGTTTTTTAATTTTCATGGCAGGGAAACATGTTTAAAGGAGTTTTGTTTTCAGGAGATTTTATGGACGGCATAATGTCGCCATTTATCGATCACCTGCTGCATATCGTCGGGCAGATCCGATTCAAAGAAGATTTTTTTTCCTGAGGAGGGATGAACAAATCCCAGGGAGCGGGCATGCAAGGCCTGGCGCGGCAATATCTTAAAGCAGTTCTGCACAAACTGTTTATATTTACTGAAGGTGGTGCCGCGCAGCACTTCGTCGCCACCATATGTAGCATCAGAAAAGAGGGGATGGCGTTTGTATTTCATATGGGCGCGGATTTGGTGGGTACGTCCTGTCTCCAGCTCACAAGCCACCAGGGTAACATAGGTAAAACGCTCCAGCACCTGGTAGTGTGTGATGGCTTCTTTGCCATAAGTGTTTTCGGGAAAAACAGTCATCACCTTTCTGTCTTTGGGGTGCCGCCCTATGGCGCCGGTGATGGTTCCCTCCTCTTCCTCGAAGTCGCCCCACACCAAAGCGTGGTATTTCCTTTCGATAGTATGTTCAAAAAACTGATGGGCCAGCTTCGACTGTGCCAGCTCGTTTTTTGCCACCAGCAGCAGGCCGCTGGTGTCCTTATCAATACGGTGGACGAGGTAAGCCCCGGCATCCTGTTGTGTGTTTTCAAAATAGTATTTCAGGGCATTGAGCAGTGTGCCGGTATAATTCCCGTGGCCGGGATGCACCACCATGCCGGCCTCTTTGTTCACCACCAGCAGGTCGTCATCTTCATAGACCACGTCAAGGGGGATGTTTTCGGCATGAATTTCTATTTGTCGCGGAGGGAATGTGAGCACGATGCTCACCATATCATGGGGGCGCACCTTGTAGTTGGGTTTTACGGGGTCGCTATTTACCAAAATATTACCGGCTTTGGCGGCATTTTGAATCTTGTTGCGCGTCACATCCTCCATTATGTTCATCAGGAATTTATCTATACGCAGCGGTTTCTGTCCTTTCTCGGCAACGTAGCGGTAATGTTCATAATACTCCTGGTTGTCCTGCTCCGTTACGTTCTCTTCTGTTGTCATGCGTTATCGGGTAATAATAAACTTATTAGTATAGATTTTTTTTCCTGAAGGATTCATTACTCTTACGATATACACCCCTTGCGTAAAGTTTTCCAGCGGGAGCTCCCTGCTATAGTTGCCGGAGTAGATGACTTTGCCTGTTACACTAAACACCTTCATTTGCAGGGGAGCCTCTTCATCCGCTTCCTTTGGCAATTGTATACTGACGGTGCCATACTGCCTGGCAGGGTTGGGAGAGATTTTCAGCTTCCCTGCCTGCGGTCCGGGTTCAGGTTGTTCCGGTGTTTCGGCAGTGCCAAAAACGGGGCGAATCATCAGCGAACCCTGGTAGCGGCTGGGAGTCCATTGCCCTGAAGTGTTATAAAAGATGTGTTCGCTGCTGTTTCTGGAGAAATCGAAGCCTATGTTAAGGATATTGCTGGTGGTTTGCTGCCATCCCACATAAAAAGTGGCATTTTTTGAAGTAAACGGAACAGGGTCGATATCATAGGTGGTAAAAGCGTTAAGCCCTTGGCCATATTCCGGCATCACACCTCTGTCAGACTGGTAGATAATGCTTCCGGGTTTGCCGTTGTCGTCGTCCCACACGGTGATATAGAAAAACTGCTGCGTGGCATCATTTTTCGTTTTGTTGAAAAAGAATTTCACCCTGTTTAAAGTGTCGGGGTCATTAAGTTTGAAACGGTAGGCCAGCATGGCTCCCGAGGCAGTAAGGCCATATCCTGCTTCGGCCGTGCCATCGTCGTAGGCGTAGTAGTTGCTGAAAGTTTGGGTGCTGCGCACCGTGTCGTTGTTTCTGTGGCTCAGGCTGGCATCGCTGCTCAGCACATGCTCTGTTACAAAGGAGATGCTGTCGGTGGTAAAAGGGAACAGCAGCGTTACGTCAGGGTTGGCGAAATTATCATAGTCTATATAGCCTTGCTGATAGTAAGGGTTAAGGGTATAGCCCCCTCCGTTGTAGGTCTCAATAATATCTCCTGAAGGATTATATACGTGGTAGACGTAGGAGGCGTTATGGGGCTCGTCGTCAAGATTGGCGATGAGCATCTCAAACTCCGTATTCATTTCGTTGACGAAATTAGAGCGGTATTGCCAGAAAGGCATAGAAGAATACCTTTTCAGGAAAGAGGGGGCGCCGCTCACAAAAGCGATGTCGTTGTGGACGGTGTCGCCGATGTCCCTGTTTTGGTCCAGCTCTATGTAATCGATATTCCAGTGATCCACATTACTTTGCCAGCTCATCAGGCTGTTGTCGGCGAGGCTGGCGTAGTTCACAAACCGGAAGCGGAAGTCTTTGTTAAAATATTTTGCGCTGTCGGTAACAGGTATCATAACTCTTTTAAAGTAGCGGTTACTGTCGGCAAAATCCTCTATCTTCATTCCGCCGGAAGCCCAGACGCGGTTCCAGCCCTCCAGGATAATAGTGTCGTTGTTTTCGGGGTCATCGTCCTCTATGATGATGGTGTCGTTTTGGTTGATATCAAAAAACTGAAGCACGAGCGAGTCGTTGGGTTGTGGGTCGTTGCCAAAACCCTGGGGCTGGTAGTAGAAGCTGAAGTAGAGCGAGTCGGCGGGGGTGAGCGCTTTAGGTTGTGGTGAGAAGACGCTGTCGAGGCGGATGGGGTGAGAGGTGAGCCGGTCGGCCTGGAAAGGAAAAACAGAGGCGTCCGGGTAGATGTCGCCATATTGGTTGATGGCATCCAGGGTAGCCACGCCTACAGTAACAGGAAATTTGCCGTAATCCTGGTTCACTAAAGCATCGCGGTCGCTCCAGCGCCCGGAGTCGGGATACACTGCACCATCAGAAAAATCGTCGAAGAAGGGAAGTGTCAGTCTCACGCTATCCTGCTGCGGGGCGGCCTTGAAGGAATGCTTTTTGAGCACAGGATTTTCTGAAACGCCTGTCAGCACCTCCTGTGCAGCAGTTGCCAGCGCAAAAACCGTTAGGACTGTTATTATTAGCGATCTTCTCATTCTATGATAATATCTTCATTAAAATACACGTCTGAATTGAACGCAGAATCGGCAGCGATAGTATCCCTTTGCTTTTCAATTTCTTTAATGAGCTCGAAAAAGTCAAAATTCTTATTAGATCGCAGGTAGAGGTCGACATACGTTCCCATGGGCACCTCTTCCCTGTCGGCGCTGGAGGGCTCGGTTTTGTAAATCCTCAGGCGGGTGGTGTCCTCACTGTCGAGGAAATACTGCTCACCTACATTCAGGGAGTTCTTGTAGAGCATCCTGTGGGCCTGGCTCTGCTTTTTCCCGATAAGGAAGGGGATAGTCACTTTGGAGGTGCGCCGTCCGGTTCCAAGTACGAGGTCTATTTCAGAGCCTTTAAAAATCTCTTCGCCGGGCTCGATAATCTCCCCCTTATGCAACTGCTGTAGAACAGCATTCCTGGCGAGGTCTTGCACATATTCCAGTTTGTTTACTTTCAGCCCGTAAGTTTCCAGCAGGGAGATGGACTGCCGCAGAGTAAGATCCAGCAGGTTGGGCATCTTCACCTTTTCGGGGGTTTCGGTAACAACGGTAAGGTAGATGTTGCGGCCCTGCTTTACTTTGGAACCTGGAGGAGGGTCTTGCGCCAGAATGGTTCCCGGCTCTTTTTTATCATCGAATACCGAATCGATAATTACAAACTGCAACTGGTCGCCCAGCTGGTATTCTTCGAGTTCGTCCAGCGTAAGGTCGGAGTAATTGGGCAGGGTATACTCTTCACCGTGCAGCGTGTAATGGTCCAGGGCTTTGATAGTGATAAAAAGAATAGCAAACCCGGCCACAAGGATAAAAACCAGGTGTTTAAAAAATGTCTTGCTGATAAGAAATTGCCCGAAGCTCATAGTTTATTTTTGTAATATTAGAACAGCCGTAACAGTAAATTATTGTTTGGCAAATATACGAATTCTGATGATGTTAAGGCACCTTGTTTGTAAGCTAAAATAAAAAATGCGTTGCAGGAAAAGTTTTATTTCTGAGGAAATGCAGTATTTTTGAATAACCAAACAAACAAGTTATGAAAAAACGAGTAGCCCTGATTGCCGGAGGGGATTCCGGAGAGTATGAAGTGTCTATAAACAGCGCTAAAGCGGTGCAGGACCAATTATCCAAAGAAAAATATGAGGTCTTCTTTATACACATCAAAGGCACCGACTGGCACTATATCAATGCGCAGGGGAAGCGCGTTGCGGTAGATAAGAACGATTTTAGTATTACACTGCAGGGCACAAAAGTAACGTTTGATGTGGCTTTTATCCTGATACACGGCACCCCCGGCGAAGACGGAAAGCTGCAGGGATATTTCGACTTGTTAAAGATTCCATACACTACCAGCGATGTTTTTACCTCTGCCCTTACGTTTAAGAAAAACTTTACCAAGCATGTGGCCAGTGCACTGAATGTGGCGGTTTCGAAAACCTTATTTCTCCGCCGCGGCGAGAAGTATTCTGTTGGCGCCATGCTACGCGAGGTGGGGCTGCCCTGTTTTGTGAAGCCCAACAAAGGAGGTTCCAGCGTGGGTATCACTAAAGTGAAAAGAAAAGAGGAGCTGGATGAGGCCATCAGCGCAGCTTTTCGCGAAGATGATGAAGTGCTGGTGGAGGAGTTCCTGCAAGGCGATGAGATAGGGTGTGGCGTTTATTTGTATGATGATGTGGTTATTCCATTGCCCTTAACGGAGATTGTGAGCAAAACAGAGTTTTTCGATTATCAGGCGAAATACCTGGGCGCCTCGGATGAGATTACCCCGGCCCGCATCCCGCAAAAGAAAGCCGAGGAGTGCCAGCTGCTGTCGGCCCAGCTCTATCGCCAGTTTAACTGCAGGGGGCTGGTGCGTTTTGACTATATCCTGCGCGAGGGCACCTTTTATTTTCTGGAGGTGAATACCATCCCCGGCCTTAGCAAGGCCAGTATCGTGCCGCAGCAGATACGCTATATGGGCAAAAAAGAGGCTGACGTATACAGCGAGCTGATAGAGGAGGCGCTGAATAGTAGTAGGTAGCCTTATTTATGGGCTCATTTTTACGAATATCCGTGAAATCGCTACGAATATCCTTAATATCCCGGCGAATGAAAAAGTCTTTCATATTTCCGAAAGATGTGTATTATCTTAGCCGGAACAATTCTTAATCCATTATCTGATGCGTGATCAGCGAAAACTACTCCGCCTGCTACAGTTCCTTACATCACTCTCTGGTGGATTTGGGCAGAGCAGGCAGGAGATAGCCGACCGGCTGGAGGTGAGCCCCCGCACCGTATATCGCTACCTGGAGACGATTCGTGAAGCAGGTTTTATTATCGAACATAAAAACGGATATTATCATATTCCTAAGCAAAACAGCAACAAAGAGCTGAACAACCTGCTCTACTTCAGCAGTGAAGAATCGTACGTGCTGCAACAGGCCATAAGTTACATTGATGAGAACAGCGCCATCAAGCAGTCACTGGTCAGCAAGCTGTATTCGTTGTACAGCTCACGCCATATTGCCCATACGATATTACAAAGAACGATGGGAGAGAAAGTGCGGAAGCTTTGCGATGCTATCGAAAACAAGCAGCAGGTAACCCTCAAAGCCTATCGTTCGGCAAACTCTTCAAAGATCGCCGACCGGGTTGTGGAGCCCTTCGCATTTACCACCAATTATATATCGCTGTGGGGCTATGATGTGGCGAAACAGCAAAACCGGGTGTTTAAAACTGCCCGCATTGGGGAGGTGCTGCCATCAGAAACAAAATGGCAATACCCTTCAGCACATCATGCTGCTGAGTCTGATATTTTCAGGGTGGCAGGCGACAATCCGGTGTATGTGAAAATAAAGATGCGCCTCCGTGCTGCGGAACTGCTAAAGGAGGAGTATCCGCTGGCAACAAAAGCTATCACCCCTTACGGTAAGGAGCACTACATTTATGAAGGCCGCGTCAACGGCTTCGATGCTGTTTCGAGGTTTACCCTGGGGTTGATGGATGAGGTGGAAGTGCTGGAGCCGGAGGAGTTGAAAGATTTTTTGAATGCGAAGATAGAGAGGAGGATGTTTTAGGACGTGTGGTTGAAGGGGGATTGAGGTAAGAGTGATGAAGAGATTGAAGGGAGAAGATTGATTTAAGATTGATATCTGGTTTAAATGCGAAAAAAAAGATAATAGGGTTTAAAAAATGACAAACTATGGAAGAGGAAATCAACGGTTTTTCGGATGACGACGGAAATAAGATTGATTTACATTCAATTTCCAAACCCGGCCTGTGCTTGCTTTGTGAACACGATGATTGGGATGACTGGGAAGAAAATTTGCTATGCGCGATGAACCGCTGGGATCAGAAAGATGGGGAAAAATTTGAATGCGGAGCCTTTGAGAAAAAGAAGCTTATTTGAATATTTTTTCTGAAGATGACGCTATTTGTCATTCATGGGTTTTAGCTTTACACTTTATTAGAAAAAAGAATATGAGATTTAGATTGACATTACAAACACAAGGAAAAGAGAACATACTGCCTATTAATGCGAATCAAGGGTTGAAACCCGATAAGTAATATGGTGTTATAAACAATAGAATGTCAATAACTTATAAAATTATTTGTATTTAAATAGCCTAGGAATCAGTATCTTAGATGTATTAACAACA
>Ga0307979_1000255_pt1 | contig 36024 bp, 35 predicted proteins | sample OrgLakmetage1058_FD_201833 | JGI IMG/M metagenome (GOLD analysis project Ga0307979, IMG submission 201833) | Saline water microbial communities from Organic Lake, Antarctica - #1058 | ecosystem: Environmental > Aquatic > Non-marine Saline and Alkaline > Saline | place: Antarctica: Organic Lake...
TTTGTATTGTTTATAGAATCAAACATTATTATTTTAATAAGTCTTAAATAATAGAATAAACTTAATACTGTAAATAAAAGAACTAAGAAAGATAGTCAGAAATTTTCAGAATTAACTATGTCTTTTAAAATGTTATATTTAATAAAAAAACCTGCAAAAGGAGGAATACCTGCCATTGAAAATATAACAAAAGAAAATATGAATTTCATCAAATTATTATTATTTAAAATGTTACTCAAGTTTGTTAAGAATTTAGTATGTTTTCTAACAACAAGTAAAAAAAATCATATAATCATAGAACTTAAATTATAAATTAAAAGATATAATAAAATATTTTTAACTTTATTTAAATCGTAGAAAGAAAAAACTAAAAGTATGAAACCTACATCTACCATTGAACTATAAACAAAAAATCTTTTTATAAAACGTTCGTTTATAGCACCTCCTGCTCCAAAAAAAAATGACATTAAAGCAAAAAATAAAAATAAGTTTTTAAGTTCATATTCTACAAAATAGCCGGAAACACTTACAAATATTATTAAAAATAAAAAAATTATAAGTTTTAGCAATACATTTAAAAAAATAACGCTGCTTAGTAAGCCATTATTATAAATAACTGGGGCTCAGAAATGAAAAGGAGCTGCTGTTAATTTAAAACTTAAATTTGATACTATAAAAAAAATGCTAATTAAAATTAAAGTGTAAAAGTATATAATATCAAAGTTTTGAAATTGAGTTAAAAATTCGTTATTTGTAAATAAAAGTAAATCTGATTCGGAAGTATTTATTTTAGGTGTGTTATCTTTTATTATGTTCATAGAACTTAAATAAGTACTATCAAAATAATTTTTTTTTTTTTCGATAAATATACTATGAGGTTTATTACGTTCTTTTTCTCAAAAACTCAACTCTCTTATAGTAATATTTTTTTCTATTTTTAATTCTTGTACTAAAAAATCGCTAGAATTAGTTAATTCTAAAAACTTTAAATCAAAAGAAACATTTTGCTTGTATAAAAAAATTATACCCAATATCAATAATGCAGAGGGAAGAGCGCTTATAATTAAATAACGTATACCTGAAATTGAACTTAATTTTTTAGAACGTTCTAGACTAATCAAAATATAGGAACAAAAACTTAAACACTCTAAAGCTATAAAAACTTCTATTAAGTCTAAATCACTCATTATTAATAAAAGCCCGGATATTATAAACAGTCATAATAGTCAAATAAATTCAAAATTTTTATTTTGATTTAAAAACTGTTGATCACTAAAACCTATGAACAATAACATCAAAAAAAACAGACAAAAAAAAGATGAGAATACAAAAAATTTCCCTCCTTTAAATGTCTGATAATGTCTTAATTCAGTATGATCTAAAAAATTGTTTTTGCTAGTGTCAAAACCGAATTGTGATTCAAAACTTGCTATGAAACTTCCTACGAATTCCATAGGTTTAGTAGTATTATTTATAAAATTACTATTTAAGCTTAAAAAAGTAGATCTTTGTTGTATAGCATCAAAATAAGCTGCACTTTTATGAAACTCTCTATTGTTGTATACACTATTTTCTAAACGCAATACTCTATCAGTTAATTCCTGAAATTCTATGTTTTGTAAATTAGTATATGAACTAACTCCACTCATATTTAGAGGGCCTGCATTTATGAATTCGCTAGATCTTACTAAACTAGTTAAGGGTTCAAATAACATTAAAGCAATGTTTAAAGCATATGCAGCTAAAAGTTCTGCATCTGATAAAGTGCTATAAGCAAAAGAAAAAGGTCTTACAAATAAAAAGTGCTTTATTAAAAGTAAAATAAAAAATGTAAATATTACAGAAATAAAAGATAATAAAGTTAAACGTATTTTTGAAACTTCTACGCGAATAGAAATGCAAAAATTAAATAAGAAACTTAATGTAACTATACCTATGATAGCTAATAAATAAGAGCCTGAATAATAAGTTATAGTAAAAACCATAACAAAATAAGTGCCAAGATCCATTAAAAATTGGGAAGAATATCCTGAATTAACTACAAAATTACTTTCACCTTCTAAAAAAGGTAAATATTCTACGAAATTTTGCATAGAAGAAAAGCCATAGTTAAAAAAAATGGATTGATCATAAAATGAACTATCATTTATATTAGAAAAACGAATTTGATCCGCAGAAAGACTTGCTAAAATTGATAAAAAATTCATATATTTTTTTTAAGTTTTTAAAAATACTGTTTGTAGTTGTTAATTAAATTTTTGAATGAAATCTTAGAAGATGTGTAAATTTCATCTTGTAAAGGGTTTCTTAAAATACCTCCCTTTAAAGTATAGAAATTAAAGTCGTAATATTTTGGTAAGTACCAAAATTCGTTTAATTTAATACCATAGTTAAACTTTTTAAAAAAACGTCATTTTGTTTTTTTTAATAGAATTTTTTTTAATTTAGTAATTTTACTAAATAAATTTTTTTGTTTTTTATTTTTTGAAATGTTTTTTTTATTTAATTTATATCAAATAAAAAATCTATTATTTACAACATAATCGGAAGAATATTTCATTCAAAAATAATTCATAAATAAATCTTTTAAAACAAATTCAATTTTTTTATTTTTTTCTATAAATTTCATAAAATTATTTAAATTATTTTTATTGTTTAATAGAATTAACTTATATACAAAAAATAAGTATAAAACTTCAAAATTTTTATTCTTTTCTATATTATTTTCTTTTAATATAAAATTATTATAATTTTTTAAAGAGGAGTTTTTTATTAATTTTAGTAAAACTTTAAGATAATTATTATTAAGAACTAATTTTATATTATAAGTTAATACTTTACTAAAAAATAATATAGAAAACAATTGAATTTTAATGTTTAAAACTTCTTTTAAATCATTAGAATAGTTTAAATTTGAGATACTATTATCAATTGAGTTTTTGTTTAACTTATTATAGTTAAATAATCTATTTTCATAGTCTTTTAGATGTTTTATATTATTACTTTTATTATTTAAAATTTGAGAATTAAATAAAACATTTAAAAAAATAGATAATTTACTTTTTTTATTAACTTTTAAAGAATTATTTAAATTAATTAAATTAAACTGTTTAAACAATTTGAAAAACGATAAAATAGATTTGTTATTATTATCAATTTTAGTATATGATACTTTAGTGTCAAATTTATTAAAAAAATGTTTTTTTATTAGATTTACAAACATTATTTTCTTTAATTTAAAATCAATATTGGTTTTTTTATTTATTAATGAAAACTTTAATTGTTTATATTTTAAATATAGAAAAAGTCATAAAAAATTTAAATTCTTGTTTTTAATTATTTTAATGAATTTATAAAAATAATCTAACATAGATTTTATTTTTTTTAATCTTGATAATAGTTTGATTTTAATTAAATTTAGCTTAATATTTTTATATTTTGAGTTTATAATATCGTTATATTTAAAGTTTAAATTAATTTTACTAAATTTATTGTATTTAGTCAATTTAAAGTTTTTACGGCTTTTAGATTGATTTGATCTGAAAAATGAATAAATATTGTTTAAAGACTTTTTGTTTTCTTTTTTTTTATAATTAAGCACTTTCGAGTTTTTTTCGGTATTTAGGCGGTTTAAATATTTTAAATAGTTTGTTCTAAAATTTAAATTTTTATTTAATTGAAAGTATTGTCTATTATTTTTTACATTTAAATGTAATTTATTATAATTAGAAAATTTCTGAGAAAAAGAGTCGTGTTGAAATTTTGTTATAAACTTCATCTTCTTTTTTTTCATAAACTGCTTATTATTTATATAATAAAATAACTTAAATTTATTGAAAAATTTTTTTTTTCTTAAAAAAAATGAAGTAAAACGAGTTAAACGTTTATATATTTTTTTTTCAAACATATATAAAAATAGGAATCAGTAGTTATTATCAATAGAAATAATATCTCCAATTTTAACTATTTGATTTATATTTTTATTTAAATTACCGTTTAGTAAGAAACCTTGTGAACGTATAAAATAGTTACTTGCAAATATTGTTGGAAAAAATTTTAGTCTAAATAAAACAGTACTTGGTCTAAATTCGAAAGAACGCAGAAAAAAATTTAGTTTATTAAGTCTTTTTTTTTTATAATACATAAAAAAAAAACGTTTAAAGTCACCAAATTTAAATTTACCGTAAAATTGTAAAAAACTTTTTCTATTATCTAAATAATTTTTGAAATTTAAATTTTTTTTGTCCTTTAAAGTTTTATTTACTCTCAAAGAACGTCTTCTAATTATTCAATTTAAATTTTTCAATTTTAAATATTGACGGTGTCAAAATCCTTTACGTAGAAATTTGAAACCTCTTTTATCATTAAATTTTCATAAACGAGAATTTTTATATAATAAATTTTTTCTGTTTGTTTTCTTAACGACTTTAAAACGTGGTTTATAAAAGTTCATAGTTTTAACTTATAAATGAATTTATGGAGGTAATCGGACTTGAACCGATAACCAAATATATGCAAAACATTCATTCTACCAATTGAACTATACCCCCTTTTTTGTTAATTATTATGATGTTAAAATTATAGTATTGAATATACGATAATAAAGAACTAAAAGTCCTAATGCAATAGCTGATTCAGTAGCAGCTACTGTTAAAATAAATAGACAAACAGATAATCCTTTAACGTCGTTAACGGAAACTGCAGATGTCGCTAAAAAATAATTAATTCCGAAGAACATTATTTCTATGCAAATAATAACTATAATTAAGTTATAACGGTTTAAAATTATACCAATGAAACCTAAAAAACATACTAGAATAGAAGCGTTTAAATAAAATTCGTTTGTAAAAAAATTTACTATCATACAGGATTTTTAGATGTTTTTTGAAAAGTAAAAAATATTAAAAAGTCATCAGTTTTTTCCTAAAAGAAAATATTTTATATAAATTATATTGAGTATTTTTATTAAAAATATTAAATTATAAATAAAAACTAAAGCAAAAGGTAAAAATAAATAGTTAAATTTTATTACGTTTATAAAAAAATTTATAATAAAGAAAAAATACTCAAAAATGTTTTGTACGTTTTGTTTGTAACTATTTAATAAATAAGTTTCATTTAAAGAATAAAATAAATGATATTTGGATGAAAAATAAAACAAAATATATGCACTTAAAATAGATAAAAGTATTATTATATTATAACCAGCCTTATTTTCAAATCAATAAATATATGGGTAAAAATAAAATAAGATTAGTATTATAATTAATATAAAAAAAGATAATATAGTTAAAAAATATAATTTGAAAAAGATCATTTGTAATAAATTTATAGTTTTAAAATTGTTTAAAATTAAAAAACAGGATAAAAGTATAGTAAAACTCTTTATATAAAATAAGTTATTTTTTAACATTAATAAATATTATCTATCTACTTCACCAAATACAATATCTTGTGTACCTATTACAGTAACTAAATCAGCTAACATATGTCCTTTAGTCATTTTATTTAAACCCTGTAAATGGTTAAAACCTGGAGCTTTAATTTTACACCTATAAGGTTTGTTAGTGCCATCAGAAACTAAGAAAACACCAAATTCACCTTTTGGGGCTTCAGTTGCAATATAGGTTTTTTTTTTTGGTACTTTAAAACCTTCAGTATAATATTTAAAATGATGTATCAATGCTTCCATTGAATTTTTCATTTCATTACGCATAGGAGGATTAAATTTATAGTCTGGGCTTTTTACAGGTCCATTAGGTAAAGTTTGTATGCAAAACTTAACTATCTTTAAACTTTCTCGCATTTCGTTCATACGAACTAGGTATCTATCGTAACAATCACCGTTTTTACCTAAACTTACGTTAAACGGAACTTTATCGTAAATCTCATAAGGTTGTGTTTTGCGTAGATCTCATTTTATACCAGATCCTCTCAATAAAACACCGCTAAAACCATAGTTCATCGCAGTATCAGAAGTTACCACACCTATATGTACTAAACGTTGTTTTCAAATACGATTATTTGTTAATAATTCTTCCAATTCATCTATACGATATTTAAATTTTTCGACGAATATTTCTATATCTTCTAGTAATCCGAAAGGTAAGTCTAAATGTACTCCGCCTGGACGTATGTAACTTGCGTGCATTCTAGCACCAGATACACGTTCATAAAATTCCATTAAACGCTCACGTTCTTCGAAACTTCATAAAAGAGGAGTCATTGCGCCTACATCTATAGCATGACAAGCTATTGCTAATAAATGGTTAAGTAATCTAGTTAATTCACAAAAAATTACACGAATATATTGAGCTCTTAAAGGTACTTGAAGACCTATTAATTTTTCTACAGCTAAAGAATAAGTGTGTTCTTGATTCATCATAGAAACATAATCTAATCTATCGAAATAAGGAAGAGCTTGTAAATAATTTTTATGTTCTATCAATTTTTCAGTTCCTCTATGTAATAGTCCGATATGCGGATCTGCTTTGGAAATAGTTTCTCCACTTAGTTCTAAAATTAATCTTAAAACGCCATGAGCAGCAGGATGTTGTGGTCCAAAATTTATTGTAAAAGTCTTTAAAACAGATTTTTTTTGATGTTTTTTAACATTCATTCAGGAAAAAAGGGACTTGAACCCTTACTCTTTAATTTTGAAGACTACTGCTTTACCATTAAGCTATTTTCCTTCTTTTTTTAACGTATTAAAAATTTTTTTTAAAATTAAAATTCTAAAAGTCTTTTGTTCAATAAATATACTCTTATAGACACTTAATTCTAAAATATTTAATAAAAAATTTAGAGAATTAAAAGATTTTATATTACCTAATGCGTAATATAAAAAAAAGTTTAAATTAGTATTATTATCAATAAAACTTAATAAAGGTAAGTTAAACTTTAAACTCTCTTTTAAGCCTTTTGAATTTGAGCCTATGAATAAAACTAAATCAGGTATAGGTGAGCTAAAGTTACGTAATTTCAAATTATTAAAAACTTTTTTTAATTTAGAATACTTGCTTTTATTAACCTTTTTGTCAAAGAAAATTTTATTTATTAAATTATAAATTACTTTTCAATTTGAGATTATACCGTTATATCAAGTATTATTAATGATGCCTATAAAATTTACAAATTTATTAAATTTTGTTTGGTTTTTATAAATAGTAAGATCTTTAAGTATATTATTAAAAGTCTTCAATTTAATATTATTGACTACTATTATATTATAACGTTCTTTAAATAAATTCACTAAATTAAAGAAAAAATACTTTAAGTATCAAATAATCTTTTGTATATCATATAAGTAATGGTTTTTAAATTTACCAAGAAATATTGAATTTATTTTTGTGTCTGGGTTTAAAAAATTTGCTGTTTTATAAAAATCTATTTTTATTAAAAAATTTATAGTTAGTTTATTTAATTTATGATTGTTTAATTGCATTTTTTTTAATTGTTGCTTTTTTTACCTTCTTTTAACTTAATGATTTGGTTAAAATAACGAATACCTTTACCTTTATAAGGTTCTGGCTTTTTTAAATTAATTAAGTTTAAAGCAGTTTGTTTTAATTTATTATATTCACTGCCTATTAATAAATAAGTAGAAACTCTTTCTTTAGGATGTTTCATAGTTATACCATGAGGCAATATAAATTTTATAGTATGACTAAAACCTAAATGTAAAATCAATGTTTTTGGATCTATTAAGTTTATTTTATAACCTAGACCAACTATACTTAATTTCACTGAAAATTGTTTATTTAAACCATTTAATAAGTTTTTTAAACTATATATAATGTTTAAAGTAAGTTTTTTTTTATTTAATATGTATAGTTTATCATTTTTAATTGTAAATAAAGTAAAAGGGTCTTTAAATTTACCCATTTTTGTACCAGTATTTGTCTTAAGTAACATTCAATTTTTTTCAATTTTTATATCAAAGTTTTTTTGTATTTTGAATAAATACATTATACGTTAGTTATGTCTAATATATGGCACAAATTAATTTACCTCCTACGTTCAATTGTCTAGCTTCGACATCATTTAAAAAACCTATAGGAGTTGATAAAATGTAAGTTCCAAAATTATTTTTTAATTTTCAAATCATTTTACTAGAACAATAATAAGATCTATTTGATTTTGAAATTTGTTTAATATTTGTTAAAGTTTTTTTATTTTGTTTATAATACTTTAAAAATATTAATATCTTAAAATTATCATTTTTATCTAATTTATAACAAAATTTAGAAATATAACCTTCTTTATATAAAATAAGTAAAAGATTATGTAATTTTTTTGAAGCAAAGCCTTGTATTTCTACTGTTTTTAGTTTATTGTTACTAGAATTTTTTATTTTTGTTAATAAATTTACGTAAAACATTATCAGCTAGATTTTTTAATACCAATTAAGTTACCTTCAGACGCAAAACGCTTAAAAGTTAATCTGGACATACCAAATTTTCTTAAAACACCTTTTGAACGGTAAGTTAATCTACAACGGTTAACTAATTTAGTATTTAAATTTTTTCTATCTAAATTTCTTAAATAATATAACGCTTTATATTTAACTTTTATAGACATATTATCGTTATTGAATATATATTTAAGTACTTTATTAAATTTATTCTTTTTTAAAAAATTATAACGTTCTAATTTGTTTTTTAAATATTTAGATTTCATTATTCGGAATAATAGGATTTGAACCTATAATCTCTTGTACCCAAAACAAACGCGTTAGCCGTTACGCCATATTCCGAAAAAATTATTGTTTTTTATTAAGATGTTAAGTCAAAGTTCCTGTACTCTTGAGTAAGTGAAACTTCTTTGTACTTAACACTATCAAAAAAATCGTCGTAAACACATTCATTGAATCCTGTCAACGGAAAATCTTTACGTAACGGGTGACCTTTAAAACCATAATCTGTTAAAATACGACGTAAGTCAGAATGATTATTAAAAAAGATTCCATATAAATCTCATATTTCGCGTTCAATTCAATTAGCACTTTTAAATAAAGGTGTTATACTATCTACGAAAAGAGAATTTTGCACGTAAGTTACTACGTTAATTCTTGTATTATAGTTATAAGATAGAAAACTATAATTTAGTTCAAATCTATACTGACGATTAGGGTGATCTACTGCCGTAATATCAACCAAAGTCTTAAACTGACAAAAGGTATTATATTTTAAGAAAGTTACAAAGTTAAATAAATTGTTATAAGGTAGAACAATGAAAATTTCGTTATCAATCATATAATAATTAATAAAATTAAAGTTTTTTTTTAAATATAAAAGAAAATTATTGTTTATTGTATTTTGTTGCATTTTTATTTTTTTATTGAAAATTTTAATTTAACATTTAACGATAAAAATTTAACTAAATTTATAAATTTAATTAGATGTTCGGTTGAAATTTTATTATTGTTAAAAATTATTTGAACGTTTTTTATATATGTTTTACGTTCAAATTGGTCTCTCGCACTTTTATTTACGTGAGGAGATTTCAATATGGTTATTTTTTCATTTTTAATTATCATACTTGAGTCTTTAATTTTACAAAAAGCAAAATTTGACTTTTTAAAAAAGTTTTTTAAGTTTAATACAAATTTGTTTATATACAGGTAATGAAAAGCATAGATTTTAATCGAAATTATCATGTTTATTTTTTACTATTTGGCGCTTTGCGCGATTTAATTCTACGACTGTTTTGACATATAATTTATTCAATGTTTCATAGTCTTTTTTTAAAATTTTATAATTGTTTCTATAAGCTCATAATTGCATAGAATTTTCGAACCAATTTTGTTGTCATTTTTTATTAGATTTATATAGCAAAGTATCCAGAATTTTCCTTTGTTTTAAAGATTTTTCTAGGTTAAAGGATCATTTTTTTTGATACCTAAAAGGTATCTTGTAAAACTTTATAAAGATACCATGGCTTACTACAAAACCTATTATAATACCAAATGTTATAGCATATAGATGAGGATGAAAAAATAAACATCACAATAAATATTTTATATAAAAGTATGTTTGGATTATTAAAATTAATTGTAAATATAGACATAATTTATAGTAAAATCAAGTTCAAATAATTTCAAATAATAATAGAAAACCTACAGATATTAAATAGTAGTATCAGAGAATTATAGTTTCTATATCTATTTCTAAATCAAAATATTCTATTATAAAGTAAGCTCAAAAAAATAATCTAATTACTTTATAATTTATATATAAATCTAAAACTAATAAAAATATTTCTTTAATAAAACGGTAGTCAAAATTGTTTTTAAACTTTTCATCAAATTTTTTTAATTCTTTATAAAATAGACTAAAAATTTTTTTTTCTTTGCGTAAGTAAAAAACTTTTAACGAAAATCACTTATTGTAAATCATTTATCTATAAATTCGCAGTAATCATTATCTAAATTAGTAAAAGCGTTTGTTATTACAATATCTTTTGTGCTATTAAAAGGATTCGCTATTCTAAAAATAACGTCTCTTTTGACTTCGCCGTATTGTAATTTATAAAAAATATCTGATTCTAAAAATTCAGAATAATTATAAAAAAAGTGTTTCGAGTCCATGTCGTTATTGTCAATAGGATTTGAATTTAGACTTAATAATCATTCTGTATTTAGATGAAACACATTCTTGGTTATAAAGCTATAATTAAATAAGTATATTGAATCAGATGTATATAATAAATTAGCTATAAATATAACGTAACCTAAAGTTATAGGTAAAAATATTTTTCAACCTAAACGCATTAACTGATCATATCTATAACGAGGTAAAGTTCCTCTAACTAAAACAAAAAGGTAAACAAAAGCCATTATTTTTGCTACAAAAATAAATAATTGTATAAGGTTTACTAAGAATAAACCTAGTACATTCACAGGTAGAGTAAAAAAAAACAATCAACCGCCCAAAAATAACAGTACAGTTAAAACACACATTATAATCATATTACTATATTCTGCTAGAAAAAAAAGAGCGAAACCTACCGCTGCATATTCAACGTTATAACCTGAAACTAGTTCAGATTCAGCTTCGGGTAAATCAAATGGATGTCTATTTGTTTCCGCTAAAATACATATAAAAAAAATTATAAACATAGGAAATAGTAATCATGCATTTCATACATTTAGTTGTTCTTCAACTATGTCAATAAAATTTAAAGAACGTGATAAAAATAATATATTTACTATAATAATACCAAAAGATACCTCGTAGGAAATCATTTGTGCAGCAGATCTCAAAGCCCCTAAAAAAGCATATTTAGAGTTACTCGATCACCCTGCCATGATTACAGAATGTACGCTTAAGGATGACACTGTAAATAAGTATAAAATACCATAATTAAAATCAACAATTTTTCAGTTTGAATTAAAAGGGATGGTCACTCATAAACATAATGCTAAGGCAAAAGTGAATATTGGTGCAAAAATAAAAACAAGAGTATCAGAACTTCTTGGTATTACAGTTTCTTTTAAAATTAATTTAACACCATCTGTAATGGGTTGTAGTAAACCGTAAAAACCTACTACGTTTGGACCTTGACGTCTTTGTAAGGCCGCTAAAATTTGTCTTTCTAATAAAGTAAAAAATGCTACGGATAATAAAACACCTAGGATAATTAATAATCAAGAAAAAATTATGACTAACAAAGTAGAGTTTAAAATAAGCTTAGTAGGACTTGAACCTACAACCTGGCCATTATGAGTGGCATGATCTAACCAATTGAACTATAAGCTTTATATCACTGACTTTATAGTTTAATAAATTACTTAAAAAAACTATATGTTTAAATTGTTTAAACTAAATTTTCATTTAGTCTTACAATTTTGGTTTTTAGTGATAATTTTTTAATAGCTTTTTTTACAGATTTATATATCAAATTTAAATTTTGTCCATTTAATTCAAATAAAATATTACCTTTTTCAATTTTAGCTACCCAATATTTTACTTGTCCTTTACCTTTACCCATTCTCATACCAATACCTTTGAAAGTTATTGGGGTATTTGGAAAGATACGTATTCAAATTTTAACTTTTCTTTTTGTATTACTTGTAATTGTACGTCTAAAAGATTCTATCTGATTATGGCTAATTTTACCTATTTCTAGAGATTTAACACCAAAATAACCAAAATTTAAATTAGAACTTTTTTGTTTTATAGAAGTTTTTATTCTTTTTTTTTGAGTTTTGTTATACTTAAAATTTTTAGGTTTTATAAAATTCATTTTTTATTTTTATTCATAAATTTTTGTTTAAAAATAGAATATTGAAAAAAGTTAATTAAATTTTTTTTTATAATAAATTTAGAATTTTTTTTAAATTGTAATCAAATACGTACGCTAAAAATACCTTTTTTTACAAGACCTTTAACACAAGAATAATCTATGTAAGTATTATAAGATTGTACTAGTAAATTACCTGCTTGAGCAATTCACTTTTTAGTCCTCTTTCATTTATTGAAACGGCCTTTGAATTGTATTTTTAGACCAATAATTTCTTTGAATTCACCTTTAAAATTAAAAATAATCTTTGATAAATATTTTAAAAATGAAGTTTGACGTTTATTTTTAGGTAAAAAAGTTAACTGATAAGATATAAGATGTGCTAATAATTTTACATTTTTAAAATATAAACTATATTGAGCTATATTCATAAGATCCATTCCTAAAAACTGTATTCTAGATCATTTTCTATTAAAACGTTTTTTTAATTTGTTCATTATATCGAAATAACGTTTAGTTTTCTGTTTTTGTAAATTAAAAACTAGCGATTTATCAAGTAATAAATTTTTAAAATTAAAAAGGCTTTTAATATTAAAAAAATACAATTCGGTATTAAATTTTGTTAGTATATTTAAAATTTTTTTGAAGGAATTTTTGTCAAAGTTCACATTTTTGTATTTAAGTTTTTTCATTTTTAAGTTATTTTCAATTTTTATTCCAGATAACTTGTTTTTTTTTATATTTACTAAGTAATTATTTAAATTAAATTTAATTAAAGAACTATTTGATAAATTTTTATTACTAATTTTAAAAGAAATATTATTCAATTTATTTGTTAATATCAATTTTTGATTAACATTATTATTAAATTGTTTTTTATAGTTTAAATATTTAGTTAAATCTTTCTCTACGATTAAATTATTTAAGCTAAAATTTGATTTTGTTATTAAACTTTTTAACTTTAGTAAATTATTACTAAATAGTCTTTGATAAATGATATTATCTATAACGCTTTTTTTAACTAAATTTACAAAAATGGCCATCATAAAATTATTCTTTTCTTTAAATTTAAATTGTATAAATTTATTTTCAAGCTTTTTATTAAAAAATAATATTACTAATTTTATTAAAAACTTGTCTTTTTTAAAACTTGTTTTTTCTAAAAAATTTAAAATATTAAACTTAAGAAATTTTTTGTAAAAAAAGTGTAATATGTAAAACTTTAAATTTATATTATCGTGTTTTTGTATTTTGAAGTTGTTATATGTATGATCACTTATCTTTAAATCAAAATCAAATGTATTATTTAATTTTAAAAGGTTTTTATTAAAATCTAAACTATTATTTAGATACTTGTCGTTACTATTCAACAAATTTAATTTATTTTTTTTATAAAAAAATAAAATGGAATCTTTTTTAAGATTATAGTTTATTACTTTATTATTATCGTTTTTAAAAACGAATTTTTTTGGGGATAAAATGTATTTTTTATTGAAAAAACTTAATAAACTTAACTTATTGTTTAAATTTCTATTTAAGCTTAATTTATTATTTAAAATTGAGCTTTTTTTTTCAAAATTTAATTTTAAGTTTTTGTTTTGAAATTTATTATAATTTTCTTTACTGTAGTTGTCAAATAACTTTTTTTTATTATTAGTGTGCATATTGTAAAAATTTATAAATATAATATTTTTGTAACTATTTATATTATATATATAAAAATTAACTAGAATGCTTTTTTTAGATTTGGATAATAAAAAAACTTTAATCAGATTCTTAATATTTAAATTTTTATAGAAATTAGAAAAAAAAAGGTTTGAGTTTAAAAATCAATTGTTTTCTCATTTTAAGGTAACACCTATTCTAAAGCCTTTTGGATTAACTTTTTGTCCCATATTATAAACTAATTTTTATGTTTAGGCATTTTTCTTGTTGGAAAAAGTTCTCCAAATTTTAAGCCTATTGTTTTTGAGTTTATATCTAAAGATTTATATGTATAACCATTATAAATACTAAATTTATTATTGGTCAAAAACTTCATTATTTTTGTACTTCTTGATTTCATTTTTATGTCATCAATTTTTGTTTTTTTATTTAGAAAAAGTAATAGTAATTTATTATCAATAAAATTTTTTTTGATTTTTTTGAAACTGTTTTTAGTTTTATTATTTATAGTCATAATTTTTAATTTAATTTAGATCTTCTCAAGGCGATAAAAAAAGAGTTTTTTTTAAGTTTACGTGTAGGAACCCCTTTGGTCAATTTACCTTGTGGATTTACAGGAGCTCTTCCAATGTAACCTTTACCTTCACCACCTCCATGAGGATGATCTACAGGGTTTTTAGCAACACCTCTTACTTTAGATTTTACCCCTAAATTGCTAGATGAGCCTGCTTTTCATTTTTTTAATTGTTTATGAAAAACATTAGAATTTTTTCCTTTTACACAAAAACAATCTTTGTTAATAAAATACTGTTCTTTAGAAGGTAAGCGAACCTGTGCTAAATTCTTAGTAGTATTGTCAAATTTTATAAGTTGTCCAAAAGTTCCTGCTGAACGAGCAAAAATAGGACCTTTCCCAGGATACTTTTCTATATTACAGATTATGTCACCAATTGAAAGTTTACTAATTTTAGTAATATTACTATTGTGTTGAGAAATTTGTGGTTTATTATAGTCAATATTGCTATTATTCTCTAAAATATCTAAAACATTTGTTTGATTATTAACTTCATAATAACGCTTTTCAACAACATTTTTTTTTTTATTGTAAACTAAATTTAAAAATTTATTTTTATAAGGATTATATTCTATTGAAATTACTATAAAATTCTTATCTAAATTTAAATTATCATTTACAAAACGTATTAATCTTTTATGTCCCTTTTTTCTATACCTTACAGTAATTTTACCTTCATTATTGCGGCCATACTTTCTTTTTAAATTTGTAATTTTATTTTTATTTAAAAACAATTTAGATATATACATTTAAGTTTTATTATTGTCATATATTATATATATAATATATATTCAATACCTATAAAAACTTTTTATAATATCTATCTATTTAAATTAAACAATGAGTTATAAAAAAAAGGACGAAATAGTTTAACGGTAAAATAGCAGATTCATGTTCTGTCTGACGTGAGTTCAAATCTCGCTTTCGTTATTAAAAAGTAAAAAATAGTTTATTTAATTAAATGGCGGGTATAACTCAGCTGGTAGAGTAATAAGTTGTGATCTTATATGCCGCAGGTTCAAGTCCTGTTACTCGCCTTAACTTTTTTCTATTATGAAACAAACATTATCAATTTTAAAAACACAACTAGGTGCTACTTATAGTAATCACATATGATTTTACCCAACACCTTCAAATTTATCCTACATGTGATCCTTTGGATCTTTAGCAGGTATAGTTTTAGTTTCACAAATTATTACAGGTATTTTACTAGCAATGCATTATACCGCAAACATTAACACAGCTTTCGCTGACTTAGAACATATCATGCGTGACGTTATGGGTGGTTATGGTTTAAGATATTTACACGCAAATGGAGCTTCTATGTTTTTTATAGTGATTTATTTACACATCTGTAGAGGTTTATTTTACGGTTCTTATACCCAACCACGTACTCATTTATGAGCTTCTGGTATTCTAATTTTTATTTTAATGATGGCAGCAGCTTTCATGGGTTATGTTTTACCTTGAGGACAAATGAGTTTTTGAGGTGCGACAGTTATTACTAATTTATTTTCTGCAATTCCTAAAATAGGTAACGACGTAGTACAACTATTATGAGGAGGTTTTAGTGTTGATAACCCTACTTTAAATAGATTTTTCAGTTTACACTTTATGGTTCCATTTTTAATAGCTGGTGTTGCTCTTTTACATTTAGTTTTATTACACGATTTTGGTTCTAACAATCCATTAGGTATTAACTCTAATGTTGATAAAATACCTTTTTTTACTTATTTAGCTGTAAAAGATTTATACGCTTTAGTTTTATTCGTAACATTTTTTGGTTTATTTGTAGCAAATGCTCCTGACTTATTAGGTCACCCTGATAATTATATCGAAGCACAACCTTTAGTTACTCCTACACATATTGTACCTGAATGATACTTTTTACCTTTTTACGCTATTTTAAGAGCAATTCCTGACAAATTAGCAGGTGTTCTATCTATGTTTTGAGCTATAGTTATATTATTCTTTCTAAGTTGACTAGACAGTTCTCCTTTTAGATCTAATACTTTTAAACCTTTATCTATATTAAACTTTGTTTTTTTTGTATTTACTGCAGTTATTTTAGGATGAATTGGTCAAGAAGTTGTAGAATTTCCTTTTTTAGAACTTTCTGCACTAGTATCTTTTTTCTATTTTTTATTCTTTCAATTATTATCTGTTGAAAGTTTTTTCAAAATCAAAACTAAATTTTAAAATTTTAAAAAATTATTACGTATTTGTAGCTTAATGGGATAGAGTAGTAGACTACGAATCTATAGATGAAAGTTCAAGTCTTTCCAAATATAAAATATTATTTAATATTGCATTTTACATACTAAATCTGAAAATTTCAATTTTTATCAAATTTATTTATTTATAGTTTTTATACCTCTTTTAAATACATTAATTATACAACTTTTTGGTTTTTTATTAAATAAAAAACATTTATTACGTTTAGCTTGTATGAATATGTTATTTATTTTATTTTTAACTTATTTTTTAATATACGAAGTAATTTTTTGTAACGCAGAATGTTATATTAAATTATGTGACTGAATAGTGTCAACAACTATTCACATTTCCTGAGGGTTCACTTTTGATACTTTAAGTGTTTTAATGCTTTTTGTTATACTATCTATATCAACAGCTGTACACGTATATTCTCTAGAATACATGGGAGAAGATCCTTTTATAAAACGTTTTATATCTTATTTATCATTATTTACTTTTTTCATGATAATATTAGTAACTGGAGATAATTTATTACAAATGTTCGTTGGTTGAGAAGGTGTTGGTTTATGTTCTTACTTACTGATTAATTTTTGATTTCAACGTATACAAGCTAATAAAGCTGCTATCAAAGCTATGATTATAAATCGTATAGGTGATTTTGCATTAGCTATTGGTATTTTCATATTTTTTTATTTATTCAAAAACATTAATTACGTTACAATGTTTATGTTAGCACCAGAATATATTAACAATCATTTTATATTTTTTAATACAGAAGTTAACATATTAGCGTTAGGCTGTTTGTTTATATTTATAGGTTGTATGGGTAAATCTGCCCAAATAGGTTTACATACTTGATTACCTGATGCTATGGAGGGTCCCACCCCAGTTTCTGCGCTTATTCATGCAGCTACTATGGTTACAGCAGGTGTTTTTTTAATAATAAGATGTTCTTCTATATTTGAGAATGTTCCTAGCGTTATGGTAATAATAACTTTTTTAGGAGCTTTTACAGCTTTTTTGGCGGGTACCGTAGGTTTAACACAAAATGATTTAAAACGTGTCATAGCTTACTCCACTTGTAGTCAATTAGGTTACATGTTTTTAGTAGCTGGTCTATCTAATTACCAAATAAGTTTTTTTCATTTGTATAATCACGCTTTTTTTAAGGCTTTATTATTTTTAAGTGCAGGTTCTGTAATTCACGCTTTAAGTGATGAACAGGATATGAGAAAAATGGGGGGTCTATCAGACTTTATTATCTTTACAAGTTTATGTATGATCGTTGGTTCTTTTGCACTTGAAGGCTTTCCTTTTTCCACAGGATTTTATTCTAAAGACGCTATCTTAGAAATAACAAACGTTCAACATACAATGGACGGGCAATTTGCAAGTTTATTAGGTCACTTATCTGTATTGACTACAGTATTTTATTCTACAAGATCTTTTTTTTATACTTTCATAGAAGATCCTTTAAGTTTTAAAAAATCGTTATTAAATTCTCATGAAAGTAATTATGTTATGGCTGTACCTTTATTAATATTAATGATTTTTGCACTTTATATTGGTTTTTTTTCTAAAGATTTCATTGCTGGAGTAGGTACAAATTATTGACAAAATTCAATTTATGTTAAATCACAAAACTGATTACTTTTCGAAGCTGAAAATTTAGATAACTATATAAAAGATATACCTTTGATGTTAGGTTTTATAAGTGCTTTTACAGCATCTTTATTGTATAGTAGCGATTTTTTATCTTTTAATTTTTTTAAGTGAAAAATATCTTCATTAACTATGAAAGTTTATAACTTTTTAAATAGGAAATGGTTTTTTGATAAAGTTTTTAATGAATGAATCAGTCAAAGGTTTTTAAATGTTGCTTATAAACAAATGTATCAAAATATCGATAGGGGTATTTTAGAATTATTAGGACCAAATGGTATTTCATTACTAATTTATAACAATACTTTAAAAGTAAACCAATTAACCTTTAGCTTTTTATATCATTATGTTTATATTATTTTTATAGTAACTATTTTAATTTTATTAGTTTTAATTAATTTACCTTTAATTTTACTTTACGTAAATCTCAATTTATTAGTTTTAACTAGTATAATTATTTTATTTTTAATGATTAATAATTAATTTTAGATGTTCTTTTATTATAACCAATTTATTTATAAATCAATTATAGAAAATTTAGGTTTTTTTGGATTATTGAGTATAATTTTAAGTATTATTTTAGTAATAGTATCTTATATTTTAATACAACAAAAAGTATACAAAGAAAAAATTTCAGCATATGAATGTGGTTTCGAACCGTTTGAAGATGCGAGAAACAAATTTGACATTCGCTTTTATATAGTAGCGATATTATTTTTAATTTTCGATATAGAAGTTATTTATTTATTTCCATGAGGAATGTCATTTGGTTTTTTAGACTTTAAAGCATTTGTTGCTATGATTATTTTTCTTATTATTTTAATTTTAGGTTTTGTTTATGAAATCTATATGGGAGCTTTAGATTGACAGTAATTTAAAGTTTAAATTTTATATAAAAACAATGAAAAGCAATTTCAAAACAATTTTACAGTTTTTTGTAAAAAATGGTAAAAAAAAAATATTAGTAAAACAATTAGACAACATTTTATACAATTCATCAAAATTAATTAAGTATAAACATAATACTAATTTAAATTCAAACAATTGAATATATTTAAAAATGATTAATAAATGATTCAAACAAAACAAAGCTTATATTTTTTTATTAGAAAAAAGTATGGGTAAAAAAAATGCGAAGAAAAAAAAAATTAATGTCAATTATAAACTTCTTCCACTGTTTACTTATAAAAAAAATTTCATGTCCATGAATTGACTAAAAAAAGAAATCAATTTATCTCAAAGTAAAAAATCAAAAAGTATTTATAGTTTAATTTTCGACAAAATGAAAATGTGTGAACAATTGAATCAATGAAATTCAAAATATAAAACTGAACATTACACTTTGGTAGGACAAAATTTAAGAAAGGCCTTTAAAAAGCCTTACAAAAAATACGTAAACGTATAAAATACACAGCCTGTTTAGTCTAGTGGTTAGGACATTACCTTTTCACGGTAAAGATACGAGTTCGATTCTCGTAACAGGTGTAAAAAAAAAAAATAATAATAATATTTTAAGTGATTTTTTATTTAATATATTTATAAAATATATTTTTAACAAGAGTGTGGGTTTGATCCTGGCTCAGAATTAACACTAAAAATATACTTAACACATGCAAGTTTAACGCAATTTAATTATTGAGTAGCGTACGGGTGAGTAATATATTGTATTAAAATGTTTTAAAGTTTAAGTAAAAAAAAAATTAAATCTTAAATAGCTAATTAAACTTTTAGGAGTTTTTTGAAAAAGAAAATTTTTGCTTTAAATTTTAACAATATAGGATTAGGTTGTTGGTAAGGTAAAAGCTTACCAAGCCCAAGATCCTTAGTTGGTTTGAGAGAACGTACAACCACATTGGGACTGAGACAAGGCCCTAACTTTTATAAGGCAGCAGTGAGGAATATTGGACAATGAGAGAAATCTTGATCCAGTAATATTTTTTGGGTGATTATGACAGCTTTTAAAAACAATAAGTTGTAAAACTCTAAGTTGAGAAAGAAAATGACTTTATCAAGTTAAGTCCCGGCAAACTTCGTGCCAGCAGCCGCGGTAATACGAAGGGGGCAAGTGTTATTCAATCGAACTGGGCGTAAAGGGTTTTTAGGCGGTTTTACGAATGTGTAAATCTTAAAATTAAAACAAAAATTTTAATGGATTATAAACTGTAAAACTATGAGTTCAAAAGGTATCAATAGTATTTCTTATGTATAGGTGACATTTAAATATAAAAGAAGGAGTACCAAGGGTGAAAACAATTGATTATTTTAGAACTGACGCTAATAAAACAAAAGTACGGGGAGCAAACAGGATTTGATACCCTGGTAGTCTGTACTGTGACTAATGAATGTTAAATATTAAATTTAAAATTTAGTATTAAAGCTAACGCGTTAAACATTCCGCCTGGGGACTACGGTCGCAAGATTAAAACTCAAAGGAATTGACGGGGGCTTTTTACAAGCGGTGGAGCATGTGGTTTAATCCGATAATCCGCGTAGAATCTTACCAGTTTATTTAATAGGTGTTGCATGGCTGTCGTCAGCCCGTGTCGTGAGATGTGGTTCATACAGAACAGAACGGGCGTAACCCTTTGTTTTAGTTTTAAGTTTTTATAATATATAAAAATTTATCTAAAACAATTTTCATTTTTTTGAAAAAATGAGGCCGACTTCAAGTCGTCATGGCCCTTTTAAACTGGGCTACACATGTGCTACAATGGCATAAACAAAAAGAAGCGAGTTCGCGAGAATAAGCAAATCTTTAAAAATTGTCTTAGTTCGAATTAGAAATTGGAACTCATTTCTATGAAGACGGAATCGCTAGTAATCGTGGATCAGCATGCCACGGTGAATAGTTTTGAAGTCTTGTACACACCGCCCGTCACGTCAAGGAAATTTTTTTGGTCAGAAGACTTTATTGTTCACGAACAGAAATTTAACCCTGACGAAGTCGTAACAAGGTAACTATAAGGGAACTTGTAGTTGGAAAAATTTTTTAATAATAATAACAATTATAAAATACATTAATATAAAATAATAATATATATACTAAAATTTTAAAATGATTATTTGATTAAATAATATACAATATAATTTATGAAAAAATAGCTTAGGTGTTATAATACAAGTTGTAGATTTTTTTAACTATAACTTACCTCGTTTCTGTTATAACGAATTTTTAAACATAGCAGGCAATTGTAGAATGTGTTTTGTTGAAGTTTTCAAAGCTCCAAAACCATTAGTATCTTGTTCCACACCATTAATGAATAAATCTTCAATTTTTCTTAACACACCTTTAGTTCAAAAGGCTAGAGAAAATAATTTAGAATTTTTACTAGTAAACCATCCTTTAGATTGCCCTATTTGTGATCAAGGAGGCGTTTGTGATTTACAAGACTACACAAGAGATTTTGGTTCAGATAAAAGTAGAAATTTTAATTTGAACAAAAGAAAAGTTGAAGATAAAAATTTAGGTTTTGTAGTAAAAACCACAATGACTAGATGTATTCACTGTACCAGATGTGTACGTTTTCTAGAAAAATTTGGAGATAACGAAACTCTTAAAGCTTTTGGTCGTGGAGGTTCTATGGAAATTGGTTCTTATATTTCTAAATTTATTACAAGTGAATTCTCCGGTAATCTTGTAGACTTATGTCCTGTGGGCGCTCTTACTTGTAATATAAACAAGTTTCGCACAAGACACTGAGAATTAAAAAAAACAAAAGTAATTGATTTTACCAATACAAGTGGTACTTTGTTAGAAGCTCATATAAGACATAAAAGCATTACAAACAATCACAAAAAAAATGCATCTAAAAAAAAAGGAGGCAAAAGTATTTTTAAGTTAACACCTCTTTATGATATTGAAAACAATTTTAGTTTTATATCTGATAAAAGTAGATATTATTACGATTTTTAATTATTACATTAAAATTCAAAGCTCGTTTGGTGGAATTGGTAGACACAGTAGACTTAAAATCTATACATTATCGGTTCAAGTCCGGTAACGAGTAATAAATTACACATATAATGTTATCAACTGTTGGTATTTATAATTTTGTAACTCGTTGATTTATGTCTTGTAATCACAAGGATATAGGTACCTTATATATTTTTTTTGGTGCTTTTGCTGGTGTAATTGGAACAGTAATTTCTGTAATGATACGTACAGAATTAGGTGGGGTTGGTGACCAAATTTTACAAGGTAACTACCAATTTTACAATGTTTTAATTACAGCGCATGCTTTTTTAATGATTTTTTTCATGGTAATGCCTATTTTAATGGGAGGTTTTGGTAACTGATTTGTACCAATTATGATTGGTGCACCAGATATGGCTTTCCCAAGATTAAATAATATAAGTTTTTGATTATTACCACCAGCTCTTTTATTACTATTAAGTTCTTCTTTTGTAGAAACTGGTGCAGGTACTGGATGAACAGTATATCCACCTTTAAGTAGTATTCAAGCACATTCTGGTCCATCTGTAGATTTAGCTATATTTAGTCTACATTTATCCGGATTATCTTCTATTTTAGGTTCTGTAAATTTTATCGTAACTATCTTTAACATGAGAGCTCCAGGCTTCTTTATGCATAAAATAGAATTATTCGTATGATCTGTTTTAATTACAGCTTTTTTATTATTAATCTCTTTACCAGTTTTAGCAGGTGCTATTACTATGCTATTAACTGATAGAAACTTTAACACAACTTTCTTCGACCCAGCTGGAGGTGGTGATCCTGTATTATATCAACATTTATTTTGATTTTTTGGACACCCTGAAGTTTATATTTTAATTTTACCTGCTTTTGGTATAATTAGTCATATAGTTCGTAAAAATTCTAATAAACCTATATTTGGACATTTAGGTATGGTTTATGCAATGTTATCCATAGGTATATTAGGTTTCATTGTTTGAGCTCACCACATGTACACCGTTGGTTTAGACGTAGATACTAGAGCTTACTTTACTGCAGCTACTATGATCATTGCTGTACCTACTGGTATTAAAATATTTAGTTGAATTGCAACTTTATGAGGAGGTACTATTGATTTAAACAAAACCAGTAGCTTATTTGCTATAGGTTTTATTTTTTTATTTACCGTAGGTGGTTTAACAGGTATTGTTTTAGCTAACGCAGGTTTAGATATTGCTTTACATGATACTTATTACGTAGTAGCACATTTCCATTATGTTTTATCTATGGGAGCTGTATTTGGAATCTTTGCAGGTTTCTATTACTGATTTCATTTAATGAGTGGTGCTCAAATTCCTGAAGTATTAGGTAAAATTCACTTTTGAATAACTTTCGTTGGTGTTAACCTAACTTTCTTCCCAATGCACTTTTTAGGTTTAGCAGGTATGCCTAGACGTATTCCTGATTACCCAGATGTTTATGAAGGTTGAAATAAAATAGCAACATTTGGAAGTACAATTACTTTCGTTGGTTTAATATACTTTTTTGTAGTGGTATTCTTTTCTTTAATGAATACTAAACGTGTAAACGTTGAGAACTTATAATAAATAGTTTTAAAAATTAAAATATAAAAATAACTCAGTGATTAGAGTGTAACCTTGCCAAGGTTGAAGTCGAGGGTTTGAATCCCTTTTTTTATAAATGTTTAATTTATTGATTTTAGAATCATCAACTAACTGACAATTTGGTTTCCAAGTAGCAGCCACACCAGTAATGGAAGGTATTGTTAATTTTCATCATGATCTTTTTTTTTTTTTAGTAGTTATATGTATTTTCGTAATATATATGCTAATAAAATGTATTGTCGTATTTAATAGTTCAAATACAAAAGAACCTATCGTAGTAACTCACGCACCGGTTTTAGAAATAATTTGAACCATTATTCCTGCTTTAATACTAATTGCTATAGCAATTCCATCTTTTTCTTTATTATATTCTATTGATGAAGTAGTACAATCTATTTTTTCTATAAAAGTTATAGGTCATCAATGATATTGATCTTACGAGATATTAGATCCTGTACATTTATTAAACGAACGTTTTAACGACCAGGGTGATAAATCTTACATTAAAGACGTTTTTGAAGAAGTAGATAACAAAATATTTAGTTATGACAGTTATATGTTACCTACCGACTCTGTTAAATTTAAACACGAGCGTCTATTAAAAGTAGATAATAGCTTATATTTACCTGTTAAAACTAAAGTACGTTTTTTAATTACTTCTGCAGATGTTTTACATAGTTGAGCAATACCTGCTTTAGGTATAAAATTAGATGCTTGTCCAGGTAGACTAAATCAAACTTCTACTTATATTAAGCGTCCAGGTAATTTTTATGGACAGTGTAGTGAAATTTGTGGTGTGAACCACGGTTTTATGCCTATTAGTATTGTAGCTTTAGATTTATTCGGAGAATATGTTCCAAACATTGACGACGAAAATTTATTGTTATTATTTAATTATTTCGTAAAACAAAAAATTAATTAGTAATTCAAAGCAAAAAAAAACGTTTAATTTATAAATATAAATATAGTATAAAAAATAATGCCTCAAATGGATAAAGAAATTTTTATTGAATATTTTTTTTGTACATTTTTAATTTTATTACAATTATTTGCAAATGAGTCTGTAAGTGAAAATTTTCTAAAAATAAACGCACGTTTCTTTTTATTTAATTACTTTAAAATGATTAAAAATATTTTAAATTTTGAAGTTTCATTAATTAAAAACATTAAAATATTTAATTAATTTTTATGGTTACAATAAACCAATTAATAAGAAAAGAACGAAAACAAAAATATAGAACAAAAAAATTTGGAGCTCTAAAAGGTAATCCTCAAAAAAAAGGTACAGTATTAAAACTTGTAACGCGTAATCCTAAAAAACCCAATTCCGCAGTACGTAAATTAGCTTTGATGAGATTAACAAATCAAAAACGTATTTACGCTTACATCGGAGGTATGGGCCATAATTTACAAGAACATTCTGTTAGTTTAGTAAGAGCAGGTAGAGTTAAAGATCTTCCTGGTATTAGATATAAATTAATAAGAGGCCCTTATGACTTTTCTGGTTTGGATTCTCGTAAAAATGCAAGATCTAAATACGGTACTAAAAAAATATAAAATTTAAATTTCTAGTAATGATAAAATTATTTAATAATATTTTGAATAAAGAAAAAAAAATTGTTTATGAACTAACTAAAATTTATGGTGTCAACAAATTTCAAAGTTTAGAGATTTGTAAAAATTTAAATATAAATCCAAAATTAAAATTGAAACAACTAAATATTAATATTTTCCATAAAATAAGTAATTATATGGAAAAAAATTTTGAAATTGAGAAAAATTTAAAATGAACTATAAAAACACAAATAGAAGAAAAAAAAAAGCTGCGTTCTTATAAAGGCTTAAGACATAGTTTAAAATTACCCTTAAACGGTCAAAGAACTCACTCCAACGCTAAAACTTTTAAACGTGTAAAGTCATTATAATCCAATTTTAAATTAATTTTAAAAAATTTTAAAAGGTTTTGAACGTTAAATTTTTTTTCTAGCAATGTTAGTAACAGCAGCAAAATTAATCGGAGCAGGTTTAGCAACCATCGGTTTAGCAGGTGCAGGTGTAGGTATTGGTTCAGTTTTTGGATCTTTATTATTAGCAGTTTCTCGTAATCCAAGTGAAAAAGACGAATTATTTAGATTCGCTATCTTAGGTTTTGCATTAACTGAATCTATTGCATTATTTGCATTAATGATCGTATTCTTAATTTTATTTACTTTTTAGTAAAATTAATTAACAAAATATATTATAAAAATAATAATTTATAATATAAAAGGCCTATAACTCAGTGGCTTAGAGTGTACGCTTGATAAGCGTAAAGTGAGTAGTTCGAATCTACTTAGGCTTAAATATTAAGAGTAATTAACTCAATTGGTAGAGTGTTTCGCTTACAACGAAAAAGTCATTGGTTCAAGTCCAATATTACTTAAACAAAAAAATGCTAATTTTAACTAATTATTCTTTATTATTAACTTTCGGATTCTTAAGTATTTTTTCCATAAACCCTATACACTGTATTTTAAATTTAATAGGATTGTTTTTTTCATCAACAATATTTATAGTAATCTTAAAACTACTATTTATAGGTTTAATTTTTTTAGCTGTTTATTTAGGTGCAATAGCTATCTTATTTTTATTTATAGTAATGATGATAGATGTTAAACTTTCAAATGATGTTAGTAATTACATCCAAAACTGAAAATCGTTTGATTTTTTCTTTATAATTTTTTTGTTAGTGTTATTCTTTGTAGATAATACTTCTTTAGAAAACCTGTCTATAATAAAAAACTACATGTCCACATTGACAAAATCAGGTGAATTGTTAACTTCATCTAATTACGTGCACTACAACTTTTTCTGAAATTTAATTTCTCCACAAACTTTCTTACAAGGATTTAGCACTCATTTATTCGAAAATGAAATTACATCTTTTTTAGAATGTGGTTTCATTCTTTTCATTGGAATGGTAGGTGCAATAGTACTAACTGTAGAACCAATAAACCAAAAGTTTTTGTTTAATCAAGACGCAGGATTACAATCTAACTACAAACGTTCTATAAATTTAATTAATTAAATTTAAGTACAATTTAAAAATTCAGCACTCTTAGCTCAGTCGGCCAGAGCACCAACCTTCTAAGTTGAGGGTCAAAGGTTCGAATCCTTTAGAGTGTACACATAAATTACAGCATATTATAGATATTTAAATTAAAATAAGAAGAAATGGCTGAGTGGCTAAAAGCGGTAGACTGTAAATCTATTGATAATATCTACGTTGGTTCGAATCCAACTTTCTTCATATAGTAAAATAAAAATGATTCAAAATCAAACTAAATTACATATTAGTGATAATTCTGGAGCAAAAATAGGAGGTTGTATAAGAGTTTTAAAAGGTTCATCGGCTTTAAGTACCGGTAAAGTAGGAGACTACGTAGTAGTTTCTATAAAAAAATTAAAAATGAAACGTAAAGTAAAAAAAAAAGATATTTTTTTTGGTTTAATAATTAGAACAGCAAAAGAGTCCATTAATGAAGATGGTTCTTATTCAAAGTTTAAAAAAAATAGTATTACACTACTAAATAAAAAAAAAAGGCTTTTTACCACTAAAATTATAGGTCCCGTTTCAAAAAAATTACGCGCCAATGAATACAAAAAAATTTACTTTCAATTAAAATCTTTTTTGATCTAAAAAAAATATGACTTTAAACAATTTTAAGAATTTAAATCGCATAAAAAAAAAAAAAAATAACTTTGGAGACTTATTTTTAATAACTAAGTTTATAAAACTTAAAAAATTTAAACATTCAGAAAATATTACAAAGATAGTATTAAATACAACATTTGAGCGTATTAACTTTAATAAAAAACGTATTTCTCTTTTTTTATTAATAATGGAAATATTAACTTTACAAAAAGTATATAAGCAGGTTTCACGTAAAATTTATGTTTATTTGAACATAAGAAAAAATACCTTTATAGGATGTAAAATTACTTTACGAAGCACCAATTTATATAATTTTATAGATTCTTTAATATTAACTTTACCTTTAATGAAAAATAGGTTAAGTAGTAAAATTTTTCAAAAAAATGATTTTTCTTTTAACTTTGTGTTAACTCAGTTGATGAATTATTATCAAATGTTCAATATTAAACAAAATATTATAAATAAAATAAACATTAGCTTTATTTTTTCATCTTGACTTTTAGAAGAAAAGCTTTTTTTATTATCTAATTATAATATTCCTGTAAAAAATGGAATATAGCCAAGAGGTAAGGCAACAGTTTTTGATACTGCTACGCAAAGGTTCGAATCCTTTTATTCCAATAAATTTATAAAATACGTTTTGCCTAAAAGTGGGCTTGAACCACTGACACAAAGATTTTCAGTCTTTTGCTCTACCACTGAGCTATTTAAGCGTTAAAGTTTTATGTAAGAATTTTTGTATATACAATAACTAAATGCTATTGTATTTAATAGTTTGTACTTAAGTTGTTCTTAATGTCCTACAAATATATCGCTTAAATATAAATAAATTAATATTACAAAAATATAGGTTTGAATAAAAGCAACAGCTGTTTCTAAGATAGTAAAAATAAATAAAAATACGAAAGGAACATAATGTACTAAGATATACATATCTCCCATTAACAAGCTAGATCAACCAAAGCCTGCAACAACTTTCATTAAAGTATGTCCGGCCATCATATTAGCAAATAAACGTGTAGATAAACTTGCTACTCTAAAAGAATAAGAAATAAATTCAATTGGGCTTAAAACTAATACTAAAAGTAGTGGACAACCTGGTGGATAAAACAAGCTAAAAAAGTATAAAACTCCTTTTTCGGTAATAATTGTTAATATAATGTTAATAAAAACTGCTAGACCTACATAAAAAGTGTTTACAAAACTTGCTGTAATTGTTGTGGAATAAGGTACCATACCTTGAACGTTTGCTATTAAAATAAATAATAATAAACCATGTGTTTTAATAAAAAATTCTTGGTATTGTTTTACTTCATGATTATTTTTTAAGTCTAAAACGTCAGAAAATAAATTTAAATTAGCTTTATAGATGTATTCATCTAAAATTTCAATAACAGTTTTTGGTATTAATAAAGTATCTGTTAAATTTCAATTAGATAATAATCATACTAATAAAAATAAAGAAATAAAACTAACACTTTCTTTAATAAAAAAGATGTTAATAAAACCACTTTGAAAAGAAACTGCGTCAAAATTTATAATACCGTTAATGTTTTTAGAAATTTCGTAATAGTAAAAACTTTGTATACCAAATACATGGAAAATCAATTGTATTATAACTACGAAAACAAAAACACTAAAAAAAGTGTATAAACCTTCTTTAGTTTTTTGGAAATCTAAAACATAAAAATAAAAGTATAATAAAACTATGAAAAATAAGTAAGAAATAAAAAAGTGACTTTGAGATCAAAAAATAGGTATAAAAAAAAAATCACTATTATTTAAATTGTTGAAAAAACCTCCTCCTAAATTAAAATTTTCACCGGAAGAGTTAATATTTGTAAAAGTATAGTCATATGCAAAACTTTTAAAACCTTCTAATGGACTAAATAAAGACATGGATTAAAATTTGAAAATTAATTAAAATTTTATATAACTACGTATATCTAAAATGTCACGACAAACTAGATATTTGAAAGTATTATCAATAACACCATTTTCTTGTAAATATTGATTACTTTTAACTTTATTTTCTTCTTTGGTTTTTAAATGTTCACTAACAATAGATTTTAAATTTTGAATTTGATCTAATTCTAATAAATCTAAAATACCTGAAATACCTAAATAAACAAGTATTATTTGAGTAGATATGTCTAATGGAACATATTGTGCTTGTTTTAATAATTCGATTAAACGAGCACCTCTACCTAATTGTCTTTTAGTTTCAGCATCTAAACTTGCACCAAATTTAGAAAATTCAACAACTTCTCTGTATTGAGCTAATTCTAATTTTAAAGTACCTGCAATTTGTTTCATTGGTTTGTATTGAGCTGCGGAGCCAACACGACTAACAGATAAACCTACGTTAATTGCTGGACGAATACCTTGATTAAATAAATCAGATTCTAAGAAAATTTGTCCGTCAGTAATAGAAATTACATTAGTAGGAATATATGCAGAAACGTCGTTTGCCATAGTTTCAACAATTGGTAATGCGGTTAAAGAACCTGCACCTACGTTATCAGATAACTGTGCTGCACGTTCTAATAAACGAGAGTGTAAGTAGAAAACGTCACCTGGGTAAGCTTCACGGCCTGGTGGACGACGTAAAAGTAAAGACATTTGACGGTAAGCTACTGCCTGTTTGGATAAATCATCGTAAATAATAACAGCGTTTTCACCGTTGTCTCTAAAGAATTCACCAATAGTACAACCAGAATATGGAGCTAAAAATTGAATAGGTGCTGTATCAGAAGAAATAGAACTAATAATAATGCTATAGTTTAATGGTCTAAAAAAAATAGTACGTTCTTTTTCAACAAAACGTTCAAATAAATTACGTGGTTTAGCTAAAGTTTTAGCTAAACGTGCAATAGTAGATTGTTTTTGACCTATACCTACGTAAATAGAATAACAAGGTTTATTAGATAATAATTTGTTATTATTTGCCTTTTTACTTAAAGTAATATTACGTAACAATTCATTAATAAAAGATTGATTAATAATCAAATCAACAGCAATTGCTGTTTTACCAGTCTGACGATCACCAATAATAAGTTCACGTTGACCTAAACCTACTGGAATCATACTATCAATAGCATTTAAACCAGTTAATAAAGGTTTATTAACAGATTTTCTTACAATAATACCAGGAGCAATTAATTCAACTGGTCTTCTATAACCTGCGATTTTTGGACCTAAAAAATAATTACGTAATTTAGAATCTACAGGACTTTCATCATTTGCGATTGGTTTGTTTGGGTTATCAATAGGTTGTCCTAATGGATTAATAATTCTACCTAATAAACCTATAGATACGTATAAGCTAACAACGTTACCTCTACCTATTAAACGATCGTTTACTTTAACTAAACGTTCGCTACCTAAAACAACGATTGAAGTATAGTTAGAACTTACACCAACAACCATACCATCAACAAAATTTCATGGCTTATCATTGTTTTGTTTATATTTTTTTAAACGACGTACAGAAGGTATAAATAAAACTAATTCACCGAAAGTAACGCTACGTAAATTTATAACAAAAGCAACACCATCTTTAACTTTTATAACTTTACCAAAATGTTTTGCATTAAAAATTAGTTTTTTAATTTCAGGTTGTGTACAAAAATTTTTACTAGAAGAATTTTTTTGAGTTTTTAATTTTTTGAATAACATAAAAAAGTTTAAATTAATAAAGGTAGGAATCGAACCTACAAATAGTGGATCATGAGCCCATATTAACACCCGTCACTTTACTTTAATAAATATTTTTTAATTTTTTATTAGTTTGTACCGTATCCTCATCAATATATAAATAAGTAAACAAAAATTCATACGACGTCTACAAAATGTCAATATCAAATTGCATTTTCTAAACCAATATGGTGTTTTTTAGTAAAATGATGTTGTATTAAACGTACTAAACATACTGTTAAAAATATAGTACCTATTAAAACATGTGCTCCATGTAAACCAGTGGTCATGTAAAATACAGAACCGTATACACTGTCGGAAATGTTGAAAGATGCCTGAGCATATTCTAAAGCTTGTAAACAAGTGAAAAACATTGCTAAAATTATAGTAAATAAAAGGCTATTTATAGTTTGTTTTCTGTATCCTGCTAATAAACTATAATGAGCTCAAGTAACAAAAGCTCCAGAATTTAGTAATACAAAAGTATTTAATAAAGGTACATGAAAAGGGTTTAAAGCTTCTATACCTTTTGGAGGTCAAACTGCGCCTAACTCCGGAGTAGGATTTAAACTAGAATGAAAGAATGCTCAAAAGAAAGCAAAAAATAACATTGCTTCAGATACAATAAATAAAATCATACCCATTCTTAAACCTTGACGAACATAAAAAGTATGTTGTCCTTCAAAAGTACTTTCACGTACAACGTCTCTTCATCAAAAAATAGAACAAAGTAATAAGAATAATAATCCTAATTTCATTAATAAAGAACCTTTGTCATAAAAATGTGCGGTCATTACAAAACCTACAACAGTGCTAAATGCTCCAAATGAACTAAAAAAAGGTCATGGACTCGGATCTACGATATGAAATGGGTGTTTTAAATAACGTTTACTAATTGAAAATTTTTCCATGGTAAATAATAAGATCAAGAGGGGACTTGAACCCCTATTTAAAGATTTGCAATCTCATACATTAGCCAATTATGTTACTTGATCATTTAAATTTTTTTAGTTTTTTTCAATAATGTTTTTATTGAAATTTTTTTTGTATTTCTTTATTTTTCAATTTAAATTAAAATTATAATTATTTAGTAAAAAAAAGTTTTTTTTTTTGACTTGTCAATTTTTATAATAAGTAGATCCGTCTTTTTGAATTATTAAAGTTTTTTGATGTTTCATCTTTAATTAAAAAGGTATATTATGTCTATTTTTTAATAAACTTAATAATAACATGTTATAAGAGTTTTTACATAAAGCGTCATTTAAATAATAATTTTTAATACTATTTGTATAATTGGAAAAAAATATTCTATTATTTGTTAGTACATTACTCATAAATCATCAGAAAGTAAAATATTTTTTATTTAAATTTTTATTAAAAAAATTGCTCAAAGAGTTTTTGTTAAAAATGTTATTTATAGGATTTTTATTAATATTGAATAAACTAGAAAATCAGTATTTATTTAAACTTTTTTTTTTAGTATTTATATTATATTTATACAATGAATTAAATTCATTCAAAAAAATTTCATTCAGACTTTTTTTTAAAATGCTTTTTTTATATAAAAAAAATAAATTATGTTTGGTCATATCTTGATTTTGAACTACTTTATTACTTTTTAATAACAAACCTGAAAAGTTTATAATCAAACTTTTTTTTTGAAAATTATTATAGACATATTTAATGTTTTTCTTTTTTATTTTATTTTTAAAAGAAATATTATTTATTTTATTTGAACAGAAGTTATATAAAGTTGATATATTTTTATCTATATTGTCTACATTATTACTTTGGAATAAAACAATATTGTTTGTAGAACCTAGTTTTTTGTTTATATCAAAGTTTATTATGTTTTTAGAGCTAGTAAATCTATTAAATTCATTATTAGCCAATAAAGTTAAATTATTTGATAAATCTAAAAATTGATTCTTTTCATTAGTGAAGCTGTATAATTTTAAATTTAGGAATTGTTTTTGAAAAATATTGCAATTTTTGTTCTTTAAATTTACGCTATTGTAACCATTTATAAATAGATTTTTAGAAGCTCCAAAAAAATTTAATAAAAACTTTTCTTTTCCTTCAAAAATATTTATAAAAGAATTGTTACTTGTACCTATAGTTTTATTTCTAAAAGTAAGTCTATTATAATTATTTAAAGTAAAAATATTAGTAGTATTTTCGTTTGTCATGTTTCGTAAATATAATTGTACTGCACTGTTTTCATATCTAGGATTAGATCCTAGAATAAATATATTATTAAAATTTTTGTTTTTATTTATAGAAAAGTTAGATCTATAAAAACAAGGAAAATCTATAAACGAAGAAGATGTATTATCATCATAAATTAGATTTAAAGAATTACCGTTGATACTGAATAGTTTATTTAAAGAGAATAAATCTATAAGATCACCGTTTGCACCTATAACACAAGATATATTTTTTTGTTTTTGTATCAGATAAAAGTTATTTTTTAAAGTCATTTTTATATTTTAAAAGATGAACACGCCGGGAATCGAACCCGGGACCAACGGATTAAAAGTCCGGTGCTCTACCGACTGAGCTACATATTCATATGTAATGTATGAAAAATTGTTAGACTATTTGAAGTTTAATATGTTCTATAATATTCAGACACTCAAAGTGTAAATTTTCAAATATTATAGATGGTTGTAAACCTAATAAAAATAAAAAGTAAAGTAAGACTGAAAAAATGTAAATTTCGTTCTTATTTAAATCAGTATGGTTACGTAAAGTTAAATTACGTAAATTACCGAAACTTAGTCGATTAAAAGTTCAAAGACTATAAATAGCACCTAAAACCATACTTGTAGCTGCAATAAATACTAAAGTACTAGTATAGTTAAACATCCCCATAAATAACACGAACTCTCCAACAAAACTACTTGTTCCAGGAAAACTTATATTACCCATGAAGAATATTAAAAACATAACACATAATAGCGGATTAGTTTGCATCAAGCCTCCAAAGTATTTTAGAGATCTTACTTTATAACGTTTATAAAGGGCTCCAACACAAAAAAAAAGTGCCCCTGATACAACCCCATGACTAATCATTTGAAATATAGCTCCTTCTAGGTTATCTACATTTATTAAAATGATACCTAATAAAACTACATTCATATGACCAACAGAAGAGTATGCGATTATTTTTTTAAGATCTATTTGTCTTATAGCAATCATGCTTGTATACACTATACTAATCATAGCTAATAAACTTACAAAAGCACTAAAATTTATAGTACCGTAAGGAAATAAAAAAATACCAAAACGTATCAAACCATAGGTACCTAATTTAAGTAATAAAGCGGCTAATAATACTGAACCTATTGTAGGAGCTTCTACGTGCGCCTCAGGAAGTCATATATGCAAAGGAAAAGTAGGTATTTTAGCAGCAAACGCTAAGAAAAAAAATAGTCAAAGTCAGTACTGATCTGTTAAAGAAAAGTCTACGGTACTTAAAACTAAATAAAAGCTTGTACCTATTTTGTTGTAAAGATATAATATAGTAAAAAGCATAAAAATAGAGCCAAATAAAGTATATATGGATATTAAATAACTTGCTCTAATTCTCCTTTCGCGAGAACCTAACAGTAGTACTATAAAAAAGATAGGAATTAATGTACTTTCAAAGAAAATAAAAAAGCCTAAAATGTCTGTAGTAATAAACGCTAATAGCAGACCTCATTGCAAAAAAATTAAAAAGAATAAAGTTTCTTTAAAAAATTCTTGTTCTTTAGATATACTAATTAAACATAAGTAAATGAATAAATTTGTTAAGATAAAAAAAAAGAAAGAGATTCAATCTATTTTAAAAGAAATTAAAATAGGGTTATCTGCAGATAATATCGGAAAAAAAAAATACATATTATAAAAATAATATTGTTTATTACTTATATCTAAATTTAAGGAATCATATAAACATAAACCAAATATTATAGATAAAATGAATTGACATTGACTTATATCAGTAATATATTTATGTAATGAAGTATACTCACTTTTTTTGTTATAAAAAAAAAATAAAAGCAGTTGAAAAAAAAGTAAAATAATAAATAAGTTAAATAAATTAAAATAAATATTAGATACAAAAAAATAAAAATATAAAGTTAAAAAAAATGAAATATATATGAAAAATTCTTTAAAGAAATTTATTGGATTAAAATTTGTAATCAAAATATGATAAAAAGATCTTAAATCTAGAAGATAATATAATATAAAATAATACTAACATAACACTTTATGTTTTTAAAATTTTATTTAAAATATGGTAAAACATTAGTACTTTAAAACAAAAAAATTAATTTTAAACATTTAAAGCCTATCAATGTACTGGTCTTGTACAGTTTTAAAAATAAATATTGAGGAAGATTTCTTATTTATATGCTTTCAGTAATTATTCTTTCCTAACGTAGCTTCTCAACAATGCCTTTTAAAGACAATTGATACACCATAGGTTAGTCCAACTTGGTCCTCTCGTACTAAAGTCAGAGCCTCTCAATTTTAATAAGATGGTAGATAGGGACCAAACTGTCTCACGACGTTCTGAACCCAGCTCGCGTACCATTTTAATAGGCGAACAGCCTAACCCTTGGAACCTTCTACAGCTCCAGGAAATGATGAGCCGACATCGAGGTGCCAAACGATTCCGTCGATTTGAACTCTTAAGAATCATTAGCCTGTTATCCCCGGCGTACCTTTTATCCGTTGAGCGATG
>Ga0307979_1000256_pt1 | contig 35957 bp, 38 predicted proteins | sample OrgLakmetage1058_FD_201833 | JGI IMG/M metagenome (GOLD analysis project Ga0307979, IMG submission 201833) | Saline water microbial communities from Organic Lake, Antarctica - #1058 | ecosystem: Environmental > Aquatic > Non-marine Saline and Alkaline > Saline | place: Antarctica: Organic Lake...
GTTTTCAAACGAAGCATCTCTCCTTTCTTGCGAATAGCTTCTTGTTCATCCAGCTCCTTTTTCTTCTTCTCAAGCATTTGCTTTCGAGAGCTTCTGCTGGGTGTTTCCACTTTCTTGGTAGGAATCTCAACGCGACTTAGGTTAGGACTTGAGGGAATTCCATCACTTTTGACAACCTCTTTGACCTGTGATGCTTGCTGCTGATCAAGATTGTCTTTTGATATAGTCTCCTGCGCCGTGTCCTCTACTGTGCGTGCCTGACATGCCGCCAAGATCTCCATCATTTCCTCAGCCTCACGTTCGCCCTGAAGCTTCAGCTTTTTAATACGAATTTCATCCACTTTCTTGCGTTGAGATTTTTCATTATCAATGCTCTTTCGTCTCTCGGATGGTGACATACTGCGCACTGCCTTCGTACTAGAGTCTAGATCGGTTTTAACCTCAAGCTTTCCATACTTTCGGTCTGATACCAAACTTTGGGTCTCCGTCATCATTTTTGGGTCCACTTTAAAAGCTTGACGAGATTGCTTTGGGAAATCGGTGATTGCCGAATGAGATGGCGAAGATTCTTGAATTGGAGGAGAATTTATTTCATCAGCCTTAAGTGGGCTAGATTCTGTGAGCTTTTGGCCGCGCATGAGCTCTATTATTTCTTCTCCATCTTCAAAGGTAGCAAAAGAAGTATCCAAATCTCGTGATGGTCGTTCCCAGGCTTGCACGGATGGCGACGATACAACAGTACATGCACCAAGCCCAGCTGAAGTCAATCCTTTTTCTAGCACCAAGGGTGCTCGCCTGACCACCTGCCATGTTGCCTTGGTTTCATTGAGTAGATCCACTACTTGTACTGCAACCACTAAACTGCTTTTCTCTGCAGTGTGCACTTCATTGAAGACTATTTGATGAAGACGCACGTTTAGCACAACGGCAATTGCGACTGCAAACGAGCGCTGATGGTCGCGGTCGAATTGTTCGAGACTGACGTCAGGAATGGCAACATCCACCAACATAGTGCAAAGACCAGTGGAGCCAACGTCGTGAGACTCACGAGAAGGCTGAGCACTAACCACATTGATTGAATCCTTATCATAGGTGCTGCCACTAGAGGTACTTTGAGATTTGACCAGATTCGTTTGAGCGCGAGCTGTTGTCGCTGCTGCTTGCGCCTTGGCTGCTTGAAGTTTGACACGACGACGCCACCACAATGGTTGCTCTTCCTCTACACCGTGATTAACCTTGGACGCAAGCAAATTTACCTCACTAACTTCATCGGATCCTTGGTTTGGTTGACCGTACAACTCCATCTGGGATTGAGGCATCGGGCGCAGTGCTTTTCGTACCAATCGATTTGGCAATTCCAGCACCACACGATCTGCTTCGGCCAATGCAGCAATTTCAGCTTCTAGAGCTTGGCCACCTTCAGTTCCAGGTGCGATGGCTTCCCACCACGCAGGCGGCCAAAGGTCGTCTTGTCCCGAACAAAACCATGCAAACGCAGCAGCTTGCGCGAGTTGTGCTGCTAAACGAGCATACTGCCGGCGCCGCGCTGCTGCTTGAACCAAGCTTTGCAAGGCCATCTTCTCCTTGGCACGAGCGGAATTGTGCCGTTCTCGCAATTCGCGGCAGTGGAATTGGAGCCATTCCGAAGCCACGCGCCGCTTGGCACCTTCTTTGCCGTTGAGCACACGCCATGACAAGCCCATCGTGGCCTCTAGAGCCATCTGCTTCAGTTTTCGGTGCTCGCCGACCTGGTGCCCGTGGTGTGCGGCAAGCTGCAGCCATTGGTGCGCTCTCTGGCGCCTACAGAAGAGTTTGGCAGCGCGGGGCCCCACACCTTTTTCAGCCGGAATGCCCTGCACAAGACCAAGAAAGAAGAGCGAACCAAAATGATACATGCAACTACTTTACTAGGAAATATGGCGTACCAAGGACATGACTATGATCTCGGATACAACGCATTTGTGTTCTAACCTTGCGTTTGTTGGCTTTTCGCTTGATGGCGAGCCAATCAAAGGCTGCCATGCGCCGTCGCTTGTGATTGGCTTCTTTCGCTCGCTTCGCTCCCTCACTGGTGGGTGCATTGCGGTTGTTGAGACGAGCCCACGCATTTGCAAGCACATCTTGCGCCTAGATGTACAGAGACAAAATTCAAAGTATCATCATAAGAATAGTTTTATGAGCTACAGCCAACTCGAAGGTAGTGAAGAAGTGTACATATGGAGTCCACAGCACAGAAACCATACCTGGCCTCTGCTAGCATTGGTGATGATTTCTTGCAAAGCTTTTTCGATGTCTCCCAGCGCCGTTTGCGCTTCCTGGTGCCCTGCGCTCGCTGCGGCCTGCCACAGGGCCACCGCTCCCGCTGCATCCTGTTGCCCTGCTAGTGGCAAGCTTCCTTCCCCCCGCCAAAGCATCGACCCCAGCTCGTGCATGGCCTCGGGGTTTTTCCACATGTTGGACGCCAAACGAAACCATTTGCGAGCTTCTGTGGGGTTGATGGCGAGCCAAGGCAAGTCCTGTGTAGAGACAATGGCGACGATGATGAGAAAGAGACAGACGTAAAACACGGTGAAAAATGAAAATTACATCATAAATGATTAGAACGTTCAAAACAGGTAACAAGGTCTATAATTGTGGATTGAAACTGTAGTCTCAGATAATTACACCAGTACTCACCTCAGCATCCACTGTTTCAGCATCGGAATCGTCCTCACTATCATTGTCTTCACTCTGCGCTCGGCTGGGTAGCCTAGAACTTCCTCGACTTTCTCCAAGCCCTCTAGAAGTGCTCGTTGCTGGTCTACTTGTAGCAGACAGCGCTGGAGCAAAATCTCTTCCTTCGCTCTCATCGTCGTCATCGTCGCTGTTGTCGTAAGTGTCATCGCTGTTGCCATAAGCGCCCTTGCAACCGTAACGATAAGCTTTGCCCAGTGCTAAAAGAGGGCCAGCACTATCGAGCAACGGTGATAAAGCTTGCTCATAGACCTAAAGATGTAGAAGGGTGTGTACATAGAATGGGAGTGGAAGAGCGAGAGGTTATTAGAGCAATTTCGTACGCATTTAGCAACTAGAAGTAGGTAAATAAGCTTTGCTTTCGTTCGACAAAACTTTTAGAAGATGGTGCCATATTTGAAGATGTTTGTTTATGATGTCGTTTTCATCATACCTTGCGCAGTTCATCGAGGCCTCGGCAAGCGCGGCGACCGTAGCAAGCAGCACCTTTGGGGAAGCTTAAGCGTGGGTTGTCGGTCAGATAGAGCTCCATTAAGGAGGGATTTCCAACGAGGCAGGGATGCACCGGTGGTGCTTGCTCCACTGCAAATCTGCTGAAGTACTGGGTTGTCAGCGCATTCCTCGACGTGAGCTCCTCTTTGCCTCCTTCGTCATCATCTGCTTCGGGCACGAGTGCAGGCTGTGGAGAAAAACTGTCTCGGGATGTGTCATTGCGAGAGTTCAAGCCGCCGCCTCTGCTGCTCTTTTGCCGCTGACGCGAGCTTAACCCACGGCTTGACAACGGGGCTAACACTGGAGGGGTTGCCATGGGCTCCGAACCTGTAGCAATGGCTCGACTGCTTGTGTTGTGCTCGTGCTCTGGCACAGTCGCAATTGGCATTTTTAGAGCAAATCCCACGAAGTTGTTCCACGCTAAATTGACGCGTCGAAGGTCGGGCAGAAGCGCCAAATTCGGCGGAATCTATTCGTTTCATTGAATGTTCGTTTGGGAGAAAGTGAAACAATACATAGAATACGCCGTAAAAATAGGCATCATCACGATAAGTATAGTTTTTGATCAAATAATTAAAACAGTAAGGAAAGAAGAATAAACCGTCTTGGCTCTTCGAATTTACCTCCCCGGCAAGCTCGTTGTGCGGAAGTTCAAGTTCTTGCATGGCGTTAAGGTAGTGCAAAGAGTCTTGCGGGAGATGTCCACACAAGTTCCACCCATCCAAGTGGACTGACACCACTCGCAAAGGATCTTCCTTTGGCGAGGGTGCATGACGCTGATGGTGACTGGTAGAGTGATGGTGGTGCTTGTGATGACTGTGTGCGTGGTGGTCATTATTGTTCGCGTGCGCTGTTTCAGACCCAGACACGTGGTGGTCGCCTTCTGAGTGCAATTGCTCGCCTAAATGATGATTGTCTACTTCTTCTTGGTGGTGAGGTAGAAGTCCCACTGTAACACCCCATAATTCTCCGAGCGGTGCAGCTAGATCATCCCAGGATAATCCCAAACTTTTAGTCTCAATGCTACCAGTGTCATCCTCGCTACCTCCGCTGACACTGTTATTCTTCGTAAGCCCAGAGTGATTCTCGATTCCGTTGCTTTGCGTATTACGCTTGGTGTTCGCTAGACCCACTCCAGGAGGCGCTCGCCACTGTGTGGGCAGCACCAAAAGGAGCGACGCTGGTGCAAATGTCTTTTCGAAACCTAAAGGTAGGACCGTAGGCGAAGCAGCTGCGTTGACAGCATTATTGTTGCCAGTATTGTGATTCTTACTGTTTTTGTTGATATTGATCTTTGTTGTAGGCATTGTCAGATCAGTGACATCGAGTGCGTCACTCACGCTGAGACTACCTCGAGCATGAGTCCACAGGTCTAGAAGCACAGCTCGGTCAGTATAGGGGCTCCCGCTGCCTCCGGCCACTACATTCTCAATCAAAGACGAAGCGGTAGAAGCATCGTAAGCAGCTCCTGTCAGGTCCTGCTGCTCTGTCAACAATTGCACACTACTACCTCCATCACCACCGCTCACGCTATTCCTACTCCTCGATTGCACGCTACTTCGACGGCTGTTTTTGCCGTTGTTGAATTTGGCCTGTACAGGAGATTCGACACCATGTGTTTCAGGTTGAAGTTGTGGTGTCGCTGGCTGCGATGAGGTTGAGCCATCAACTTCGATCGGTAAAACCTGTGAAATAAATGCGGTTCCAACACACAAAACTATTGAGCACATCATTCTTGAAATCCCATTGAGCTATAGGAAATTTGTAACAAAGCGGAGTTTAGATTCCAATCTCGATAAGTTGAAAATCAAAATCTACAGTAGTATATTTAAGTGCATAACATTTCACCTTTTTCGGTGGTTGATCATGCAACCACTCTTGTCCTGATCTATGGCCCAAAGAAAGCACTTCCGACGCGGCATAGCCCCCTCGCAGTAACCATGGAATGACCCAGGGCCCGGCACCACGGGGACCGCGTGATTGGTGGTGATGATGATGGTGATGATGGCGGTGGTGGTGATGATGCTTATGGTGGTGGTGATCATGATGGGGTTCCTCTTTTCCTGGGCTTTTATCCGGAGTCTCTTCGATAGCAGCAGCAGCCGCCGCCGCAGCCACAGCAGCCGCGAGACCTTCAGTGACACCAACACTTCGGTTATTTTCAGCCAATGGCAGTCCACCTTCGATGCCACCGCCACCGCCGCTACTACTATGGTTGTTGTTGGTTTCGGGCGTGCCGTCCGGGTGAATCACAATTGCTTTCCGTCTGGCCTTAGGAGGAGGTGGAGGCGGGGGCGCTACGCCTGCGATGAGTTTAGCCGCAATGTGCACCTACATCAGAAACAGAAAAGAAATAGAACAGGATGAAAATGAAACTCCGTCAAAGCTTTCGACAAAGACTTCATTTTTTTGGTGGAAGTTTCAATAAAAGGAAACGAACATTCAAAATCAGTTCAACAGGAATTCATGGCAACTAAAAATGTACCGGAGGCCACGCCGAAAGCGGAGCTAATACAGGGTGCACTATAAAGCCAGCCTTCTCAAACCCAGCGGGTCCTAGCCCCGCTGCTCGAAGCGCTGTCAATAGCGCGTAACGAGACTCTAGTGGCGCTGTGGGTAGCCCAAGCACATGTAAATCAGGCTCTTCGTCATCTGGCACAGGTGGAGGAAGAGGAAAGGGTTGCTCGTATGGTGATCTTGAGGTGGTGTGACCTTGATTGTGGTGCTGAAAAGAGTGAGAATGGCCGTGCCCTGAATGGTGGTTACTATGATGATGACTTTTAATGCCGTGATGGTCGCTGTGGTGAGCATGACTACTACTGTGATGACTCGAGCTATGACGGCTAGAGCTATGATGGCTGTTGCTGTGGCTATGGTGAGAGCCTTCGTGGTGACCGTTGCTGCTGTGATGATGACGATCATCGTGGTGCGATGAAGAATGGTGACCTCCATGATGACTTCCTTCATGATGAGAAGCACTATGGTAGCGGTCCTTGTGGTGATGGTGGTGATCGCGGTGACGGCTGCTGTGGCTGCGGTGATGTTTCCTATCCTTCTTGCTGGTCTCTCCCGGTAAAGGAGTCCATGACAATTCCACTTGCTGCGCCGTCGCGTCAAACAAGGGCAACATCTTGGCTCGCATCGCTTGCGATTCCGCTGACGTCAAAAGCTTGGGTGCTTGCTCTAATGCACTTGCCAGCGGCGCCAGCACCGGCCCTTCTGACGGTCTCCTCGCAATGTTCAGAGCGGAACGCGTTAAGACAGCGCCTGCCTCAGCAGCTGACTCGGCAGCAGCTGCTGCTTCCGCAGCAAGCTCTGTGGCGTATTGCTGAGCAGCATCAACGGTGCATCTAGCAGCCTCGAGGGGATGTGGCAGCACCGCAGCATGCTCTGTCGCCCAGGGATTGATCCACGAATTGGACTCCGGTGCGGCACTAGGCAGCTGCGATAAGGGCGAGCCAAGCAGCTCGTTGGCTGCCGAGGTTGACAGCTGACCGACACTTGAGGCCCCTTCAGAAGAGCTTAAAGACACTGAAGAATTAACCTCTGGATAGGCATTCATTGTTGAAAATTTCATGTTATGAAGCGGTGAAGGGATTGGTGCCTCAGCACTAAGGTTCAACGCACAGCGAAGCAGAGCAATCGCATTCGGGCACGGCGGTGGCGCTGCCATCGACAATCGCAAAGACGCCACTGCTGCACTGTCCGATGGCGGCTGTGCTGCCCCACCCTCCGAGGAGACGGAAGACGAAGTTTTCGATCCACGTTTCCCACTCAAGGACGATGGCGCAACGGCAGCGGGCGGCGCGGGCGGCGGCAGCGGGATCGGCGGATAATACTTGGCCGCAGCGACCGCGAGTCGACTGGCTGCTTCTCGGCCGGCCTTTTGTTGCCCGTGCGGCCATCCTCCAACCATCCAAGGGTGATTGGGAGTTGACTGGTAGTCTACCAATAGGTCATCATCCAAACGGTTCGTCGCGGAGTTCTCAGGACCTTTCTCAGTAGATTCGTTATCCTTACTACCCTGTAGTGTCTGCGGTTCAGGTGTAACGCCACTTTGTTCGAGCGCACGGCACCACATCCTCACTGCCCGAGCTTCATTTCTCGGTGGCAAAAGCGCTTCCCAAACTGCGTCATCTACCTCTTCACCTTCATCTCCTTCTGCGCTATTCAAATCGCCCATTTCTTGCCCTAACAGTTCCTGGTTTCTTTCTTGGGTCTTCAACTTTGCGCGTGCCGCTGGTGACTTCGACTTCGCTCCTCCTCCTCCTCGAGAAGACATAGGAGTCGCTGCTCTACCACCCGCCGACATGCTATCGTGTGCGCCTCCTCCTCCGCCTCGGATGCTGCCTCTCCTTTTGCTATCCGGTGACCCCAGCGCCGGTGAAAAGATTCCACCTTTCGTGCTGTTGGCTCGTTTCGACGGTGACATCGGCGACATGCCTCGATTCGACTCAGCTTCGGTATTTTTAGCCGCTGCTGTGCCAGCGGCAACAGCGCGGGCTTTGCGGGCTTTTGAAACAGTAGCAGCGCTCGGAGAGCGCGCGCACCAATCTCCGAGCATCAATAGTGCCCATGCGTCGCCTACACCTCGTCCTCCTGCCGCACCGCTGCCTTGTTCGACGCCATCCTTAGCCATGGCATTATCGCTGCCTGTGCTAGTAGAATCGTGATGGTGCTGAGCATAACTGTTATCGCCAACTTCATGTTTGATAATTTCCCCACTGTCACCGTCCGTTAGCTCTTCTTCTTTAGCAGCCAAATGGCACCATTTCATGGCACTTTTCAGCAACGCCACAGAGCTTAATGTCATGCGAGTTTTTGGTAACGATTTCATAGCAGCACCAGGATCAGGCGATGAAGTACCTTCGTGGAATGTACTAGCGGGCCCTTCTTCCTTGCTGTGCGCTCTGTCATTTCTCAGTGCATTTTCACCTGTAAATTCCGAGCAGCCATGGCGAAACAAATCTCTCAAGAAATAAGTCTTCTTTTAAAAGCTCTGACATTACGCAACAAACTTTTTTGTCGCACAATATTATTGTGGCAAGTTACAAACATCAACCGGAACCTTACCTTCTGCGCCAATGCCAGCACCATTACTAGCATCATGAGTCCCGGTGCCTCTTCCTTTCTCTTTACCCTCGTCCTCGTCATCTTCGTCATCTTCATCCTCGTCCTCGTCGCTCGATTCAGTGTCGCTGTCGTCGTATTTCTTTGTTGGAGCTCGCTTCGCTTCCTCCTCAACTATTCCTTCTGCGTCACTGCCAACACCACCCGGGGAGCCCGGTCTACTACCTGGCAATTTGCTAGCGAGTTTGGCTGCGTGCAACTCATCTTGCTGTTTTTGCTCCAGCCGCTTTCGTCGCTTGGTAAGCCAGGTATTCCGTTTGGCCACTTCGTCTGCAGACCAACTAGCGAGTGCTCCCTCTTGGTACCTACCGTATAATGCCAACAGATAAGAAAGTAAAAATTCGTTCATGAAAGCAAGTGATGAGCCCAAAAAAGTGCGCTTCACGAAAGACTAGTTTTAGAATAAACAGTCGCCGCAAACGATGGTGTGCGAAAAACAAATAACGATAGTGACAAAGATGACCCTATGCTTACCGTGCTATTTGCACGCGGGCTAGCAATTTGACCGCATATTTATGCCCTAATTGCGCAGCAATTTCCAACCATTCCGCAGCCTTCGGTAAATTGGCCGGAATTGTCGCAATATGTGGTGGGTTGTAGTGGTGATGAGAGGATGAGGCTGCAGGGGTTTCATGATGACTGTGGTGCCTGCTATTATCGTCCTTTCCACTGCCAATGCTGTCACCAGTGGAAGCAGCAAAATGTTGATTTACAAGAGGTTGTCGAGGATCCAAGGGCAAAGCCAGCGCTGCACAAGCAATGCGAAAAGCTGCACTAGCGTGGCCTCGCTTAGCAGCATGCTCCCACCATTGAATTGCGTTTGCTTTCGCATCAGCTGCAGTTGCAGCACGAGCCAGGGGGCTCATGGGTGTTGCCTTTATTGCAGTGGGGTCGTTTTGCTGATGGTGTTTGGTTGAATCAGCATGATGATGCCCACGGTGATGGGAATGGTCAGAGTGTTGAGAATGGTGAGAGGAGTGACTACCGCGATGAGAGTGCTTGGAATCAGAATGATGAGATTCATTGTTGTGTCTGGAGTGATTCGAATCGTGAGAGTGGTGACCACTATGATGATGAGAGTGCTTGGAATGATGCTCATGATGGGAATGCTTGGAGTGGTGGCTGGAGTGGCTGCCGCCGTCCAATGAGCTCGAAGCACTGTGTCCAGCATGATGCCCATCACGATGATGGTGGTGGCTAAGGTGCTTGCCTGAAGCTTCCTTCTCATGCGTTCCTCCCAAATTGTCAACAACCTCGTTGCGCTCGAATTGTGTCGCGCTCGCTGCGTAAGCACACCCCAGCATAAACTCGGCATCAGCGCGAGTCACCTCAGGAATGGCTTGAAATAACACTAGTCCTGTTGGAGGAAGCAGCTCTAGAGTCTTCACCATTGCAACATCTGCAAGCAATTCATCATCATTTGAACCTCTATTGTGAATGCCACCCTGATCCGCAGATTGTTGGAGCAATTTTCGTCTTGCATTAGTGGCATGTATAGCCTCCGCCTCCACCTCAGCAGATGCTGCCTGATTCAAGCTCGGCTCATTGGACGTACTCTCCACCGACTTTGCACCTTGGCTTTCACTGATAGGCTGATGTTGCTGCTGCTCGTTTGAATCTGCACCTTTCTTGACGGATGAGACATCATCGGCCAATAATTGTACTTCGTTAGAGCGAGATTTGACAGCAGCTTGTAGCAATGCCCAGCCTCGAGATGAATCAAACGGCAAATCAAGCGCCACACAGAGTCCAGTGGCATTTACACAAATACTGGCCTGATTATGGGGGCTGTAGCTGTTGCTGTTATTACTGTGCGCTATTGAAGGTAAAGCTCCTAAGCAAAGATATGCCGCGCCGAGAAGACTTTGTGCGCCACGGTGACCTCTCTCAGCAGAAGCATTCAGTGACGCATGCGCGAGGGCTCGCTGCCCTGCCTTGGTTACCGGCACACCTGCTGCTGATGTACTTGCTGCCATTATTGGTGAAGCACTAGGCATGGTTCGTCCTTTTTCTTTGAGAGAGTCATGTGCTGCTCTGGCCTCCAGGATCTCTGCGGTTGAAGGCACGTGCTCATGAAGCAGCAGAAGCCCAAGCTTCCACTGGGCAACTGGTAAGCCTCGATCAGAGGCTACGCGGAGTAACTCGCATGCTTTGAGCCACACTGATGGCCAAGCTCTCTCCTCGGTTTTATTTCTAGTTTCTGCTGTGGCTGCAATTTCAGACGCCCCCAAATGATTCCCGTTGATAACATGCGACGACAAAGGCGCCTTTGACTGCTTTTGGGAGCGGAAGTGCTTGGCCAGAAGGTGACGAGCAGTCATAAAGCAGGCCTGCGGCAGGTAAGCACCGCGGCCTAGAGTAGCTGTGGTCGCAAAAGCAAAGAGCGACGCTGCAAGTGATTCGAGCTGCATATTCAAAGCCTCAAGCTGATAATTACTCTTGCTGCTTCTCCTCCTTTCCTTGCTTCCGCGGTGATTATTGGTAGAAGCAGAAGCTGTGTCATTAGACTTGGAACCTAAAGCAGCTACAGCTTTCTCTGCCGCTGCTGCCACAGCTCGACTAATTTCAATTGCGCTGTCAGCAGTAACCGGTGTCAAGGCAACCCGATATTTGAGGGCAAGATTGGCCAATGCAAAAGCAGCACCACCGTGACCTAAACTAACCGCTTGTGACCACAGTGACGCCGCCGTAATTGGGTCCGGGGCTCGGTTACTACCACCTCCGCCGCGAAGGGTCAAAGTAGCTAATGCATCAAGTGCTTCGGCTGCTTTGCGCACATGTAAAGGTGTTGATTGCAGTGGTTGTGACGACTGTTTGGGCGGCAGAGGCTGAGACAACAGATCAATGCTTCCACTTCCTGCCGTTATTGCAGCTGGTTCTCCTGCTAATAACAACGGCTTTGAGTCATTTGCGACGAGCAAATTCGTAGATTGAGGAGGACTAGCGTCGCCAGCAGTTGCAGTACACTCCAGCACCGCCCGCTCAGCGAGGGCGTAAGCGATGTCGAATTGACCAGCTTTCACCGGTTGTGCTGGCGCTACTCCGTGGCCATAAGTGCGCAGGGCGGTCATGGCAGGTTCATGTCCTTCAGCTGCTGCAAGGGCACACCTGTACACAGGAAAAAGATGAGAGGCATATATAAAGGGGAGTTCAATGAAATATCGCGCAAGTGTAAAATAAAACTTTTGTAATGCTTTCAGCATGACACATCAAGTCATTTAGAAAATCTAGTAAAAGTGGGTAAAGGAGAAAAAGGTTGCACAATAGCAGTGCCTCTAACTTTATTGCAGGTGAAAACAAGACAGAGCACGCCCAACCACGCACCATCTACGCGCTTCAGGAAGGTTGGCGGAGCCCAATTGGAGCAAAGGGTCAGGCCCTAGAAAGAGAGTTGTTGCAAGCTCGAACATCGCTGCCTGTTGAATAAAGAAAGAATGGTGAAGAAATGAAATAAAAAATCATGGCGTTGTGTCAAGAACGAAGCATGAGAGGAAGCATAATCGAAACTACTGTAAGAAAAGTCAAGCGTACTACGCCAGTTTCGTGAAACTATTGCGCTCACGAGGGAGTGTTTCTGGGAATAATTTTCACGTACTGGGTCGCCAGCTTCTGCCCCCGCCGTCAAATGCCGGCCTGCCTTCGCCATCAGGGCTTCAAACGAGTTCTTGCTTGCAGTGCTATGGTTATGGTCATACGAGCTTGAGGAAGAAGACGCAAGAGAAGCTGAAGATTTCAAAGATTTTCCACTTTTCGCCACCGTGGTTCTTCCAACCCCTTCTAGAGCTGCTGCAGCTGCTGCGCCTCCAGCCAAAGGGTAGCCAAACGGGCCACCCCCTCGGTTCGGAACTTTGGCGGCGAGCACGGCTTGTGCGGCGAAGTAAGCTTGCGGGTCCAGGCCAGAGGGAATCTTCACGGGCGGGCCTCGGTCATTCTCCACCTTGAAGGATTTTTGTCATCATTGAAAGAAAATCATAATTGGCATATAAATCAACCTCAGATTCAGTGTATTCCATATGGTAGAAAATTCACGTGTGTATCAAAGAGTTCATGTAAATAAACGAGTGCGGCTACGAAATACTCGGAAGACATGAAGTAAAGAAAGTTCACCTCTCGAGCACGAACAAGGTGAGCGTCGAGATCGAACAAAGCTTCTTCTTCGCCTTCTTCTTTTTGGCTGCTCGATGATGAACTAGTACTAGCGGTAATACTCTTGCCCCTGAGGTTCTGATGCGCAAACGCAGCAAATGCTTTGGCCAGCTCTAAATGAGCCGCGGACACCCCCATATGCGCGGCCTTTTCCCACAGCACCATCTGAACAGTGTAGTGATTTTTAATTTTGATTGAAAGGATATAATTTTCAAAAGAATTCATTTGATGACAAAAAAAACAGTAATTGTCAGCTACATGTGTAGCCAAATGAAAACAAATTTACCGAAAAAATACATACCGCACGCACGCAATTTTTTCTCAGCTGCTCATCCAAAGTAGTCGCTGCCTCGGTCTCTACACCATCAGACTTCCTCGAGGAAGAAGAAGACGACGACGCATGATCATTCACAGACGTCTCCCAGAGCACGCGGCCTAGCTCCAGGCTAGCTCGTGCGTGACCTTGCTTCGCTGCTCTCTCGAACAAAGAAAGCGCGGCAGTGGTGTCTTGAGGTATGCCCGCTAGACCTCGGTACAAGCAATTGCCACGTACGTAGAGGGCTTCGGAATAGCCCTAGTAGCAGCAGCAAATGCAGATTGGTTCAAGTATCATACAGAGGTGTTATTATAAAAACGTGAAAGATGCAGTGCCAATCTAGAAATACACAAGAGGATGTGCAATCACATGCAAGCCAGCGAAACACGTTTCAACAATAATCTGAGCACAGAATGAGAAAAAAAATCATACAGAAGGGACCTTTGACACACAAATATGAATGAAAATAGACCTGATCTGCAGATGCTTTGATCAATTCATTCGCGCGTGCACCATCCGCTGTATCAGCAGCCATGGAGATGTTTGGAACCCCGCGCCCCGTAAGCGCAGAGACCCCTGCATTGTACTGGTCGTCCATTCGCTTATAGGTCGAGGCCTGGCATTGAAAAAGCACCGTTCAAGAGAGATACTAGTCATCGTAACAATAACGAAAATAAACTTCAGTTCATTGTGTTTGGGATCCGAGAAACAAAGAGAAGCAAAAATAGTGAGATTCAGGGCACAAGGGCGGAGATTAGTGGTATATTATAGAAGTGTTGTAGGTTTCACATACTCCGTGAACAGCTCGAGCCGACGACCTCGCTTGCACTTGCTCTGGTCGCACCGCAGCCACAGCTACCCGTCCATGCCCCCCCTGCAATTGGTAGGCGCGGCCCGTTTTGCGCAGTTTCATTTTGAGGACTACGCCGCCGGAGTTGCCACCGTCAGGGTTGTTGCTGCCAGCATTGTTATTGTGGTAGCCGCTATTATTGCTATGATTCAGGCTTATCTGAGGGCTCATGACTTCAGCAGCTTTGTTTGTTGAACTTTTCACGTGATCTGGGCTCTTATCGTGCTTTCTTTTAACGCCATCGTCCGTGATGTTACCGTCTGGTAATTGCCGCTTTTGGCCGATTTGAATCCCACCGTTTCCGACCCTACTGCTGGACTTCTTGCTAGTCTTATTGTCACTGTCGCTACTGTTGCCACGTGCACTTTGCTCAAAGAACGCGTCGCTCGCTGCTAAGTCATCAACTCCATCGTTCATGGCGGTGACTTCAATGAAATTGACCGAGGAATTCTCCGGAAGAAGGGGGCTCGCTGGACGGCTGCGGCTGCGAGAAGGCGGGCTTCTCGGGGGGCTGGTCGCTCCTAAGCCCTTCTCACCACCACGATTGCTGCTGCCACCACTGCTTCTAGACCGGCCTTCTCGGCTTGAAGGTCCACGGCTAGGAGTCAAATTGCCACCCCAAGCCAAGAACCCGTCGAGGTCACTGAGCGCAGGGCCTATGAGGGGCACGCATGTAAGTAAATACACCAAAAGGGCACATAAAAAGAAAAGGACAGTTACTTTATGCGTCAGATAACGAGAAAAAAATAAGTACTATCAAGCAAACGGCGCATAGAAGGATGAGGCTGAAAGCACTGTACACGAATTGGTGGGGCGTACCGTACTGAGGAGGCTCGCCCAGGGTGGTATGAACAGGGTCGAGACCGCGAGCTGAAGGCGGGCCGAGCGGCGAGGCGGGCCTTGAGAGCGGCGTTGGAGTTCGCCCCGAGCTCCGGCTGCTGCTCCCACTCCGCAAGGCCAGACGCTCAGCCGCAAATACTTCCTCCTCCTCTGTGGTCACGGCTACGGACTGTGCTGGTGCTCCTGCTGCCGAATTTTGACTGTCAGGGCAATCGGCAACACCACTGGCGCCCTCGGCACTTGCGCGGTGAAGTGGAGCAGTCGCCGAGCTTGAAGCGCTGCTCGAGTAATTGCCAAGAAGTTTTGCTATTGAGCTCTCCGGCGAATTATTATTGCTACTCGCACCATCGGCAGCTGCGTTTGGTGGAAAGTCAATCCCACCGCCAGTATCATAGAGTTGTGAGAGTATTAGCAGGGCGGATAATCTAAGGCTTCGTACTTCAGCGCCCACATTAGTAGTGCCAGCGCTGCTGTCGCTGCTACTGCTGCTGCTTGTGCTGCTTGCAGTGGTGTGATGTCCTGCGATATTTGAGGAGGCGTGAGGGCGGCTGAGAGCTAAGGCTGCGAGACGAGGCACTTGGTGTTCTACTGGTCGACCGTCTGCCCAGTCACCTGCGTGCTGCACTGATGCCACTGCTGCTACTGCTTCTTCTGAGGTTCCTCCGAATGCTACACCCCTAGCACTGCCAGGTTTCTGCTCATTTTCAGATGTTCCTTTGCTAGCCTTTGGAGCGAAATTGTTGCTCGTGCTATCGGTGCTGCTGGTGCTCATTTCCAAGGGAAGAGGGCTCCATCGACAGCCAGGGCCCTGTGGAACACCCTTGTCAAAACGCCCACTGTGCCGTCGACCGTCCCGGAGAGTGAGCACACCTGCACCACAGCGCTGGCCGCGGTTGAAGCTGCCTGCGTAACGCTCTTCACCCAATCGCGAAGGTGGCAATGCCTCATGCTCAGACCAACCTAAAAGCGCAAGTACGGCACCGTTGCTGCTAGGATTGGTACTGCCGGCTTGTGCAGCAGACACTCCTGCTCCTAGGGTTGCAGCGTCGGCGCCAAATCCAAGTGCTGCTGCTGCTGCAGAAGCACCGCGCGGCGGGCTCACAAAGACACCCACGCCATGTTTGGCGCCGTTATGCCATTCTCCCAAGTACGCGTCACCTGTGGCGTAGCGGTAGATACCTAGCCCGTGAGGCACCCCACTCCTGTTCGTGAAGCCTTCATACCGATCTCCATTAGCTAATGTCTTTCCTGTATATTCCACAGAGCCTCTAGCGGTGGATTCATCGGTAGGTATCTCGTCGTTTAACTCATCGTAGTCGACGCTGACGCCTAAACTCGATAAACCGCCATGGCCAGATGTGGATCGGTCGTAATTAGCATTCGATGACACAAGTATAGCCTCTGCTGCGGCTACAGCAGCAGACGCTGCATCCTCAGCTTCTGCAACTGCTTTGTGTACTTCACCAGCCGCTGAAAATGGCGCTGGTGTGCTTTCGATGGCCCCCATGATCCAAGCACACGCCAAGGCAAGCTATCACCTCGACTGAAGCACTCGCCCTGCAAACTGAGGGTTCACCGTGGCTTCACGCCAACAAATGACTGCGAGATAGTCTAAGCAAACTTTACGTTTAGAATACTGAGGGAATGAATAGAAGCTGCGCTATTAGCGCTGCACGGATAGGAGGACTAATGACAACATTAATGGCCCATCTTGGTTCACACTCATGGATTGACACGACATGAGGATCGAACAACGCCGCAACGCCGCCATGAACGATGAAATGCTCAATAATCTATCTCCTCCCTGTAACTTTCTTCCCTCCAGGAATTCTCGAGTTCTGGATAGGATGTCTTCTGGATTCTCAGCAGTTCAGAGTTCAGATGTTTCAATGGGGCATGCTTTTCAAAATATAGCGCGGGCAAAGTAGCGCAACCTTACTTGCAGGTCTTCATTGTGCACCTCATAGAATGCGGGGTCCAATGCCGAATCGACGAGTTTTCTTAGCCGTCTTCACTTCGGCAGCGGCTCTCGCTTTGTTTGCTTTTATTCAAGTATCAAACTCTACAACTGCTGCCGTTGTCCCATCATTGAGACGCCTAGAAGCCGACGCTGAACAAAACGACCCGTTTGCTGGCGCAGCATTTGTGGCACCTGTCACTAAAGAAGTCTGTGCCGAAGGCACGAAACGCACTTACGTGGCGTGGAAGAAGGTATGCGCTTGTTTTATCTACGGCGAAACACCTTCTTTAATCTCTGTGAACTGCAGCAAGTGGACACTAATCTAATCCTCAACTTGTGTGTGCGCCAATCATGAATGATGATTGTTTGATGCAGGCCTTTCAATGCGTATCATTGGAAAAATTGGAAGCCGCTAAAGCTAGCAAAGAGGCTGCTACTGCTTCAGTGGCCGTAGCGGCAGCCCCCACGCCCGTTGCTGCTCCGCCTGCAGCAGTCACTAGCGCTAAGACTGCCAAAGGTGCATCCAGTGCCAAAGCTACGAGCAAGCCTGAGAAAGTTGTATCGACAAAGGGCCTAGTTTCGCCCCAAAAGGCGCCCTCGTCGTCTTCATTGTCAGGCAAAGCCATGTCCAAATCGCCTGTTAATATTCCAGGCAGTAGCAAAGGCAGCAGTAGCAGTGGCGGCAGCCGCAGTGGAGAAGTGTTTCCAGCGGAAGGCCCCGGGCACAAGCACCCAGTCGATCTCGAAGGCCACTTGAAAGCTGCCTTAATGAAATTCGTGCCGAAAAACGCGGAGGGTATCTGCGTTGCGCGGCACGCTGGTGGAATGGAAGGCGTGAAAGTGAAAGAAGTTAAATACGAAGTGAAAGCAGCCAAAGGAGTTGTGGTGACCGAACCGCTCAAAGACGCAAGCTGCTGCGCGGCCTGTTCTAGGCATCCCGCGTGCGAATTCTGGGTCCGGGAGACCACCGGGTCTTCGTGTTGGCTCATGAAAGACTTCAGTGGCCTCCTCGTCGACTCTACCCGCCGCAGCGCCTTCAGCGGCGCGTGGGCTGCCAAGAAAAGGCACCAGTTAGGGCTGGGAAAAGCACCGTTGCCAGGCACGCCAGGAATTGGCGAAATTATGCCCCACTCCATGCAGGCTGGTGGCGGCGGTGGCGGGGGCAACGGGGCAGCTGGCGCAGCTGGAAGTAGACACATTGAAGTAGACCTGGTGCCGGGCGAGGGCCCAAGGAATAGCGGTGGCAGTCACAGCAGCAGTAGTCACAGCAGCAGCACTTCGAGCAGCCATAGTAGTAGCAGTAAAGACGCGAAAGGAAAGTCGAAAGGACCAAGCTCCATCATGGGCTCAGTTCTCAAGGCCATAAAAGGAAAAGGAGTTACTGCCGGAGTGCATAAAGAAAGCCGCAAAAAAGGAAAAGAGAAGTAAGAATTGAGCTAACAAGCCAAATGATTCTTTGTGTGTATGTGGCCATCTCGCCTTTGTCTAGTTGTGCATTATATCTGATGTTCAGGCTGTAATCGAGCTCAGTCCAGTAGTGTGCAGCATACTTCATCATGAGAAGAAACACCCAAAACTCAGAACCCTCTCAGCAAAAGAAGGAAAAACGGAAAAAGGATATTCGACATATATGGATCGAAGGAACGAGGATAGCGTATCAAGCGACCCTACCCGGCTTTGCGACGCATGAGGCCCGGAGTTATATAGGACTCTAGGAAAATTCCTTTCGAAAAAGCACGAAACTCTGAATCAGCTCTGAACATATATTTCCGCGATATAGACTAGATTTAATTGTGAGCTCACGATTCATAATATTCGCGTATTTGCGGTTCACCCTCAAAAGCCGTAACTTCGGGACATAAAAATGAAGTTACGTGATGGTTGTATTGAGCTGACTTTTATCATAGGCACAGTGAAATTATGGCATCTTACCAATTGTAAGTTCAATAAAGAGGCATCTGAATCCTGAAATGCTGGTGGGCGGTGGACAGTTCTTGTTTCAAGCAGCCACGATTTGCTTTCAGAGCTGCACAGCACTTCTGACCTCGGCTGACGAGCGGCAATAACAATGCTCCAAAGCACATTATGCTAGCAAGTACTTGCGTATGAGAAAAGCACCCAGCGCTGCACGAATGCACTATTTTTTCTTTGAAACAGAAGGCGGGTACGGAATCTCGGAAAGATGTTCGGCAGCCAAACAGTCGCGTTGAAAGCAAGGCGTCGTGCGACGCTCTCCTCGCTTCACTGCACCGCCAGTGCCAGAGCCCTTGCAGTGATGAGGCGAATAGAGCCTTTTGGTATTGTAAGGGTGAGCCACCTTGTCGTAAGGTTTGGGCTCGATCGGGGACCCCTCCCATTTTGTTACGATAGAGTTGAATAAATCCGTGCTGTTAGTAAGTACTCCTAGTGAATCAGCCCTGGAGCCCAGTCCCCAGTGGTGCCCAGGCAAGCTTGGAAAAAAATATTCCACGTGGGTAAATTTGATGTCGTGAAAAAGCACCACACCTAAACACGAGAGCAGAGTAATCAGACGGATGGACTGGAATGCGAATTGATTGGGCATCACGAAGATATGAGTTCAAGCATGTAGGCCAAGAACATCTTCTGTCTCTCTGTCTCTCTGTCTTTTTCTCTCTGTCTTACATTCCTTTTCTTACACCTTACTTGATCTAGCTTTACATATGTTTTAGTGTTCTGCCATGCAATGGATGCCGCTGAAACTCACCATTCGGTGCTAGAAGCTGGACCCAGTCCTGGTAGTCGTACATGACGTCAGGCATGGCGTGGGTGCCATCAATGTGCAGTACATCGACCTGGTTGGGTGTGGGCGCCGGTGAAAAATATTTAGCAGGGATGATTATGAATCGTACTTTTCGGATAAATCATGAAGAAAAGCATTCGCCGCTTGAAATACGGAAAAGATTATGATCATACAACCTATGCTGTTGTCACCAAACCTGCATGTTATTGAGGCGGAAACGCTGCTTTATTGGTACGAAAGCTTGATCAAAAGTTGCAACGATAATTTCCACTCGATCACGCAACCCGAGATTGACGAGTGAATCATCAACTTGTTTATCTTGTGCACATTCATCCTTTACAAACAAGTCGACAGCAATCACTTTCACGTCCTCAGATGCAGCAGCAAAGCATGCCGTGCTGAAGCCATGGTCTACACCCAGGTCGACGACTACCTTCGCGTTCTGGTGTTGTACTGTCCAGATAGCGAAGTTGCAATTACCCTTCCATGCGCTACCCTTGCTTTGAGTGACAAAGTATTCTGAAATACGCGAAGTTTCAGGACTCGTGAAGGAATTTACAACCAAATTTCCCAGGAATCGGCGATCATAGGTCTCACGAGTTTGATTTGTGGCTCCCCGTAATGATGCAAATACTGCGGGGATACACAAGACGATAAGCGCGTAGTAGAAGAGCATTTGTTCAGCGTAAGCTTCTTTTCGTACAGTGGCTAGCCTCAACTTGTATGAAGTATTAGAACGTCATGGTGCTCTAGCTGTTTGAAACGATTAGTTTTGAAGCAAGATAAACATTCATGCGTTGTTTTTGCGTGGTAATAATGTGAAAACGTGTTACAGGCAGTCGCACTGTCGCACTGTCGCACTTTCCCTGCTGTTGTGTGTGTTTTGAATCAATCTTTCTGATTCTTCACAGTACAGGGTACAGGGGCCAGTTTGGAGGAATGAGGTGTAACTCTTGGGGATTAGAGCATTCGAGTGAAATCACCTCAAACTTCGCATGCTCCTTGAATAACACTTAAACTCCCTTGACCTACCACGAAGGCGCATCAAAATTATCCTTCATCTTCATCTTTACCTTAAGTGAAATAAGTGCCTACCCGAAGGAAATTTTGACACCTCAAACTTCGCATGCTTCTTGAATAACACTTAAACTCCCTTGACCTACCACGAAAGGCGCATCAAAATTATCCTTCATCTTCATCTTTACCTCAAGTGAAATAAATGCCACTTTGGACCGCTACCATCACTCCCATGGCCATTCGGGCATGTGCGCCTGATTAGCTTCTTAGGTCTAGTTTGCGCTGCTTTGCTTTTCTTCTCTACCTGTTAGCCTTCTAATTCCGGCCCTTCGGGGCCTGTCTCAAATAAATGCCTTCCCGAAGGAACTTTTGACACCACGCGCATTTTTGTTGTCAACACTACAGTGACCACCATGAGGGCTAATTTGAATCCTTTGAGGCCAAAAAGGTCAGCTTATTTGGCAAATCAGATGAAGTTGTGAGCCCGCTAAGAACCTGGGCGTGTATTAAAGGGCTTGGTATCCAAATTTATATTTTTATATGCTTATACTACACAAGGGACACACCGATTTCGCCTGTTGAGATGATGCCACATTTTTTTAATCACAATCGAGGCAGCGCAGCCTGAACTTCTTCATGGGCAATGACGAACACCTGAACTATTTTGCTGTACCATGGAAGGCGTATGAAAAGCGATCTTCGTGTTCCTCGTGGGGCCAGTCGGTAACTATTTCTAGAAATAATGGACAAATGGTTACTTTAAATTTACAGTCTTCAGAACTTCCTGCACGTCTGCTTGCTATAATAACATAATCACCCCATGATATCATGCTTTCCTTCTTTCTTCTTGCTCCGTAGTGCTGCCGAGGGGCTATCACTACGCATTGCCCTTCCTTTGATTGACCTGAAGCAAAAATCTCACGGCTGAGTGTCCGGTCGTCGATTGGCAAAAAAAAATTGACATCATGCGAGTAACGAGAAACGAGAATGTGTTGAGAAGCCGGATAAGAATGATACTGTAAGCTAAGAGCTACAGTACACTCTGTTTTCCCTTTCTCTAATAATCTCTCAGGGCTCGGCTTTACAATGATACTATAATTTTAGTAGGTTCAGAGATCTAGAAGCATCGCAACAACGCTTCCTTTACTTCCATTAGAATTGCTCTCGTAGCTAAAGTCTTGATATTTGATGCGTGTACTTCACGTTTTTTTATCATAATATACTAGTAAACAATCAAATCAGCGGTGCGAGTGCAGATAAGGTGCAGGTATAACGTGGACTTCACTATCGCTCACAAACAATGGCTCTGGTAATAAGGCATCAACTCAAATACCGTTGGCTAATGCTATGCATTGCCTTAGCTGTTGTAATTAGCAACCTGAATGTGGATGCAAATCGACTACCGTCATCTTCGTTGAGTCCAGACCTGGTCGCAACGCGAGAGCGCAGCTGTGAGGCTTCAAGTGAATTATTCCTACCTCTCGATGCTACATCTTTAGAATGTAAGACTGTATGGGGTGAAGCGCCCTTCGTCTCCGCCCGCAGTGTGGGTACCACAGTTATGTCATCAGCCATAAGGCACACCTTGGCTGTGCAGTTGGCGGCGCGACCTGACCTCGGCATGGTAACATGTGAGCCTCCGCGAGGTCGACTGCGGCTTCGGCCCCTTCTTGTTTTAGATTTGAAAGAGGTAGATACTTCCAACGGCTACCGAAACATTAAAAAACTGGTTCAAGGAGATTGCGGCAACAAGCGCTTCGCATATGTGGCCACACGCACCAATGAGCCATCACTGCTGCGAGAGGCTGCACTAGCATCGCTTGGCTTGAATGGCACTGCTGCTTTGGAGGAGCATGCGGCCACTGTCGACTTAGGTGGGCTCCTCTGGCGCCATGGGTGGAGCGTCGCTATGGTGCACTGTGGACTTGAGGAGCTTGCTTCGGGTAACGTGAATACTCATTTGACGACACCAGCAGATGGACCTTGGGCTGTGCCACCTTCTAATGCCCACAAACCCCTCTATGGTGTGGTTGAAGTATTCAATACCAAACTTACCGAAGCACGGATGATGGCAGCCTATCCTTTGCGCATGGCGCCGACCACCCCGCCTCCTTTTTCGAAACTCTTCGGTTCAAGCGATAAATTTTATCGTGAAGGTATCACTGTGATTGTGATGACGTTTCAAAGTCACGAAAGAGCGAGCGCTGCAAAACGACTACTTTCTCAATTGACGTCCATGAGTGCCACTGTCAATCCTATCGGCCATCCTCTTATTGCAGAAGGTGTCTTAATTTGGAACGGCCATGGCTCTAAACCGGAGAAAAATGCATGGACGCCCCCTAGTGACTTTTTCGCTGACGCGCCCAGATGTCGCCTGGTGCTTGCCCCCGTAAATGATCTTCAGAATCGCATGAACATGACTCTCGTCAAGCCTGGTTCCAATGCAGTCATGATTTTGGACGATGATAGTGTATTGCCCTCGCTAGAGACGCTCTCGAAGGCCTATGCTCTATGGAAAAGGTATGGGGGAGCAAGATTGGTGGGTTTGTTGGAGAGCCGAGGGCCGCCCATCTTGATTCCCGCGGCAACGGTAGGTTCCGTGAAAGTCTGCGGTGATGGGAACTATGCTTACCTCGGTCATCCGTATTGTCCAAATGGCAATGCATGGGTCGTGCAGGCGCCTTACCTCTTTCATCAGGTTAGTGAATTAGGGTTCAGAAGAAGTGATATTGAAATAATCGCCTGAATCGAAATGTAACAGTAGGATTCAATTTTTCAATTCATTGTATGTTGGGGAGGATTGTCCTACGAAGTAAGAAGAGAATGATAGGAATTTTTTGTGTGTGTAATACCAAAATAAGTATAATGTGTTGCATTGTAACATTTGAATGAATGTTATATTGTTTCTTCAGCGCTATGCGCAGGAGTATTCGTCGTCACCAGCCCTCGCCCCGCTCCGAGCCTTCGTGAAGAAACAACCATGTTTTCCTGACGATTTGGCGTTCAACACTTTCGTAAACTGGGCTAGCGGCGCGCCAGCAGTTTGCACGGACCAAATTATTGCTCAACGTCAGCTGTTAGCCTCTGAAAGTAGAGAATTAGCCGTGGAAAGAGTGGACGATCCATTCACGTTGACCTGGAAACAAGACGCTAATTTTACCCACAGACGCTTGGGGCTTTCTGGAGGGCCAGAGTGGCAATTCCTGCGCAGCCATGGGTCCATGTGGATACTGCACTTCTTTGGAGGCTTCTACAGTCACACAGGGTGCTGGGCGTCTGCACGTGGAAGCCAAGGCTACACCCTTGCACCAGACAACATTCGCTACCGTGGAAGTTGCCCATTACCAGACTTTACGTCAATGTTTGAACTAGGCAACCGCAGCATAACTTCCAATTAGTTGGCATCTCCAAGATCCTATGGGTTCAGTCATCGCCGCGTGAGGAGGATAAGCTTTTGAAAATGTGTGCCTTCATTACCTCCTGCTTCAAAAGAGGATCGCACAGGCATTGTGTGAGGCACGCCAACCACCATTCAGAACTCGACGTCGAAGTATCCGCGCGATGTGACTGGCTCAGTAAGGAATCCGATTATGAAAATACCAGACCAGTCTAGGTCAATGATTTTCAAGGGGGCGTAAGTGCTCTGCGCTCTGCGAGGTGATACGATACCGCACTGCCGCAGAGGCGAATTAGTGTAATAAGGAGTTGTTATGAGATGCATTTGAACTGATATCATTATTTGTACCTCGCAGGTAAATAGCCCATAGCTTTTTACCCTATATCAATCCGTGGTTCAATGCTCCTGAGCGGATGCGTGGATATGTATGCCGCATATTCATCTTCCCCTTGTCTGTGGTCATTAAAATTTAGAAACCGAATCGAATTGTATTCCAGATGCGAAATGATATACCTATTTTCTCTTGAATAGATTTGTGTTGAGACGGAATTGTTAGTGAATTCCATAGAACTCCATTTAGACAAAAAATTGACTAACCTAGATGAAGCTCACGACCACAGAAACTCCATTATCTGTGGTCCTTGAGAAGCCAGCGAAAGCCGAGCTAAATGACGTCCCTTTCGAGGCCATGCGTCTTATGGGCTGGTCTTCTCCTGGTGCAAGGCCACCGCTGCTGCTACCAGGGTATGCACCACTGCTATTGCTACTGCCATGCACTTTGAGGTTACTGGCGCTCATCGCCAGACGGTTTACTGCTCTGTTCAACGGACGTGGAACCGTGCTTGCTGAGTTGTTGCTATCATTGCTGTTTCGCAAAAGACCTGCTTTGGCAAGGTGGCTGCGTGCTATGGGCTGGTAAAGCACTGCTCCGCCGCCTAGTTTCAGGTGTGAAGAGTTCACGGAAAGTACATGTCAAAGCAACAAAAAAATAACATGCTTTGAATAGTCAAAGCAACAAAAAAATACCATGCTTAGAATAACGAGGTTAGCATGAATAGGTAGCGTTTCAAACATTCAATTCCTAGGTATAAGTACATGCTCAAAGATCATAAGAGGTAGCGTCTAGGAAATTAAGCTCACCATCGCTACATGCGAGCTCGTGATTGTTTACACACAGCAAACGGTGGCCTGCGCGTAAACCCAAAAATAGAGATTCATTATCACCACTTCTACTATGATCATTTTTTAAGTCCCATGCGCTACAGTCGTCAGCCACTGCTTCGACCTGAATCGGAGAATTACGAAAAAGAGTTCCCGTAATTTTGTGATCATACCATACGGAATAAACCCTTAAATGGACGAATCGCAAAGCTTGGAAAAGAAAATTGATAAAAGAGTAGGAACATCTTACAATTTTTTCATGCATTAAATAATCATCAACGTGCACTGATATGGCGAAAATACCGTAACACCGAAGCCTCCGAGTCCGGGCCCTAAGCGCACGCCTCGCCGCCACCCCTCCAAATCATGCACGCGCAAGACCACCGTGCCGGGAACCTTGAAGCATAGCACCAAAGACCATGAAGTCTGTGCGGCCACATCAGTAGCGGTAGTATTTGAGCCGTTGCTCGTGATGCCTACTAAATTAGCGCTCCGACCATCGCTGTTGCTAGTGTTTGTGGTACCGCTGCTGTTGTTGTTGCCGTGAGAGTTGTTCCCACTGCTATCACTACATGTGTTACCACTTGTGCTATCTTCACTTGAGGCCAGTGCATTGTTACTGCCAACGTCTTGCGCCATCTCCAGCGCTGAATGCGACTTCGCTATAGCTTCGTACTCAGCTTGCGTGATGACGCCTCGATCCAACTTGCTCTGTGCCGACGCAAGAGCGGGCGTCGGTGCCAACGAGGAAGACTCCGACACAGTCTTTGAGGGATTTAGATTACTACAACTACTGTTTGAAGATCCGTCACTGCTGTGGGCGATGTTTGGATTTTTTCTGCGAGCACCTCGGAGTGAACGCGGCGGAAGGGCTCGCCGTAGCACATGTACGGCTTCAGGCCAGGGCAGAGCGTTCAGCGAAGTGCCATTCACAGATTCGAGCCGGGTCCCTACCTTTGAAATCACAACCGAATTCAGAGAAGCGAAGAAAGAAGAAGAATTGAAGCGATATTTGATAAGTAGAACAATTGCAGTGATCCTTCTTTTTTTTTTAATAGCTTTGTACGCAATACACCGGAACTAGAGAGGCTCCTGACATTCTCTTTTGAGAAGCTGAGCCCTATGAGGTAAGTGGATGGATTGTGCTTACAGTGGCGCCTTGCCCTCGTAGCATATTTTCATTTTCTGTGAAGGCAAGTACTTGAGCGCCGCACATGCCAGGGCATGGACCTAGTACTAGCCGCAGCGCCTTTGAAACCGCTTCACTCGTCAGATCAATGTCGCTACCCAGAGCGCTGCGAAAGTCATCCAGCAGCAGTTCTGGGAATACTGCTAGGTGTCGTTCGCTGACGACGCTTGCCTTAGGTAGAACATTGTAGTAGCCCAGGTCTTCGTGCCGGTATGTTGCACGTCCTGGGCTGACTGTCGTTAGTACACTCATCAGTTGGCCCGACACAGTACTACTTCTAGATCCTTGAGCCTGACTAGCCTTCAATTCTCAGCCCTCAGTTCTTAAAGCTCCGTGAAGAGAATTTAGCATTGAGCTATCAGCACAGCTTCAGCATAGCGTTGAAGGAAAGAAGCCATTGAAGCATGAAGCTAATTATGACGCGCAGTAGTAAGAGCGTAAGAGCGCGCAAAAAACGAGAACATCAAGCATCAGCATGATTATATTCTACAGTACAGAAGTTTGCAGCACTTTTCTCCTCGAGATGATGACCACACGATGACATGTTCACAGTTCACATGCGTGTTCGTGTGTTGTCTGATTTGATCGCGACGCACTCTTTCATCACGTTTCTGAGTAGTAAAGATAAGACTACGTGGCTGTGGCTACCTTTTAAAATCAGGTGCATTTGAGCGCGTAACCAGTTATCAGAGCTCGAGCGCGCTGTCGTTAGTTTGCAGAACAAATCAACTTATACTAGATTGAGAATAAGCCGGTTTTCTGCTTCGATACATTGCACCTGTTCAGGAAAAATGCAGGGCGAAGATTCTACATTTGGGAAGTTTAAAGCTGGCGAGGTCGATGTTGCTATCGACGATGTGTCAGCGATCGGTACATCTAGACCACATTTTCAACTATTGGGATTTGTAGAGGTTGCTTCACTAGGTTCAAAATAGTTGTTTGTGTGGTATTTGTTCGCAATAAGCTAGGTTTCCCTAGTAGCGTAGCCATAGATTGTGATATGTCGTCCTAGTGTGCTAACAATACGTTTCTTTGCAATTGTTGTCAGCGCGGCGTGCCGGTGACAAGATAATGGAAATCTATAACGCTCCCGACTTCGCAGACAAAATTAAGGTTATCGCTACCATATATACAGCTTTCCTAGCTTCTTATCAATGAAGCTTGCAAGGATGTAAATGGACCCATTTGTGCATGCACGCGATATAGATATCCACCATTTCGAAGTCATGGGCTAGATGATTGCAGCGCTTACTGGCGTTCTTTCAAAAGTATTGGATTTTGCGTTGTCTAATAATGTATCTGCTCTTACGTACTCTGTGAGCATTCACCTATTTCTCTACACGTGCACCCCAGGTTTTCGATCTTCTAACTTTTTCACTTCTTCGGGTGGTACTTCCTTTACTTCTTTGCAGGACCCAAAAGCTGACGGCAGCCCGCTCACGCTTGCTGATCTTGAGGCCAACAAAATCATTTGCTCCGAGCTTAAGAAATTGTAAGTTCTGTCCGCTCATCAAGGAGGTCGTCATGAGTTTTTCTTCTTCTTGTGGTTAGGTGGCAACTTGACTGGGCATATGTAAAAAATTCAGTCGCTATGTCTGTTACATTTCTTTGAGCGCAGCAATTTGTTATTTTTAAGTATATCATTCGATTAACCCTTGAGTATCACTTCAAACCCGCGCATTCTTTATCCCAGATACCCGAGCATTCCGATCATCTCCGAAGAGAATGCCAATGCCCCTTACAGCGAGCGCAAGAACTGGGATGTCTTCTGGTGCGCGAGCTGAAGTTGTTGTTTACTCGTTAACTCTCGAGCTCTGCTCCTCTGCTAAACTATCATTTATTTAAATCAATGAGTATTTTATTTTGGTTTATTCTTGTGATGCTCGCTGAATCTTGGCAAATGAGATGTTATCATCCACATGTTCACACGCATACACAAATATTTCTCTTCTTTTTTTTCTATTCTAGGTGCGTGGACCCCCTGGACGGCACCAAGGAGTTCATCAAGCGCAACGGCGACTTCACGGTCAACATCGGCCTGTGTGTGAAAGGAGCACCATTTGCAGGGGTGGTGTACTGCCCCGCTTTGGACCCGCCAGTGATTTACAAGGGGGTGAAAGACGACGGTTTGCCGATCAAAGAAGAGTGCGATGCCGTCGGTGGGGCGGCAGGCTACGACTCGTTCAAGACGATTCGGCCCAAGGTGAGGTCTGGGATATTGGGGTTGCTTTTCTTCATTCTTGTCCTTCTCTTCCATTCTCTATTCCCTTTGTCACTAAGTCTCTCTTTCCATCATTTGTCAATCGTTTTGACACCTAATTGCGTATCTGGTCATAATTCTGCTCTTCTTGAACTTCACCTTCTACCTCACTAGGAATTCTCGGAAGCAGACGCGAACCTCACGGTGGTGGCCTCTGCGTCGCACAACAGCCCCGAAACCGACGCGTTCATCGCCAAGTACAGGGGGGCGCGGCGGATCGAGCGCGGGAGCAGCCTCAAGCTGCTCATGGTGGCGGAGGGGGCGGCCCACGTGTACCCCCGCTTAGCGCCCACCTCCGAGTGGGACACCTGCGCGGCGCAGGCGATTGTGGAGTGCGCGGGAGGAAAGGTGCGGGCGTGCGGGCGTGCGTGCGTGGAGAAGAGAGAGGGTGATGTAGAATCTGCGCATTAAGAGGAACTTTAAAAAAATAGGTTGTCAGACACAAGTAAGATTGAATCGTGTCTTTTCTGTCGAAACAGTGCTGACGCTTTTATTTCAGCATAGACCACCGAAGAGGGTGATTGGTCAATATTTCTGATTTTTTGTGCTTTCTCCTCGCTCTTTACCCCTGTTTTCCTAACACCTTTCATCTTCATCCCAATACAACAGGTGCTGCAAGCAGCCGGCGGCGCGCACGACTGCGAGCCAGGCAAGCCAGTGCGCTACAACAAGGAGCAGCTCCTGAACCCGCACTTCGTGGTTTACGGCAAGGTTGGAACTGAGCACGCAATTTTTAATGGACAATTTTAATGGTTGGCCAACTTTTCACCTTCTTACCATGGTTGAGAGAAACCCCATCAGAAGCGCGTGAATTTTCGGGGTTTAAGACGTCCGTTGAAGCAGAGCCTGAGAACACGTCTACTCTTATTTTCTCTCCACCGTCTCTCTCTATCTCTCTCTCTATGTTCTCCCTGTTCCATACTTAAATTATTTACATATGTTTTGTTTTCAGGTGATTGAGCGCAAGGCGAAGGCGGCGAAGAAGGAAGTGTCTTTGTTCGGGGAAGAAGCATCCAGTGGACCGAGCCCGATGGTGCTCTTGGCGGTGGCAATGGCGGTGCTGGCTGCGCTGGCTTACTTTTTCATGGCACAATAATATGGACTTGGATTTGAGCAGGGCGATGAGAAAAAAAGTATTTCACAATTAAGAGCTTCCCTTAATGACTTCAGACTTCAAGATCTAGAGTTAGAAGTAGACTTCAGGATTTTTAGTTGCGCCACCGGAAAGATAGCTCTAATTTGTACTATGATCTAGCTTACATTGCGGGTCTCGTCCCGAAGTAGCTCTATGACCGTATGAGTCGCTCGGCCCCCCGACTCACTGGTCAAGACGTAAAAGGACTTCACTATTTACTATCCTCATTACGATTTTGACTTGCGCGTATTGCGCGCAACGCACGCGCGTGCACTTTGGCCCACAGCGCTGGCTTCTTCTGTGACTTTGGGTTTGTATTAGTTCGAGTTCGTCCCGAAGTAGCTCTAAGCTACCATAAAGCGATTTATTTTGACAGGCCCTGATGGGGCCCGAATTATAAGGCTAACAGGTAGAGATAAAAAGGAAAGCAGCGTGAACTATATATAGGAAGCTAATCGGGCGCACATGCTCGAGTGCTCGAGTGGCCATGATTTTTTTAGACAGGCCCCGAGGGGCCGATTTTTGGTACGTCCGGAAACGGAAATTCTTTCTAATTCGTTATTCGCCTTCCGCGTAACTTCTATCAAGTCCTCGAGGCAATTGCGAATTGACCCCGCCCTCCCTCCCTCCCTCCCTCCCTCCCTCCCTCCCTCCCTCCTTCAAACCCCAGCCTCGGGGAGCGGAATCGAGCGAGTTGCCTGTTGCCTTGTGCGGATCCTGATTCTTAATTCTTAAAAATTCTGGTTCTGTTCGATTGGCCGCTGGCTGATCGGCTGTCGTCGGCAGTTTAGTCGATTTTTGAAAAGTGTGGCACATCAAGCTTCGGCGTGGGGCTGTTGGCATACATATGGCGATGAATTGTGGCCTGGCCGCGTGGAGCGTGCGGCTCTTCGCTGCATTTCTCTTGGTCCAGTGCATTTTCGTGCTCGTGTTCGGATCCGCTGGATGGACCGCCTACATGGTGCCCCCAGAACCAGATGGTGATCATTCGGGCGCAGCCGCTGCAGCGATGCATGGTAGCGGCAGCAGTGCCGATGGTCATAGTATGATTGATGAGGCCTCAACACGGCGCATTTTGGCTGAAGGTAGTGCTCCAGACGCAGAACTGCAGATGGCGATGGTGGCCGCACGGCAAGAGGTGAATATATATGTCTCCCCTAGCTCTCGCCTGCGGGTAGGTGTCACTGCGACGCTCCGTGAATCTAGCTCGAGAGCAGTAGGCGCGACTATGTAGCGTACCACGAACTAGCCTCTTTCTTGAGCTGGAAGATTTAGACGTAGTTGATGGGTTATTTCGTGCAATTTATGGAGTGACTAGAGTCATTTGAGAGGTGCGCGCATTCTGTATCATGTAATCTTACAATACTGCCACTTGTACTTGTGCTTTTGGGTTCTCAAACAGGGCGCACATGCGGCCATGCAGCTGGAGCATATCTACCAGTTTGCCTTTTGCGCCATGTGCTTCGTGGTGAGCTTTCTTTGGAGTGCAATTTCTTTAGATTGGAATGGTCTCCTTGAGGAGGGAGGTTGAGGCAGAACGGGAAAGTTGTGCAGCACAACTTGCATTAAAGTCGGCATTAAATTGCGCTTATTGTGCGACCGCCTGCGCACCTGCCTGTCGTGTGCCTTGCTTACTTTCTAACAGGTCAACGAGCTTTCCTCCGGGCGCACCATCCAGCGCGTGTTGCTGTTTATCTTGGTGGTCACCTACGCGACGGCGACGGCGGGCATTGCAGCCTGGCTCGTGCCGGCGGGCTACTCAGAGGACAAAGCTCAGGTATACCAGAGGATATTTTGGAGTGGTTCCTTCACTGCTGCTATATAAACTTCGTAAAGTAAAGGTTGATAGGGGTCACCAGGTATTGGACGTGGGACGTTTGATGGTTCGACGTTTGTTAGCGTTCAGTTATTTTCTCTCGTACCTTTGTACTGATCAAATTTTGTTTGGTTGCTTGTATGCTTCGATTTGTTTTGCGCAGACTGAAGTCCTTGCGGTAGGCGCGATTGAAATTGCCATGTTTGTCATGCTGTGCGTGGACTGCTGCGGCGGCCATGAAGAGCGTCTGAAAAGCGGCCACCACAAGAGCCGCCTCAGGTGGGGCATTGCTCGTTTGTGTATTATCTCAATGATCATTCCTCATGGACCGTGAATAGAGTAGATCAAGAAGGGAGGTAGATTCAAGTGCTATCAACTTACAATGCTTATGCGCCTTATCACGAGTTTCATTCAATTTTTGTCACCTACTTGACTTGCAGTATTCTTCTCTCTATTGTCTGCGACCTCCTCCTTCCGATGCCTATCTCTCTAGCTCCCGGTGCCATTTTGCCAAGTGGATCGTACGCGCGTGGTGCTTGCTGCTCATGGGCCAGGCCGTCATGATCTTGGGCTTCAACCGCCTGTCGTGGGACCATTACTTGGGCACCCCTGGCGTGGTCACCACGGTGGACTCCCTGAAACAGCGCGTGAAAGACTTGGAAGTAAGCGTTCAATCGGGCGAGTGTGTGTGTCGTCACCTTAGGTTGGGGCTGTAAACCTGTGCTCATTTTGTTTCTTATGGAATTATATCGATAAACAGCTTTTGAAGACCAACATTTTTGAAAGGATTTCATGAAGGGTACTTAGCCTCTCTTTTACTCTCTCTCTCTCTCTCTCTCTGCTCTCTCTATCCCTCTTTAGGCTTTGAACTTCGATCTTCAGGAGCAGCTTTCGACCTGCCACGATAGCTCTCCATCTTCTTCTATCTCTCATGGCAGCGGTGGCGCTATCAGCCATGTCTCTGCGCCTACTTCGATGCCCTCGATGTTCAAAATGGTGCCCAGTGCCCTTCCGGCGATCGTGCCTGAAATTTTGCCTGTGCCAGCCCCGACGAGCATGCCGGTGGTAGCTGCGCCTCCGCCAGCGCCTCCCAAACCAATAGAAGTTCCGGACGCCAAGGACGATGGCAAGAAAGGCGACAAGGACAAGAAAAACGACGATGAAAAGAAGAGTCTCGATGAGAAGAAGAGTCCCGATGACAAGAAGACCGGCAGCGGCGATGGTCGTAAAGTAGGAGGTGGCGGTGGCCTTGGAGGAGGTGGCGGTGGCATGGGTGGCATGGGTGGTGGCACAGGCAGTGATGGGCCGGATTGGGACTTGCTTGCTGAGCTCACGGGCACAATGGGCGCGGCGGGCGCTGACAAGAAGGACCCCCCTGGAAAAGCAACCCTTCGAAAGCTGTCGGAAGAAGACGCTGACTCTACCGCAGCAGAGGCAGCCCCTCCAGCACCACCCCCTCAAGCACCACCGGCTACAACAACAGCAGCAGCAGCGTCGCCGCCAGGACCAGTCGCAACAGCCACGGGCCCTACTGAAGTTGTGGAGTGTTTGGCGGGGGAAGCAGCGTGCGCGGTGTGGGGCGCGAAAGTAGAAGGGGCTTACGTGGGCATGAAGCTAGGATACGTGTTTCAAACGGGCATGGCAGTGACCGCCATTGCGGTGCGTGTGAATTGTAATAAAAATTTCAACTTATTCTTCTGTTTTTATGCTTCAGTCATCTTGTTACCTCGAAAACACAATTTCCTTTCTCTCTTATCTCCTTTTCGTAACTTTTCCAGTCCCATACCATACAGTGCTCTCTATCTTTTTTACTCACGGATTCTCTAATCATGCCGTCTCCTCACCAGGTGAACGAGGTCGGTCCAAAAACCGTGCAGCGCGCCGTGCTTTTCTTCCTCTTGGCGACTCTCGCCGCGGCCACTGCTTGCATTTATGCTTGGCTGGTAAAGTTAGGGGGTGTTATCTTTTCAAATTGCTCCGAAGTAGTTGAGATGAGTGTGCAGAGAACCCAGGAGGGTGCTACGTTTTTCTCTTCTATCGTTTGCCACGCTATCCCTTTCAGCACGACAGTTTTGGTTAAAGTCCAGGATTTTTTTTGTTGCGAGAACGACTGCTTGAATCCTTTCTCATCCTTCCATTTTCCTCTGTGATCGTCCTTACTCTTTTTCTTTTTCGAAGGTGCCGATTGGTTTCGACGAAAGTGTCGCTGCCGCGCAAACCGCGCAAGGGTTCGGAGCGGCCGCCTGCCTCTTTGTGCTGCTGTGCCTCGACTGCTACCTGGCCCGAGAAGGCGGCTGTTGCGACGGTCAAAGCGGCGAAATGAAAGAACTCAAGAAGTTTCACGCCATACCCAAGGTACAATGTCCTCCTCCTCCTCCTCTCCTGCGCAGGCACAGATGAATACAACTCGTTCACACAAGTTCCTGATCGCTGTTTTGGTTATTGATAAAAATTTGGTCCGAAGCTTCTTTGCCTTGACTGTCTTTTTGAAATTCATTCCCTGCGAAGTGGCCAAATCCTTGGTCTTATCGGTCCTGCTAATGATCTCCCTGTTGAAATCTTTGAACTAGCTCCTGTCCCCCCTTTTTTTTCCCGTTCTTTCTTCCTTTCTTCGATCGCCATTTCCAGGACGAGGAGGCTGCGATCAAATCGGAGAACAAGAATTCGACGCCACGAAGCAAGAACTAAAAGAAATCTACTGGAGATAAAGAGCGAAATTCTTATTGATTCTTCCTATCTACCTTACTCAGCTGATTGCTTTGCGGCTATAAAGTTAATTCGTGTGAGTCGCTTACGACACCGCCGTGCAGCCGTGAGAGTTCTCGCTATATTAGCTATTAGTATTTATTACGAATTATACAGTCGCAATTACTTCGTGAGGAGGACAAATGAAAAGCTTAGTGCTCCTCCAGCACTTCCCCATATTATTTCAACGCCATTACACCTCTACGTATAGAAGGTAAATTAAATTTTTCGATCCTCTGACGCCGTAAATGTAGGTGGTTCAAAAATGCCTGCACTGCCTTGTTAACTGTTAACCACAGGGGCTTATTAAATGTATATACAAAGGAATCCATTGCCCTACAAGGCAGCGTATTTCTGCATAAAAGAAGTCTAAAAGAACCATTCGCCTGGCTTCTTCTTTTCGACGGGCACAGGCACGGGCATGGGCGACAGTTGCCTTCCCCAAAGTCCGATGCCGCCGCCGCCACCCCCGCCGCGGCCACCGGGACCGTCGCGGTCGTTGCTGCTGTTGTCTGTACGCCGCTGCGTGACAGGCCTTTGTTTCCGGCCTGCATCCTGGATTGCCACTATGCGCATCTTCAAGAGCCCAATCTTGAACTCGTCCATCTGAAGAGATTGCAATCATAACAATGGGTAAAAGTCAGATGGCGGTTACTAGACAAAGCGTACGTGTTGTCAAGCTCAAGGTAGACTGCGGGGTACAGCAGGATACAAACAGTAAACAAAAACAATTTCTATTTTGGCCTATAGGCGCGGAATCGTCTCTCACGATAGACTCCATATTCAAGAAAAGGGCAGCAGACAGGGCTGACAACTGACAACTGACTCAACGCACCTCGAGAACGCCGTCCCCATTTACGTCAAAGTCCTTGATCGCTGCACGAATCTCAGCCAAGGTCGCAGAGACTCCAAACTTGTCCATCAGACCTTGCTGGACTTCCTCTACGTCAACTACGCCATCGGCGTTTGTGTCAAAGGCATTGAAAGACGCAACTTTGGCTGCCGCCGCGCTCTTAGCCTTTTCCTCTTCCGTTTGCACCCCGTACTTTGCACGTGCCACCTCATCAAGGTTCGCGAGTAATGATTCTCTGTACGCTGATGACGTGACGTCTACATTGCTATCACTGCTACCGCTGGTGCTTCCACCGCTCAATTCGTCAGGTGAGGCCGCTGAGGAGCTCACTACGGGAAACCACCGGCGTACAGAACGCTGTCCCGCAGGAGAACAAGCTGGGGACGTAACAGGTGCGAACGACGTGACTGGCATAGAGCCCATCGACAAGGTAACAATCATTGCGGCAGCGCTCTTCATGTGTGCTTTGAGGGTAGTTTAATAATTCTGTGCCTGGGCAGAGGTATTGAATGGGATCTAAATTTTTTTCGATTTATTTGTTCCACGAAGCAGGAAGCACCACGTCGGCAGGCGGCAGCAGCAGGTCGTGCGTTTTGATTCGCGAATTCTTTGTGACTGTACGAATGCTTCCTTTCTCTACCCAATCCTTTCATGAGAAGGTGGACCTCCTGAGACCTGAGATCTGAGATTATTCTGAAACCGTAGCTTTGTTGTGCTTTTGATACGCTGTGTTTCCGGTGTCTCGCCGAATAGTCGTGATGTCAAGATCGGTAGGCTAGAAGGCTAGAATGTATAGAATAGAATTTACATGAAGCATAATTCCCCTTGCTGTGGTGCGAAGGACTGTGATATCTCAGCATTAGAGTCCATGTTCTGCCCATCCGTTTTTGAGGCCCCCAACGTGACTTGTTCTGGAAGATTCATCAATACGCAGCTTGGTCCTTGCGTGAAGATTTATTTAAGCGCCTTCGAAGTTTCCATAACAGGTGTGCTCGTAGCATGTGCCGTGTGAACCTCCATCATACCTTCCGCCACCATATCACTTCTGCGAGTCTCTTCCGTCGCTTGGGCATTCTTGACATCGACAGTTACTTTCATAATCGTATCCTTCGTTGGGCTGGCCACGTCGCACGCATGCCCATGAGCCGGGCGCCAC